>Ga0302314_10002833_pt1 | contig 32146 bp, 35 predicted proteins | sample III_Palsa_N2_3_FD_200533 | JGI IMG/M metagenome (GOLD analysis project Ga0302314, IMG submission 200533) | Peat permafrost microbial communities from Stordalen Mire near Abisko, Sweden - III_Palsa_N2_3 | ecosystem: Environmental > Terrestrial > Soil > Palsa > Peat permafrost | place: Sweden... | reverse complement strand
GCGGCGCGCACAGCAGTGATGACCCCCTTGCTCTCGAGAGACACTCACACATGACAGCAGTGATGACCGCCTTGCTCTGCGGACAAGACCGCCTATCACGGCAGTGATGACCGCCTTGCTCTGCAGACAAGACCGCTTATCACGGTAGAGATGACCGCCTTGCTCTGCAGACAAGACCGCCTATCACGGCGGTGATCACCGCCTTGCTCTCCAGACAAGACCGCCTATCACGGCGGTGATGACCGCCTGGCTCTCGAGAGACAAGCGCCGGGAGCGGTCTCGCGCCTACCGCGTTGCTGCGGCGCGAGCCCAGCGCGCATATGCGCGACGACCGTAGGCCAGGCGCTCGCCGGCCGTCGGGTAGCGCCGGACGAACCATCGAATGAGATCGGAGAGGTTCTCGAGCTCCGGACCGTCGAGCTCGGCCAGCGATGCACGCAGGCGCCGTTCGAACTCCGCCGGCGGCAAGCGGGCAAGGTAGAGGGCTTCGACCTCCGGGCTGGGCTTGGGGCGGTTCATGTCGGGGTCCTTCGCAGTGCCTCGATGAGCTGGATGTCGAGGACGTCTTTCGCGCGCATCGACCAGCGCTTGGTGGTGATGAGGTCGTCGATGTTGGGCAGGGCCACGTCGGCCTCGCCGCAGCGCACAGTCTGGCGCCGCGACCACGCGTCGTCGAACGACAGCTTCTCGCCTGTGACGGCCGTCGCCGCACGCGCGACGAGGACATCCACGTGCTCGTCGTTCTCCAGTACGTAGCGGCCGGTCCGGCGCGCCTCCTCCGGCGTGCGGTTCGGATGGAGGCCCATCGGCGCCAGCGCCGCGTTGAGCACCTCCACGTCTTCGAAGGCGGCCCAGAGGTCGTAGTCGGCGGTCAGCACCGGAACGCCGAGCGCCAGGATCGCCCGGCGTCCGATGAGGAGAGCGCGCGCCCCACTGCTCGCGATGGCGGCGAAGAAACCCTCCTCCGTGAACTCGCTCCCTTCCATGGGAGCGCAGCGTAGCCCGTCTCTCGCGTCCGGGAGTCGGACGACGTCGCTCACCGCGGCGCGGGCGCCGTCGGCGGAGGGCACGGTGCGCCGGAGACGTCCTCCGCGGCGCAGCAAGGAAGAAGTCGCTGCGCCTCGTTGCACACCTTGGTGCCCGTCCGGCATGTGTTCGCCTCGACCCGATCCGGTGAGCTATCCTTCGCGGAGTGAGTCGCCGCAAGATGCTGCAGACGCAGTTCTCGATCAAGGCCACCGACCTCGCCGAGAGCTTCGGCAGCACCGTCGGAAGGATGAGGGTCGGTCCGCACGGATTTGCACCGGACATGACGGCGCCGGAAGGACCGTCGACGGGAGGGGGGGTGCAGGCGATGCAGCACCTGCGCCTCGTCCCTCCGCGCGCCAACTTGCCCACGCTGGTGGTGGGCCACTTGAACCAGCGCGACGGGACGGCGGAGCTTCGCACCCTGGATTACGTGGACGCCATCTCCCGCGAGCGCTTCAAGCAAGGCGCGCCGCTCGACCCTGGCCAGTACGCGCAATTCCTCCAGTCGACGCAGGCCTTCCTCGCCGCGTGCGGGATGCGCGTGAGCTACGCCGGTCCGCCCGCCGAGCTGCTGGCGGGGCTGCTGGCGCCGACGCCTTCGATGCAGCCGCCCCCGGGTCGCGTCGGCGCGGTGGTAGCCATCCTCGGCGCGGTCGTGCTGGTGGGGATCCTCGCCACGGCGCTGGGCTGGTTCTTCCTCATGCGCTGACGACCTGGTCGGCCAGCGGCGCGACGGCCTTCGCCCCCGGCCATACGACGCAGCGGCAGAGAGCGCCCTGGCCCGTCACCGAGGCCCCTTCGCCCACGACGGCGCCCTCGAGCCGCACGCCGTCGGCAACCCTCGCCCCCGGGCCGATCCAGCTCTCCCGACCGCGCGCGGCCAGCCAGGTCATGTTCGCATCGAGGTAGCCCTCCACGGTTCCGATGTCGCGCCAGGCGCCGTCGAAGGGCAGCGAGCGCAGCGTCGCGCCCCGCGCCAGGGCCGGGATGTACACGTCCTCGATGAGACCCCCGCGCTCCGGCAGGCGTGCTCGCAGCGCCGCGCCGAGCACATGGATCCCGAGAAATTCCCCTCCCCGCGCCTCGTCGCCGAAGCGCTCGCGCCGCAGGCGCACCACCCGTCCGCTGGCGTCGGTGCCGACGCTCCCCTGGCCGCACGGCAGCGGCTGGACGACCAGGGTGGCCTGGTCGCGATGACCGGCCAGCAAGGCCCTCAGATCGACGTCGGCGACGATGTCCGCGTTGCACAGCAGAACGTCGCCCGCGCCCAGAAGGTCGCTGGCGTGCGCGATGCCGCCGGCCGTCCCCAGCAGCGCGGTCTCCTCGGACAGCGCCACCCCGGGATGGATCCGGGCGAACGCGCGCAGCTGCTCGGGGTGATGATGCGCGTTGACCACCACGCGCGGGATCCCGGCCGCGCGCAGGCGGTCGAGCAGGTGGGCCAGCGCCGGGCGATCGCCCACCGGGACGAGCGGTTTGGCGCGCAGGTCGGTGAGGGGCCGGAGGCGTGTCCCCAGGCCGGCGGCGAGCACCATCGCAGGAAGCACGCGCGCGATTATCGCCAACTTGGCCGCCACTTGCCGGCCGTAGTAGGAGGCTCTGCATGCCCCGTCTGCCGGCCTGGCTCGGGTTCGCCCTCGCCCTGGCACCCGTGGCGGCGGCGTGCGGCTCGGGCGGAACGGGCGTGGGCGCGTGCAAGTCCATCGAGGACGCGCGCTGCCGGCAGCTGCCGAACTGCCCCAACGTCGAGGTCTCGCCCCCCATCTGGTTCACCTCCGGAACCGCCGTGGACGCCTGCATTCGCTATTACGACACGGCGTGCTTCCACGGGCTGGCCATCGGGAGCGATCCCGGCAGCACCACCGTCGACGCCTGCGTGTCGGCCATCGAGACCAAGGGCTGCGGCGTGGTCGCGGCCCCGCAGAGCGATCCCTCCTGCGCGTGGCTCGTTCCGCCGGCGCAGGTCGACGCGGGAGAGGACAGCGCCACGGACGCGGAGAGCGACGCCAGCGACGGCGGCTGAACCGCCGGGAGGCGTCCCGCCCGGCGGGCTTCAGTCCATCGGCGGAGGGGGCTCCGTTCCCGGGTCGTTCTCTTGCTCCACGGCCTTGACGGGGATGCGCACGCGTTCGGCGTGCACGTGGTGGTCGAGCTCGACGCGCCAGAACGACGGCGCGTCGCCGCTCTTGCAGCCGAGGGTGAGCGACGGAGCGGCGAGCAGCTCGAAGTCGTAACCCGCGAGATGGCGTCGCTCGCTGACGTGGCGGTGGCCGTGCATGACCAAGGTGGCGCCGATCTCCGCCAGCGTGTCGGCGAAGGTCTTCCCGTCGTCGAGGCGCATCCCGAGCTCGGTCGGCGCGCGCTTGCCCACCCCGACAGGCAGTGGGACCACGTGATGGTGGCAGATGACGATGCGGTGGCGGGCACGCTTCCACTCGCGCGTCTTGGCCAGGTCGTGCAACCACGCCAGCTGCTCGGGACCGATGGCGCCGTTCTGCCGGAAGAAGGCGCGCTGCTTTCGCGAGCAGGAGTCGAGGCCCACCACCATGGCGCTGGCCTCGTCGATGCTCCGCTTCCACGCGCCGCACGGCTCGAGCTCCAGCCCGGCGCGCGCGGCCACGTCTCGCCAGCGCGCGCGCTTGGACTCGTGAGTGGGGCGAGGCCGGGCGCTGCTGGCGATGGGGAAGAGGTAGAGATCGTGATTCCCGGGGATGGCGAAGAGCTTCCTCTGCTCGCGCCAGCGGGCGAAAGCCGCCTCCACCAGCTCCCACCCTTCGCCGTCGTCGGTGCAGTCGCCGGTCACGATGACCGCGTCGACGCGCTGCTCGGTCACCGCGCGCACGGCGCGGAGAAAGCGCAGATTGGTGTTGTGGGGCGTCGACTCGAGCATCTGCGCGAGGGCGCCCTCGCTCGGCGGGGCGACGGCCAGGGTCCTCGCCCGTCGGGCCTCCAGGCGGCACGCCTTGGCGGCGGCGCGCTCCACCGGATCCAGCAGCCCCCCGCTCTCGCGCGCGCTCGGCACCGGGTGCCCGTAGCCGTCCGGATCGACCAGCACGACGTCGGCCTTCTTCTTGTTCCGGTCGCGGAGGACCCGCCAGCCGCCCTCTTCCCAGCATGGCTCGAAGCGCGCTACGTCGGCGTCGGCGAGGTGCGTCGTGCGCTTGATGAGCAGCGCGCGGTCGTGCAGCGTGTCGCCGAACGCCGAGATGTGGAAGTCCGAGACGTGGGCGAGAGTGAAGGGCACCTTCACCGCGTCGTAGCACGCGCGCGCCGAGGCGCGGCCCGAGGCCGGCGCGCCTCCCTGCCGGGCCGATGCGTGAGCGCGAGGATGCGCAAGCTCACATGCCGCTGACGATGCGGAAGGATTCGCGGTCGCGGACGAGGTCGAGCCGGTTGTCGGCGACCTTGTGGTGCCACTCGTCGGTCTTCACGCCCGGGAGCTTCCAGGCCGCCGCGTAGGTGTAGTCGACGAAGATGTGGTTGGTCTCGGTGTACGTGATCCGCCGGTAGCGCATCTCGTAGCGGATGCCGGCGGTGCGGAGAAAGTCGCTGGTGAGAAACTCGCGGATCTTGTCGAAGTCCGCGTCGTCCTCGTTGCGTGAGTTGCCGCCGTCCTCGAAGTACGTGGGGGCCATGAGCTGGAGGATCTGGCCGACGTTCTTGTCCTCGAGGGCGTGGCGATACTTCTCGCAGAAGAGGACGACGTCGCGGTTCTGCATGTTGTCTTCGACGTCGGTGTTGGGAATGTAGACCTTGGAGCAGGCCAGCGCGGAGAGCGCGAGCCCCAGCAGCAAGAGCCAGCGAAGCATCGACGTGAACGTCAGGTCGGTCCCACCAGATCGAAACACGGGGCGCACGTTACAGCACACGTTGCTGCAACTGACAGCAACTTGCGGGCCGCGTGTCTTCCACGCGATTTGCGCGGTGTCGCGCCGCTCCTGGAGCGCTCGGCGTTGCCAGGATGTCAGGCGCACGGCGAGGAGCGCGGGGCCTCCCTGTCGAAGTGTCAAACGACTTCGATGCGGACGAGCGCGACCGCATCGGGCGGCGACGCCGCAGCGAGCTCTCCGGCGAAGCCGTCGTCGAGGAGCGGCAAGAGCGCGCGGTGCCCGGCGGCGAGCGGACCGGACGCCGGCGGCCCGCGACGCAGGTGGACCTCGCCCACGCGGGCGCGAGCTTGCTCCGGTGAGGCGGAGAGGAGGAGCGCCACCGCCCCCGAGAGCAACGCGTCGCCCGCCATCGCGCGCGTCGTCGGTCCCGTCTCGTCGACGGCGACGACCACCACGCGCTCGGCGTCGCCCCCCTCGACGAGAAGAACGCCGGCCACCAGAGCCTCGAGGGCCGCGTGCAGGCCGCCCCCGACGGCGAAGCTCGGCCCGGTGAGGCCGAAGACGAGGGAGCACTCACCGGCCACGGCGTTGGGCGAGGTGTACGGGAACAGCCGGGCGGCGGCCGCCTGGGCCCCCCGCTGGCGGATACGCGCGGCGAAGATCGCGTTGGTCTCCACGGTGGCGAGCGCGCTGCCGACGACGACTCCTGCGCCACGCAGCGTCCCGCAGCGAGCCTCGAGGCGCACCAGGGCGGCGAGCGCCAGGCGCACCAGCGGGTCGGTGCGCGCCAGGCGTTCGGCCGGGACGCCGGCGGATGCCGCCAGAGCGCCGAGGGAAGGCTCGACGCCGGCGTGGGCGATCGCGCGCACGTAGACCGGCCGCGGGGATCGCGTGGGAGCGCGTGGACCCGGGGTGATGACCAGCGCCGCGTTGGCCCCCCCGAAGGCGCAGGCCAGCTTGAGGCCGGCGCGGACCGCGCCAGGGAGGGTAACGTCGACCAAGCGTGCCGGAGCGTCGGGGTCCAGAGCGCCCTCGCCGGCCGCCGCCGGCAGGACACCGCGCACCATGGCGTCGCCGCAGGCCAGGAGTTCCAGCGCCCCGGCGGCGCCCAGCGTGTGGCCGATCTGGGCCTTGAAGGGGTGCACCACCGGGACGCCACGCTGTCCCGCCAGGGCCCGCGCGATGGCGCGCGCTTCGGCCGGGTCGTTGAAGGCCGTGGCCGTGGCGTGCGGGCTCACCAGGTCGATCTCGGGTCGTCCCGCCTCGTCGAGGGCGGCGAGCGCGGCGCGCGCCAGGCCGCGGCCTTCGCGGTCCGGGGCGGTCAGGTGCACTGCATCCGAGGACGCCCCGAAGCCCGCGACGAAGAACCGCGGTCGAGGCGGGTTGCGCGCCAGGGCGAGCACCGCCGCCCCCTCCCCCAGGCTCATCCCGTCGCGCTCCCGCCGGAAGGGGCGCGGCGGAGGGCTGCCGGTCGTCGCGCGCAGGGCCTCGAAGCCGGAGGCCACGAACACGGTGACGTCGTCGAAACCTCCGGCGAGGACCAGGTCGCAGCCGCCGCGCGCCAGGCAGCGCATGGCCAGCCCGACGGCCAGCACCGACGAGGCGCACGCTCCGAGGACCAGGAGGGCGGGATCGAGGGGCAGGCCGAGCGATCGCGCGGCCCGGGCCATGGGGCCGAAATACGTCGCCCGCTCCGGATCGGGCAGGCTCTCGCCGCGGGCCAGCGCGGCGTAAGCCTCCTCCGCGGCGCGCATCCCTCCGCACGACGTTCCCAGCACCAGGCCGACGCGCTCGCGCCACCAGCCCGGCCTCGCGCCATCGAGGTCCGCGGCGCACGCGGCGAGCGCCCGGCCGAGGAGGGTGGTAGCGCGGTCCGGGCACGCTCCGATCGACGCCCTGGCGACGAAGGGCCGAGCCAGGCCGGCGCGGGCCAGCTCCTCGTCGCGGGCGATCGCTACGCGCGCCTTCTCGCCTACCGTGCCCGCGCGGACCGCCGCGGCGCCTTCGCCCAGCGCCGAGACGGCGCCGAAGGCAATGACCGCCACGTCGCTCATGGCGCGATCTCCCCGTCGGGATCGGCGAACGCTTCGGCCACCGGAGGAGCGGCCGACACCGCGTCGAGGACCAGGTCGATGGCCAGGCCTGCCGCGCCTTGGTAGTGAACGCGGTCGCCGGCGGTGGGACCCACGGCGCCGCGGCATTCGTCGACTGTCTCGGATCGCCCGCGCTCCCGGCGCGAGGCTACCAGGCGCTGCCCTCGGTCGCAGGTCCCGGCGCGCAGCGCGACCACCGCTTGCCCGTCGCGGAGGAGCCACAGGGGTTCCCGGGCCTCGAACGTGGCGGCGAAGAGCTGCCCCTCGAGCGGCGTGAAGAACCACCAGCGCAGGAAGGCGATGGGGAGATCGTCGGGGGCCTGCGCACCGCCGCGGCGGACGAGGCCGAGAAGCGGGACGGCCACGCGCCAGTGCAGGGGAGTCACCCAGACGTCGAGCAGGGTTGCGCCGGCGACGCCCACCAGGATCATCCGCAGCGCCCGCCCTGGCGCGACGGCGATTCCACCGCGGCCGAGGATGGCGCGCCCGCTTCCCGGCTCCCGCAACGTGACGCGGGTCCCTGCCGCCCAGGGGTGCTCGGCGCGGGCACCTCGTGAGCGTGCGAGCGCCGCCTGGAGGGCGGGCCAGGTCTCCGGCGTCGCGCCGATCCACGGCGTGGGCCGCGCGGCGCACGCCGAGAGCGCGAGAGCGAGACAGGGCGCGCGCAGGGCCGCCCTCCTCTAACCGTAGCCGCGCGCGAGGACGATCGCGTAGCCTCGATCCTGGGCGAGACCCAGCACCAGAACCTCGTCCGCCAGGTTCGTCGCGATGCGTCCCACGGCGACCGCCAGGGCCACCGCGCCGAGCCCGTCGCTCTCACCCACTGCGGGCGCGCACAGCAGTCGGGCGAAGCCTCTCCAGGCCGACGCGCCGAGGAACGGCTCGGAGCCACCGTCGGCTCGTGCCAGGACGACCTCGCTCCGCTGCCCGCGCGGCGCCGCCAGGTCCTTCCAGGCCGGAGCGTCTCCGCGCCACTCCAGGGTCTGACGCACGGACGCGACGAGGCGCGCGCCGCGCCGGCGTGCCTCGGCCTCGGACTCGACGACGACCACCGCCGCGATGTCGCTGCGCGGCGCGCCCGCCTGCGAGGACGCGTGCGCGAAGAGGGGGGTGAGGATGCGCTCGACGATGTCCCCCTTGGCCTCCACCGCGCCTGCGACCACCCGCGCGGCCTCTCCGGCGGCGATGAGCTGGACCGCCTGGGCGAAGGCGCTCTCCCCACTGGTGGCCAGATCCGCGGTGGCGAACGCGGGTCCACCAAGCCCCGCGTAGATGGAGACGTGACCGACCGGCGAGCTGGGGACCAGGTTGGGGAACTCGGCCGGGCTGGCCGAACGCGCGCCTTTTTCGGAGATGCGGTGCATGAACGCCGCCGAGCCGTCGACGTTGCCGAACGCGCTCCCGAGCACCAGCCCCGTCGCCAGGTCCTCGCCCCCGGCCTCGCCGAGCGCGCGTGCGACCACCACCGCCCCCAGCCGAGCGGCGCGATCGAGCCGCCGCGCTCGGGTCGCGTCGAGGTAGGCATCCGGATCCACGCGCGCGTCGGGATCGAACCGCCGGTCGAGGAGCGCGCCGCACGCCTCGGTCCCCAGCAGACCGCACGCGCCGAACACCGCTGCGCCCGTGATGACCGTCGGGCTCGGGCGCAGCGAGGCGGGGGGCGCGAGGCGCTTCTCCGCCGGGTCGTCCTCGGCCTCCCTTCCCCGCCCCGGGTCGGCGAAGACCAGCACCGTGTCCATGCCTCCGAAGCCAAAGGCATTGGACAGCGCCGCGCGCACGGGGGACGCTGCGCGGCCGACGTGAGGCACGTGCACGAGACCCAGCGAAGGATCCGGCTCGTCGAGCCCCGCAGTCGGAACCAGCGTGCTCCGGGCGACCGCCAGCGCGGTGATGACCGCTTCGATGGCGCCGGCCGCGCCCAGGGTGTGGCCGATCTGCGCCTTGCTGCTGGACACGGGGATCCGCGCCATCTCCGGGCCGAGAGCGCGCGCCAGCGCCGCCGCCTCCATCGCGTCGTTGAGGGGCGTGCCGGTACCGTGGGCGTTGACGTAATCGATGTCGCGCGCGCAGAGCCCGGCCCTCTTCACGGCACGCTCCACCAGCGACGCTACGACCGCACCGTCAGGGGCGGGGTTGGTGATGTGATGCGCCTCGGATCCCACCGCCCAGCCGGCCAGCTCGGCGACCGGCTCAGCCCCGCGCGCGCGAGCGGACTCCGCGCGCTCGATCACCAGGAAGCCGGCTCCTTCGCCGAGGCTGGTGCCGCGCCGCCTGCGGTCGAAGGGCCGGCAAGCCTCGGGGTCGGTGGCGCCCAGCGCGTTGAAACCGCTGACGGTAAGACGGCACAGGCCGTCGCTGGCGCCCGCGACCACGGCGTCGACGTCCCCCGCCAGAAGCCAACCCGCCGCCACCACCAGCGCGTTGGCGCCGCTCGAGCAGGCGCTGGCCAGCGTGCGGACGCGCACGAAGGGCCCCAGCCGCTCATCGAGTCGATCGCCGGTGGAGGTCAGGGGGTGGGAACCCATTCCCACCAGGAGTTCACGGCATCCGGGCTCGCCGTGCAACCTGGCCAGGAGAAGCTCGGTCTCGAACATGCCCCCCGTGGTCCCTCCCACCACCAGCCCCACGCGCCGGCGCCGCACGTCGAGCCGCGCGGAACGCAGGGCTTCCTCGGCCGCCGTCGCGGCCATGGCCGTGGTCCGCGACCAGCCCACCGCCGGGACCTCCACGCCGTCCACCTCTCCGGCGACGCCGACACGCTGGCCGGCCACGTCGAAGCGGGTGATGGCGCGTATCGCTCGATCGCCGCGCACCAGCCGCGCCCAGGTCGTCTCCACCCCGACCCCGAGAGGCGTCACCAGGCCCAGGCCGGTGACCCACAGCCTGATCCTCGAAGCGGTCGCGCTCACCCGCTCTGCACCTTGGCCACGTGATCGGCGATGGTGCGCACGCTCTGGAAGATTTGCCGAGCCTCGTCGCCTTCCGGGATGCGGACGCCAAGCTGCTCCTCGACGACCATGGCGAGCTGCAGGGCGTCCAGCGAGTCGAGCCCGAGGCCGCTGCCAAAGAGCGGGGCGTCGTCCTCGATGGACTCGGGATCCCGCCCCTTCAGATTGAGCTCCGTCACGATGATGCGTTTGACCTCCGATCGGAGCTGGGCTGAAGACATCGACCTGAGATCGCGTTTAGCACAGTCCGTGCGCGGTCTCGTTTCGTCGCGCAAGCGGTCCCTCGGGACCAGGGCGGCGAATGCCGTCCCCGTCCTGGAACGTCACGACGGAGCTAGACGCTCACCAGCTCCCACGGCTCGATCGACTCTTCCTCGTGCGATCGCTCGGGCAGCGGGTCGGCCGGGGTGCGCAGCCCGCGTAGCTGGAGCTCGATCCGTTCCTCGACCTGGTGTGCCGCCTGCTCGATCTCGGGCCCGAGGACAGTCTGGGCGACCGATACTGCTGCAGCCCACGACGCCACCGCGACGCCGAGAGGCACCAGCCACGGGGCAGGTTTGCGCGCCATCATGAATGAGTCTAAGACCGGCCGGCCCGGACGCCAGCGTGGTACGCAACGTCACGTTGGATGACCCCGGCAGCCGAGGCAACGATGGGGACGCTGGTCAGTTACGTCACGGAGAAGGGGGTGGCACTCTTCACCCTGACCGAGCCACCGGTGAACGCCTACTCGTACGAGATGCTCAAGGAGCTCGACGCCAACATCCTCGAGGCTCGCTTCGACGACGACGTGCACGTCATCGTCCTCACCGGGCACGGCGATCGGTATTTCTGCGCGGGCGCCAACATCCACCTGCTCAAGGAGGCCGACGAGACCTTCAAGTACTACTTCTGCCTTCACGCCCACGAGACGCTGCTCCGCCTCGAGAACACGCCCAAGCTGGTCATCGCCGCCATTAACGGGCACTGCGTGGGCGGCGGGTTCGAGATCGCGCTGGCTTGCGATCTTCGCGTGGCGCGCGCGGGGCCGTTCCAGATCGGCCTCCCCGAGGTGGGCCTGGGCGTCCTGCCCGGGACCGGCGGGACGCAGCGGCTGACCCGCCTCGTCGGAAAGGCGCGTGCGCTCGAGATCATCGTCGAAGGGCAGAACCTGTCGGTGGAAGAGGCGCACCAGGCCGGGCTGGTGCACAAGGTGTGGGCGACGGACACGCACGAGGCCTTCGTGAGGCAGGTCCTCGACTACGCGCACGAGTTCTGCCCTCCAGGACGCGCGTCCATGGCGGTGGGCAACATCAAGCGCGCCGTGCAGAGCGGCGGCGAGATGTCGCTCGAACAAGGTCTGGCGCTCGAGCGCGAGCTCCAGCGGCAGCTCTTCCGCTCGCAGGACGCGAAGGAAGGGCTCCTCGCCTACACGCAGAAGCGCAAGGCCGCCTTTCGCGGGCGCTGATTCCAGCCGGACCTTCGCCCTCACCCCGCGCGGGCGAAGAGACGCGCGTAGTGCTCGGCGATGGCCTCGCCCCCGAGCTGCGAGAAGAACGTCGAATACGCCATCCAGATGGCCAGCCCGTTGAGATCGCGGAACATGGGGGGCAAGAACTTCGGCGGCAAGACCACCCCGTCGGAGACGCGCCGCGCGAGGACCGGAACGTCCTCGTGCGCCACTTTGCCCACGAAGAGAAACGGGATGAGATCGGCGCGGTCGTGCTGGATGGCGCTGCGAATGAAGGCGTAGTTGAGCACGATGCCCTTGCAGTAGCAGGCGTCCTTGGTGAAGGGCGCGCCCCCCTCCATCACGCCGCCGCGGAAGACGCGGCGCGTATTGTGAAAGCACTCGGTCTCCTCGTAGCCCTCGGTCCGGAACCACTCGAAGACGTCGAGGAAGGAGGCGCCGTCTTCGGCCTTGTCGACCGCCAGGACGCGGTCGTTCAGCCTCCGCGCGCGGCGCGGGTAGGTCCGGAAGGTGAACATCTCGAGCAGCGCCGCCAGCCCCTCCTGCACCGCCGTGGTACGCGGCGGTCCCTTGGCCAGCCAGCGCGCCACCGGCTGCGCCTGCCCGTTCAACGACGTCGCGACGTGCACCCATCCCTCGTGAACCTCGAGGATGTCGATGTCGCGCGGGCTGAACCGCGCGCCGGTGCGCACCTTGACGTAGTCGCTGCCGGCCGAGGCATCGGCGAGAATGCCGTCGTCAGCCTCGACGCGCACCGCGGTCTCGGCGAAGTAGCCGGCCAGCCGCTCGCCGAGCATGCGCGCGGCCTCGGGCGCGTCGATGGTCCGCGCGTACTGGGGGGACGCCGCGCGCATGGGCAGCGACCACTCGTCGACGCTGGTGAGAATCCCGTAGAGGAGCTGGCCGAGGTCGCGGACGGTGGACCGACCGTCGGGGAACTTGTCCTTCGGCGATCCGTAGAGGCGGCGCGACCAGGCGTAGAAGCCCGGCGTCCCGCGCGCGGCGAGCATGCGCACCACGTCGCGGTACTCGAGCGCCGTCTTCGACAGGATGTCCCCGATGGCGTCGGTCTCGCCCAGCTCGTGGTCGATGTCGCGCGCGATCTGCTCGAACTCCTGCGCCTTGTCGCGCGGATGAAATCCGAGTTCGACCCGCTCGTAGAACGCGGCGTCGATCCGCGGCAGCTCGCGCAGCCGGGAGGCGAGAAACTGGTGCTCCACCTCGTCGTCCCAGCGCAGCGACTGCAGAACGCGGATGGGCTTCTGCGCCTCCACGATGCGCGCGGCGAGCTGGGCGACGATCTCCTTGTAGCTGCGCCACGGCCCCGCTGCGGGAGGAGCCGGGAACGGCGGCGGCGTCGACGACGTGGGCGACTCGTCTTTTCCGCCTCGCGCGCCGTTGCGCGGAGCGGCGGAGGGAGCGTCCACCGTACGGCGGTCCTCCCCTCTCTCGCCGGGGTCTTCCGATTCGCGCGCGCGACGCTCGGCCATAGGGGCCCGGGAACTCTACGGCATTCTCGCCTCGCGCACCGGTTCGAGTGCCGGAGCTCTCCAGGCCGCCTCGCGTCCCGATCACCCCACCGCCGCGACCACCCGATCCAGCACATCCACGTCCCTCACCCCCTCGGCCTCGGCGCGATAGCTGAGCACCAGGCGGTGCCGGAGCACCGGGGTGACCAGCGCGCGGATGTCGTCCACGTCGGCGGCGGCCTCGCCACGCAGGGCGGCACGCGCCTTCGACGCCAGGACCAGGGCCTGCGAGCCGCGCGGACCCGCCCCGAAGCGCACCAGCTCCTTCACCTCGCGCGGGGCGCCGGGATCGTGCGGTCGCGTCGTCCGACCGAGGGCCACGGCCATCTCGATGGCCGCGTCGGTGACCGGGATGCGCGGGACCAGCGCCTGAAGCGCGCGCACCTCGTCGCGGGTGAGAACGCGCGGGATGGCCCCCTGCTCCGCCCCCGTCGTGCGGCGCGCAATCTCGCGCTCCTCGATCGCGCTCGGGTACTCGACGTGCACCTCCAGGAGAAATCGATCGAGCTGCGCCTCCGGGAGCGGGTAGGTCCCCTCCTGCTCGATGGGGTTGCGCGTGGCGAAGACCTGGAACGGGTCGGGGAGGGCGTGGGTGTGCATCCCCACCGTGACCCGTCGTTCTTGCATGGCCTGAAGGAGCGCGGCCTGCGTCTTCGGCGGCGTGCGGTTGATCTCGTCGGCGAGAACGAGGTTGTGAAAGATGGGACCGGGCAGAAAACGCACCACCCGTCCTCCGGCGTCGTCTTGCAGGACGTCGGTCCCGGTGATGTCGGCCGGCAGGAGGTCCGGCGTGAACTGGACGCGACCGAAGGAGAGATCGAGCGCCTCCGCCAGGGAGGCGACTAGGAGCGTCTTGGCCAGACCGGGGACCCCGACGAGGAGCGCGTGCCCGCGCGCGAGCAGGGCCACGAGCATCAGCTCGACGACCTCGTCCTGCCCGACCACGCGCACGGCGATGGCGTTGCGGAGCTTGCGGTGCGACTCGCGAGCCACCTCCAGAAGCTCGACGTCGTTCGCTTCGGGCTCGCGGACCTCGACGGCAGACATGGCAGGGTGCGTCAACGCTCTCGCACGCGGGGCGCGCCCTGTCAAAGTCTGCTAGGAGTCCGACGGGCAAGCCCGACGACCTCCGCCCTTGCCCGTGCACGCAGACGGCATTCGTCATTGCTGGAGAGCCCGCCTCGCCTTGGACCCGCCTACGCCCACCGAAACCGTCGAACGACCGGAGCCCGGTCTGGCGCGCGGCCCCTGGGAGGCGCCGCGGTGGGCCTTCGAGCTCACCCCTGCTGCCGTCATGGTCGGCGGTCTGGCCTGGCTCGCGGTGGCGCTGCGCATGCGCCGGACCCGTTGATGAGCGCCAGGCCTCGAGCGCGCTCTGCGAGCGCCATCCGTCGCGTGCTCTTCGCCATGCTCTTCGGCGTCATGGTGTACGGCGGCTACGCCGTCTACGCCGGGCTCGGCAAGATGGGCGACGAGCTGGCGCGCTTTCAATGGTGGGCGTTCGGCGCGGCGTGCAGCCTGGCCTTCGGCAACTACCTCATGCGCTGGCTGAAGTGGGAGTTCTATCTGACGAGGCTGAATATCCGCGGCGTGCAGCGCGTCGATAGCCTCCTCACCTTTCTCAGCGGCTTCGTGCTCACGGTGACCCCCGGCAAGGTGGGAGAGGTCTTCAAGTCACTGGTCCTCTACGAGACCTACGGCGTTCCCGTCGCGCGCACCGCGCCCGTCGTCGTCGCCGAGCGCGTGACCGACGTCATCGGCGTGGTGGTGCTCATCGTCCTGGGGTCCCTGGGCTTCTCGGGAGGCCTGGTCTGGGCGGCGCTCGGCGCGACCGCCGTCTTGTTGCTCCTCGTCGTGGTCTCGCACCGGCGCCTGTCGGTCCGCCTCATCGGCCTGGTGGAGCGTCTGCCCGGCCCCTTCCGCACCCTCGGTCCCAAGCTGCACGAGGCGTACGACAGCCTGACGGTGCTCCTGAAGCCCGCCAACCTGGTGGTGCCAACGGTGCTCTCCATCGGCGCCTGGTCCCTGGAATGTGCCGCGCTCTGGGTCATCCTGCACGGCCTCGGGCAGGACACCGGGTTCGGCCTGGCGACCTTCTTCTACGCGACGAGCACCCTGGCCGGCGCTCTGGTTCCGGTCCCCGGCGGCCTGGGCGTCACCGAGTCCACACTGCAAGGGCAGCTCCACGAGCTCGGGCATGTGCCGGCGACCACGGCGACGGCGTCGATGATCCTGGTCCGCTTCGCGACGCTCTGGTTCGCCGTGCTGGTCGGGTTTCTGTCGCTCTCCCTGCTCAAGCGACGACACCCGGGGCTGCTCGCCGTGGCGCGGGTGGAGGGCACCCCGAGGGCCGAGACGCCGCTGACGGAGTCGTAGGGCATGTCGGAGGGTCTTCCCGACGAGACCAACTGGGTCGAGCTCCTGCGCGTGTACGACCGCTTCGAAGCGGAGATCATCGTGGGGATGCTGGAGGATCACGACGTGCCGGTGCGCACCTACGGTGGAGCGACGACCGCGCTCCCGGCCATCGGTCTGACCGACGTGCGCATCCTCGTGCCGCGCGACGAGAAGGACCGCGCCGAGCAGGTGCTCGCGGCGATGCGCGGCGGGCGAGCCGACGTCCATCCGTTCCGGGACGCGCCCCCCGAGCCCTACGACGCGCCCGTCCGCCGGCGCCTCGGACCGCAGTTCGCCTGGGCGATGTTGGCCCTGGCGCTGGCCTACGCGACGGCGGCGCTCATCCGCCGCTGAGGCGAGGGCCAGCCGGTCGCGCACCCTCGCTCAGGATTCGTCGCCGTCGAGCAGCGCGCGCATGGCTTCCAGGAAGTCGGCCGGGGGGTCGCTCTCGAAGCGCGCCAGGCGGCCGGTGGTGGGGTGAACGAAGCCGAGGAGCCGGGCGTGCAGCGCCTGGTGCCCCAGGCGGTCGCCCACGGCGCGGATGCGCTCGTCTCGAGGCGGCTTGCCGTAGAGCGGATCGCCCAGCACCGGCGTCCCGCTCTCGGACAGGTGGACGCGGATCTGGTGGGTGCGCCCGGTCTGCAGCGTGCACTCGACGTGCGTGGCGCCGGGCAGGCGGCCCAGCACGCGCACGTGGGTGACGGCGCGCTTGCCGCGCGGAAGGCGCGTGGTGAATCGCAGGCGGTCGCGCGGATGCCGTCCGTGGAGCGTGTCGTGCGTCCCCTGGCGCGCCTCGCCGACCACCAGCGCGCGGTAGGCCCGTTCGATGGAATGGGCCTGGAACTGCGCCTTGAGCTTCTCGCGCGCTTCCGGCGTGCGGGCGACCACCATCACCCCGCTGGTCCCCTTGTCGAGGCGATGCACGATCCCCGGCCGCTCGTCGGCGGAGTCCTCCCCGCGGAAGAGACCCCGCGCCAGGAGCCCGTTGACCAGCGTCCCGCCGGCGTGTCCCCGGGCGGGATGCACCACCAGCCCGGCGGGCTTGTCCACCACCACGACGTCGTCGTCCACGTAGAGCACCGTGAAGAGGACGCCCTCCTCGGGCCGCGCCTCGGACGTCGCCGGCGGCATGGGCTCGACCTCCACGCGCTCCCCTTCCCGCACGTGCGCCGACGCGCTCCGGGTCGACCCCTCCACCGTCACCCTCCCGGCGGCGATCCAGCGCTGGAGTTCGGAGCGCGACGCGTCGAGCGCGCCAGCCAGGAACCGGTCGAGGCGCGAGCCCCCGGCGTCGCGTGGGACTACCAGGATCGCTGGCGGTCGGGAGCTCACCAGAGCTTCGACTTGATGTGCCCCTTGGCCTTGATGAGAATGTCGACCAGCGCGCGATCGTAGAAGTTGCGGGGGTAGAGCTCGGGGCTGACGCGCCGCTTGAAGAGCGCCCGGCCCTCCTCGATCTCTTCGGCGAGCGCCTCGAAGAGATTGTCGTTCTGGATGCCGCTGACGATCTTGTCCTCGTTGTAAAGGGAGAGATCGCTGGCGATGGCGCGGGCGAGACGGCGGGCGGCTTCCTCGGTCTCGATGAGGGGCATGCGGGGGATCATAAGTGGGCGCCGGTCGTCCGGCCACAAGCTTCAGCCTCCGCCGGAACACCGTCTGCCTGTAGCCTGCTGATGGAAGGCTGGTGTAAGAGCCCACAGCCTCCCGAAGGTCGGCTAGAGAAGCGACTCCCCATGCCCTTTCGTACCCTCTCCCAGGCGATCGAAGACGCAGCCAAGGCCGAGCCTACGCGCGGCTACCGCTTCGTTCCGGACACCGGCGTCCCTGGTTTCGCCGGCCCGGGAGTGGACCCGGCCGGCAGGTATGCGCCCCCGCGGGAGGCAGGGCGCGAAGTGACCGTGGAGGGGGAAACGTCGTTCTCGTACACCGCCCTCGAGCGCATGACGGCGCGCTTCGGCGGCGCGCTCCAGGCGCTCGGGCTGCGCAAAGGGGACCGCGTGGCCCTCATCCTGCCCAGTAACGACGACTTCGTTCTCTGCTTTCTCGGGGCCATCCGCGCCGGCATCGTCCCGGTGCCCATCTACCCGCCCATGGCGCTGGGCGCTCTCCAGGCCTACCTCGACAACACGCGCCACATCGTCGCCAAGAGCGGCGCGCGGGCGCTGGTGACCACGTCCAAGATCAAGCGGCTTCTCGGCACCGTCCAGGGCGCGTGTCCGGACCTCGAGCAAGTGGTGGCCATCGAGGGGATCCGCGAGTCGACCGAGCCGCTGAAGCCCGAAAAGATCACCCTGGAGGACGTCGCGTTCCTTCAGTTCACCAGCGGATCGACCTCCCGGCCGAAGGGGGTGACGCTCAGCCACTCGAACCTGGCGGCCAACATCAAGTGCATCATGGAGGACGGCCTGCGGATGGTGCCCGAGGACATCGCCGTCTCCTGGCTGCCGCTCTACCACGACATGGGGCTCATCGGCTTCGTCCTGGCCCCGCTCTACAACGTCGTGCCGGTGGTCTTTCTCCCGGCGCTCCTCTTTCTCAAGCGTCCGGTCACCTGGTTCCAGGCGTTCAAGCGCTATGACGGGAGCACGGCCTACGCGCCGAACTTCGCCTACGCGCTATGCGTGAAGCGCATCAAGGAGGCGGACCTGGAGGGGCTCGACCTGTCGCGCTGGCGCGTGGCCGGGTGCGGTGCAGAGCCCATTCGCCCGGAGACGCTCGAAGCCTTCGCCGGGGCGTTCGCGCGCATTGGCTTCAAGAAGGAGGCGCTCCTGCCCTCGTACGGGATGGCCGAGTCATCGCTGGCCATCTCGTTCAGCGAGCTCGACGAAGGGATGAAGACGCTCAGCGTGCACGGTCCCGAGCTCTGGGAGACGGGCCACGCGCGGGTCGTTCCGGAGACCGACGACGACTCGGTCCGCCTGGTCTCCTGCGGTCACGAGTTCCCGGCGCACAAGGTCCGCGTCTTCGCCCCCGACGACGCGACCAGCGCCAGCCCCTTGCCGGAGCGCACCGTAGGCGAGGTGCGCCTCTCCGGTCCCAGCATCATGCGCGGCTACTGGGAGGACTCGGAGCGAACGCGCGATGCCTTCGCCGGACCCTTCCTGAAGACCGGCGATCTCGGCTTCCTCCACGAGGGTCACGTCTTCATCTGCGGTCGCAGCAAGGAAGTCGTCATCGTCAACGGCCGCAACTACTACCCGCAGGACATGGAGTGGGAGGCGAGCAAGGTGACCGGCGTGCGCAAGGGCAACGTGGTGGCCTTCGGCGCGCGCGACCCCAGCGGCGTGGAGCGCGACCGAGAGCGCGTGGTGCTGGCCTTCGAGGTGCAGGACGCCGAGCGCCTGGGACACGCGTCGGCGCTCCTGGCCGACGTGCGGAAGGCCGTGCAGGAGGGCATGGGGCTGACGCTCGACGACGTGGTGGCCTTGCCCCCGGGTGCGCTCCCCAAGACGTCCAGCGGCAAGCTCCAGCGCGCCAAGACGCGGGAGCTCTACGAGACGGGGGAGCTGATGGGCCGGCAGGCGACGCGCGACGCGACCCGCCTCGACCTGGCGAAGCACGCGGCGCAGAGCCAGCTCAGTTACTTCAAGCTGGCGGTCCTCGGTGGACGCAAGCGCAAGGACTAGAAAGCGCAGCAGCTCCCCCGACGCCTCCGCGACGCTCGCGGTTTATAGCTGCTTGCACTTGAGAACAATTCTAGTTACCGTCTCGCGGCGATGAGGGCCGAAAGCGAGCGGACGGTCACTATGCTGGGGGACCTGAAGCGCGCCGGGCTGAAGATGACGCCCCAGCGCATCGCCATCGTGCGCCTCTTCGCCGAGGACGACTCGCATCCCACCGCGCAGGACCTCTACGAGCGGCTGCGCGGCGCCTTCCCGTCCATGAGCTTTGCCACCGTCTACAACACCCTCGACGCGCTGGCGCGGGCCGGGCTGGCCGGGATCGTGCGGCTGCCGGGAAAACGCGGCGATGCGGCGCGGTTCGATCCCAACACCGGCCCGCATCACCACGCGGTGTGCGACGGGTGCGGCGCCGTGCTCGACGTCACCGCCGGCACGCTGTGGCCCACGCCGGCCGCACGCAAGAAGGTGCAGCGCGCCGCCCCGGGGTTCGATGTCCGCGCTGTCGAGCGCATCTATCGCGGCCTGTGCGCCCAGTGCGCGCCCGGCCGCTCGTCCAAGCAAACGCAACGCACGCAAAGGAGACACCATGGCCAAGACGCTTGAAGGCAGCAAGACGCACACCCACCTCAAGGAGGCGTTCGCCGGCGAATCGCAGGCAAACCGCCGTTATCTCTACTTCGCGAAGCAAGCGGACGTGGAGGGCTTTCCGGAGATCGCCGGCAACTTCAAGGAGACCGCCGACGGCGAGACCGGCCACGCGCACGGCCACCTGGAATACCTGGCCAAAGTGGGCGACCCGGCGACGGGCCTCCCCATTGGCAACACGGAGAAGAACCTCAAGTCGGCGGTCGCCGGCGAGACGTTCGAGTACGAGACCATGTATCCCGGTATGGCCAAGACCGCGCGCGAAGAGGGCTTCGACGACATCGCCGAGTGGTTCGAAACACTCGCCAAAGCCGAGAAGAGCCACGCCGGCCGCTTCACCAAGATGCTCGACGTTCTCAAGAACAACTAACCCCGAAAGAGAAGACCGCCGGACGCCAACGGTCGGCCGAGCCATACGGCCGACCATCCGGGTTTCATTTTCCCGGTGTCTGCGGCGTCCTGGCGGTCATGCGTCTCTCATGTCCAAAGTCGAAGTCGTTCCCAGACAGGCGCCGGCGCTCGATCCCAATGGCGAACGCTACTGGGACGCGCGCGATCTCGAATCGGAGATGCGGCGCACCTTCGAGATCTGTCACGGCTGCCGCATGTGCGTGGGTTACTGCGGGACGTTCCCGGACGTCTTCGCGCGGGTCGATCGCGACATCGACACGCGCGCGGCCACCGGCGCCGAGCTTCTCGACGCCGCGGCCTTCGAGAGCGCGACGGAGCTCTGCTGGCAGTGCAAGCTCTGCTACGTGAAGTGCCCGTACACGAAGGACGAAGGACACGAGTGGCTGCTCGACGTGCCGCGCTTGCTGACGCGGGAAAAGGCCCAGCGCGCGCGGCGGAACGGGGTCACCCTCCAGGACCAGGTGCTCGGCGAGCCGCAGCGAGTCGGCAAGCTCACCGCCGGACCCATGGCGCGCATCGCCAACTTCGTGAACGCCAACCGCCTGGTGCGCAAGGGCCTGTCCGCCGTCGCCGGCATCTCCGAGCATTTCCCCGTCCCGCCGTTCGGCGAGACGAGCTTCGCCGGCTGGCTGAAGCACCACGAGCCCCTGCCCGAGGCTGGGACCCGAGGGACGGTCGCCCTCTTTGCCACCTGCCTGGCCGACTACAACTTCCCGCGCATCGCCGCCAGCGCCGTGCGCGTCCTGGAGAAGAACGGGTGGAGCGTCGTTCGCCCGCGGCAGACCTGCTGCGGCATGCCCAACATCGACGGCGGCGACATCGACGCGGCGCGCGCGAAGGTGCGCGAGAACGTGGCCTCGCTGGCGAGCGAGGTCGAGCAGGGCCGCCGCATCGTGAGCCTCCAGCCCACCTGCGGATACATGATCCGCAAGGAGTGGACCGAGCTCGTGCCCGGGGAGGACACGAAGAAGGTCGCGGCGGCGACGGTCGACGTCATGGAGCTCCTGGAGCAGCAGCGGAAGGACAAGACGCTGGCCCGCGCCTTCGAGCACGGGCTCGGTAAGGTCGCCTACCACGCCGCGTGCCATCTTCGCGCGCAGAAGATCGGCTACCCCGCCGTGCGCGTTCTCGGCGTCCTCCCGGACACGGAGATCGACGTGGTCGAGCAATGCTCGGCCGTCGACGGCACGTGGGGCATGAAGACGCAGCACTACGAGATGGGCAAGCGCTACGCCCAGAAGCTCGTCCGCGGGATCCACCACGCCGACGCGAAGCGCGTCGTTACCGACTGCGCCCTCTCGGCCAGACGCATTCTCGCCGAGACCGGGATGGCTCCCATGCATCCGGTGGAGGCCATGGCCGAGGCCTACGGTCTCGCGCCCGACGTGAAATAGGCAGCGAAGAGGAGAGCGGCGCGCCATGAAGCCCATCGAACGCGGCGAGATCCTGGGGTTGGCGGCGTACGAGCAGGTTCGCGAGCCTTTCCGGTCGCGCGTCATCGCGATGAAGAAGCGCAGGCGCGTGTCGCTGGGCCCCCGAGCCACCGCCGTCTTCGAGAACCGCGACACCGTGCTCCTGCAGATCCAGGAGATGCTGCGCACCGAGCGCATCACCCGCCCCGGAGCCGTGCAGCACGAGATCGACACCTACAACGAGCTCGTTCCCGCGGCGGACGAGGTCTCCTGCACCCTCATGGTGGAGATCGCCGACAAGGCCGAGCGCGACGCCTTTCTCGTCGCCGCCAAGCGCCTCGAACGCCACGTGTGGCTGGTCGTCGGCGGGGAGCGGATCGGCGCGCGCTCCGTGGATCGCGGCGGCAGCGACGAGCGCACCACCGCGGTGCACTACCTCCGGTTCACCCTTCCGCCCGCGGCCGCCGCCGCGCTTCGCCAGGCCGGCGCGGGCAACGGGGCCGTGGCCACGAACCTCGAGCTGGTCGTCGACCATCCCGCGTACCAGGCGCGCGCCGTGCTGCCCGCGGAGACCGTCCTCGAGCTGGCCGAAGACGCGAGATCGTGACGGCCCCTTTCGTCCACATCCACCGCGTGCGCTTCGACGAGGTCGACGCGGCGGGCATCGTCTATTTCGCGCGCTTCTTCACCTGGTGCCACGACGCCATGGAAGCCATGCTCTCCGCGGTCCAGGGCGGCTACGTGAACCTGGTCAACGTCCGCCGGCTGGGCTTCCCGGCGGTGCACGCCGAGGCGGACTACGCCGCGCCTCTCCGCTTCGGCGAAGAGGTGCACATCGCCGCCACCGTCGAGCGGCTCGGCAAGAGCTCGATCGCCATCCGCTTCGAGCTCACCCGCGCTTCCGACCACGACCTCGTCGCCACCTTGCGCCACGTCGTCGCCGTCACCGACCTCGACGCGATGCGCGCCCGCTCGATTCCCGACGACGTCCGCGCCGCGCTGGAGCCCTGGATGGACCGCTCCAACTAAGGAGCCACGGCCGCCGTCGCCGAGGGCTCCGGCTCCGGGGGTGGCGCCTTCACCGACGCGGTCAGATCCACGCCACGAAGGTGCAGACGGCGCGCGTAGAAGAACATCCAGACGCCGAAGACGAAGAGCGCGACGCACCCGTATTGAGCGGGCGTGAGGCCGGCGTAGCGCGTGTCCCCGTTCTCGCTGGCGGGGTTGCGCAGGAAGTCCATGGCGAAGCGCACGGGAGCGTAGGAGAGCGCGCTGGCGACGATGTACGAGCCGATCGGCAGGCGCCTTCGCCAGGTGAGCGCGAAGCAGGCGGTAAGGATGATGGTGAAGAAGAGCTCGAGCAGGCCCATGTCGAAGCGCGGGTCGTGCCCCTGAATGAGCTCGATGAAGCCGATCTTGGTCACCACGCCGTCGCCCACGTGGGTGGGGTAAGCCACCGCCAGCAAGCTGTCGGCCGTGGTCCGCGCGCCAGGATGGTCGTGCACGCTGGCACACCCCATGCGCCCGAACATCCAGCCGAGAGGGAGGCAGGAGAGGACCAGGTCGGCGAACGGGAGAAGGGGCTGCGGGGTGGGTCGCACGTGCAGTCGCCCGTTCTCGATGACGAGGTAGCGCCAGAGGACGATGCCCACCACCGCGCCCACGAAGCCTCCGAAGGAGCTCAGCCCCTCCCACAGCTTGAGGACGTAGAGCGGGTTCTTGACCACCTCGTCCCAGTGATAGAAAAAGGAGTCGAGCACGTGCGACAAGACGAAGGCGCTGACGAGCATCCAGGTGACGAACGAGTTGAGCTTGTTCACGTCCCAGCCCAGCGTGCGCGCGCGCCGCGTGGTCATCGATGTGCCCAGGAGAACGCCCGTGGCGACCAGGATGCCGAAGGGGTGAATGGGGAGCGGGCCGATGTGGCCTTCCGGAATGTGGATGTACGGGATCATGACGTGCCGTGCGCGAATGTCCGGATGCGACCCTCGCACACCGGTTGAAGCGCGCGGAACCTCTAACCCATTCCCCTCCTCACCGCACGGTCCGGCTAGTTGCCGCGCGGCCCGACGACGTCGATCACGTCGATTTCGCCGGCCTCGGCTCCCATCCGGACCGAAACGTCCCAGCCGCCGCACTCCCGCACCAGGGGCTCGACGGGGCTCGACGGCTTCGCGCACCGGGACGCCGGGAGCGTGCCCTCCAGGGCGCCGGCGAGCAGATCGCTCACCGTCGCCGCCGCGACCTGGCGGTCGTCGGCCACGCTGGGATCGAGTACGCGCACCAGGATCGCCTCGCTCCAGCGGACGAACAGGTCCTCGCCCTGAAGCAGACCCTGCACCACGCGCCCCTTGTCGAGCACGACTTGCATGGAGAAGTCGACCACACGTTCCTGGGCGCCCTGCGGGGTGGGCAGGAGGAAGAAGAGCTCGTCCTGGTGGCTCGCCCGGGCGGTTGCGTTCCAGGTCGCCGGCGCTTCCCCGTGCAGCGCGTTCCTCAGGAGCGGGGGCGGCGCCTCCAGGCGAGAGCCCCAGGTCGCGGGATCGATCAGCGCGGCGACGGCGGTCAGCACGACGTCGCTCACGTGCTTCCGCCGATCGGTCTGCACGTCGAGGGCGGCCGACATGCGCCGCGATTCCGCCAGCAGGGTCAGCGTCTCCCCATCGTCGAGGTGCTCGTCGAAGAGGACCAGCAACGACCGCGCGGCGTCGACGTGGGGGCCGCTCGGCAGATCCACCACGTACTCGCGCGCCCGCGACCGCGACGACTTGGCGCCCTCGAACCAGGCGTCCTCCTCGGTCTCGAAGGCGGCGCGGACCTCGTCCGCCCAAACCCCGTGGGGATGCCGCGCGAGGTAGCGTTGGGCTGAAGCAAGGCGCCGGCCCTCGTGCGAGGCCGCGCGAAAATCGCGGTAGTCGCGCAGGTCCGCGCTCCCGGCGAGCATCTGCCGCGGGACGAGGCAGCCGACCAGCGTGCCGACGAGCAGGCAGCCCGCCGCGACGCCGAGGGCGTGGTGCCGGCGCGCCTTCAGAGGTCCCCTACGGGGACGACGCCGCCGTCGGGGACGTCACGGCAGAAGTCGCACTCGGTCGGCACCGTGGGCGCGACGTCGCTGACGAAGGACGCGTACTCGGAGCAGCTCGCGGCCTCGAGCGCGTCGATGCAGACGACTCCGTCGTGCTCCAGGGGGAAGCAGGTGGAGGGCCAGGCGACGTCGCTCGGCTGCGTGGGATCGCACGCGGCGACGCAAGTCTGCGTGGTCAGGCCGCAACGAGAGCACTTCTGGCAGTCGAGGGCTTTTCGCTGGGCGGCGAAGGTGGCCTCGTCGAGCGCTGTGGCCTGCTGCCCGCAGGACCCGATGTCGCCTACCGTCGGCGCTGCCCCGAAGAGCAGCGCCAGCACCGCCGCAAACGCGAGCTCGCTACGACGGACGGCGGTCCCGGGGCGGGGCAGGCTCACGGCATGGCCTCCCAGGAGAGCCACACCCCCGCCTGCGCGCTGAGAATCGGGTACGCGGGCGTGGCCACCTCGCGCGTCCCGGCCCCGTAGAATACGTCGCCCACCAGCTCGGCGGCGAGGCCGACACCGGCACGCACGAAGAAGACCGCGCCGGCTCCGCCTTCGATGCCGAAGGTGGTCTCGGGGGTCAGCACGATGGGTGCGCCTGCGCGTCCGTACACCGACCACGAGGTCCAGCGGTGCAGCACCATGTAGGACGGCGCGAGGACCGCTTGCTGCACGCCTTCGAGCGCCAGAGAGACGCGCAGCACCGGCCCGTGCGCAAGAAAAGTGGGGTCTCCGATGAGCAGCGCGCCTCCCAGGTCGGTATAGACCGCGGTGCGCGAGAGCGACTGCGCTTGCGACCCCAGCACGGTGGCCAGCCGGTAGGGGTTGTTGAACCGGAGACCGTCCCCCACGAAGGCGGTGGCAAAGAGATCGACCCAGCCGCTCTTCTTACCGGGCGGCGCGTGGCTCTCGTCGGCGGCGTGCGCGGCGGGCGGAATCGACAGCGTCAGACCGGTCACCAAAACGACCAGGAGCGGGCGCATCCGGCGCGAGAGAATACCCTCTCTCACGCGCGCTGGACGCGGACCTTGGGCTTGGCGCCGAGCAGGGCGAGCTGCCCGCAGGCGGCGGCGACGTCGTCTCCCCGGCGGCGGCGGATGAAGCAGGAGTAGCCCGCGTCGCAGAGGACGCGCTGAAATTGCAGGACTCCGTCCATGTCCGGCGGCCCGAGCGAGCTCGCGGCGATGGGGTTCATGGGGATGAGGTTCACCTTGACCGGCAAGCCGCGGAGGATCTTCACCAGCTTCCGCGCCTCCCCGGCGTCGTCGTTCTTGCCGGCGACGAGCGTGTACTCGATGGTGATGCGCCGCCGGGCGGGCAGCGGATAGGCGCGCAAGGCGTCCATCAGCACGGCCAGCGGATACTTCTTGTTGATGGGCATGAGGCGCGTGCGCGTCTCGTCGTCCGCCGCGTGCAGCGAGACGGCGAGGCCGATCCGGCCCGCGAAGTCCGCCCCCAGGCGCGCGATCTCCGGGACCACGCCGCTGGTCGAGACGGTGATGCGTCGCGCCGAAAGGGCGATGCCGTCCGGGTGCATGAGCAAGCGCAGCGAGCGCGCGGTGGCTTCGTAGTTGGCCAGCGGCTCGCCCATCCCCATGTACACGACGTTGCTCAGGCGCTCGCCGGCATCGAGGCGGGCGCGTCCGGCGAGGACCTGCGCCACGATCTCGTCGGCCCCCAGGTTGCGCTTGATTCCGGCCACACCGCTGGCGCAGAAGACGCAACCCATCGCGCAGCCCACCTGGGTCGAGATGCACTGGGTGACGCGGACCGCCGCCCCAGCCTCCACCTGCGGCTCGTCGTCGCCTTCGTCGTCGCCCTCCTCCATGGCCTCCACCGGCGAAGGCAGCGACCCCCGGGGACCGGTGACGCCGGGAATGAGCACGGTCTCGACGGTCGCTCCGTCCCTCATGCGCACCAGAAGCTTCCGGGTGTCGTCCGCGGCGCGGCGCTCGTCGGCCACCTCCAGGGTTCGCGGAAGCTCCAGCGTCTCCAGCGCGGCCCGCACGGGGGCCGGCAGGTCCGTCATCCTGGCAGGCTCGAGGACGCTCCGGGCATGCAGCCAGCGAAAGACCTGCCGGGCGTGGAAGGCGCGGACGCCGAGCGGACGGAGCGCCTCGGCCCACTCTTCGGGGGTGCGCGCTAGAGCACCGAGCTCAGGGACCACGCTTCGCCTCCTCCCAGTATCGATCGAGCGTCTCCAGGGGCAGATGGCGTTCCCCTCCCCCTGCTTCGCCCCAGCCCCCGTGCTCTTCGCGGACGCGCTTCTCGACGTGGTCGAAGCGACGGGTGAACTTGTCGATGGTCCGGCGGAGGGCCCCCTCGGCGTCGACCTTCACGTGACGCGAGAGGTTTACCAGCGCGAAGAGCACGTCGCCCATCTCCTCCTCGATGGCGGCGGCCTCCCCGCTTTCCATGGCGCGGTCGAGCTCATCCAGCTCCTCGGCCACCTTGGCGCGGGAGCCGCGCGCGTCCTCCCAGTCGAAGCCCACGCGCGCCACCTTCTCGCCGATGCGTTGCGAGCGCGTCAGGGCCGGCATGCTGCGGGGGACCCCGCCGAGGACCCCGCGTTCTCCTTTCTCCTTCGCCTTCAGCTTTTCCCAGTTGCGCAGCACCTCGTCGGCGTCTTTTGCCGAGACGTCGCCGAACACGTGGGGATGGCGGTGCACCAGCTTGTCGACGATTCCGGCCACCACGTCGTCGATGGCAAAGCTGCCCTCGCGTCGGGCGAGCTCCGCCTGAAAGACCACCTGGAGCAGCAGATCGCCGAGCTCCTCGCGCAGGCCCTGGCGGTCACCGGCATCGATGGCGTCGATGACCTCGCAGGCCTCCTCGAGCACGTACTTGCGCAGCGTCTCCAGGGACTGCTCCCGATCCCAGGGGCAGCCGTCGGGCCCGAGAAGGCGGCGCATCACCCCGACCAGGCGGTCGAGGGTGGTGCCGTCCTGCATCTCGAGGGGAGCCACCGGGCGCGGGGTGCGCTCGTCGAAGCGCGGAAGCCCGGCCCCGGAAGCGCCGGCTTCATCCCGTCGGGATGTGTCGGGCCTTCCCGGAGGAAGGACGGCGTTCGGCGCCCCCGGAAGCTTCACTTCAGGCATCGCGGCAGGCAAGGTACAGTGCGGCGCGGGAATGTCGACCTCGTCCGCGCCTCCGCCGTGGGTGCCGATGGTGAGCCCCGCGATGCGCCGGGGGTTCACGCTGGCCTTCTTTGGCGCTGTGTTCGCCCTGGCGTACGTCCTGCGGGGGGTGCTGGTCCCGCTTTTCTTCGCCTTCCTGCTGGCCTATGCGCTCGACCCCTTCGTCGACTGGCTGGCCGACCGCAAGGTCCCACGCGCGCTGGCCGCGGTGTTCGTCATGCTCGGCATCGCCGGGCTCTTCACGATCATCCTCATCTTCGCCATCCCCATGTTCGTCGACGAGCTGCAGCGGGCTGCGGCGGATCTCCCGATGCAGCTCAAGGGGTTCGAGACGCGGGTGGAGCCCCTCCTCTGGCAGACCTTCCACTTCAAGCTGCCGACCACCATGAGCGAGCTGGCGACCGACATCCAGGGTCGCGTCGAGGAGCAGTTTCCCAGTCTGCTCGCAGCGGCCAGCGTCGCCCTCTTCGGGACCCTCAGCTACGTCGCGGTCATCCTCAGCGCGCTCATCGTTCCCGTCTTCGCGCTCTACCTGCTCATCGATTTCAACCGCATCGTCGAGCGCACCGGGCAGCTCGTCCCGCGCCGCTTTCATCCACAGGTGGCCGACGTGGCGCGGCAGATCCACAAGACCCTCGGCGGGTACGTGCGCGGGCAGCTGACGGCAAACATCGTCCTCGGCGCGCTTTACGCCACCGGGCTGCGCGTGGTCGACATCCGCCTGGCGGTGCCCATCGGTGTGCTGACCGGGATGCTGGCGTTCGTGCCATACATCGGCTTTGGCGCGGGGCTGACGCTGGCGACGTCGATGGCCCTGCTCGACTGGCAGGGGCCCGGGCGGGTCATCGGAGTGGTGGCGGTGATGCTCTGCGTGCAGCTCCTCGACGGCACGGTCATCACGCCGCGCATCGTCGGGCGTTCGGTTGGGCTGGCGCCGCTGGAGGTGCTATTGACCATGATGACCGCCGGGACGCTCTTCGGTTTCCTGGGCGTTCTTCTGGCCGTGCCGCTGGGGGCGGTGACGAAGATCCTCGTCCAGCGCGTGGTCAAAGCCTACCTGCGCTCGGACTTCTACGGGCGTCCGGGGAGCATGCCGGGGCCGACGTCCTAGCCCGGATTGAGGGAGAGCCATGAAAGAGGTGGTGCTGCTCGAGACGGTCGGGGCGACGCGCATCGTGACCATCCACCGCCCGGAGGCGCGAAATGCGCTCACGCACGCGGTCATCGCAGGCGTCACCCGGGCGCTCCACGAGGCCAGCGCGGAAGTCGCCGTACGCTGCGTGGTGCTGACCGGCGCGGGCGGCCACTTCTGCGCCGGAGCCGATCTCCGGCAGAACCTCGCCGAGGACCCCGCGCTGCTGGAGCACCTCGACCAGTACATGGACGAGTTTCACGGGCTGATCAAGGCGCTGGTCCGCTGCGAGAAGCCGACAGTGGCGATGATGGACGGAGCCGCCGTCGGTTTCGGCGCGGACCTGGCGTTTGCCTGCGATCTCCGGGTGGCCACCACGCGAGCGTATGCGCAGGAAAAGTTCGTGAAGATCGGGCTGATGCCGGACGGAGGCGGTACCTTCTGGCTCCCGCGCCTGGTCGGGACCTCCCGGGCGATGCAGATGATTCTCCTCGCCGAGAAGGTCGAGGCCGCCGAGCTAAAGGCGCTGGGTGTCGTGGCGCGGGTGGTGGAGCCGGATGCGCTGCGTTCGGCGACGATGGAGGTGGCTCGCGTCATCGAAGCAGGGCCGCCGCTGGCACACGCGGCCATCAAGCGCGCGCTCTACGCGAGCCTGGGAGACGTGGAGGGCGCGCTGCGGATCGAGCGCGACGAACAGCTGAAGCTCCTCCGCAGCGCCGACGTGACGGAAGGTGTCGCAGCCTGGATGCAGAAGCGTGAACCGGTGTTCCAGGGGCGTTGACCGCCCGCCTCCCGAAGGTCGGCCAGGGCGTGTGAATCACACGCCACAGCCTCCCGAAGGTCGGCTAGTCAGAACAGGTAGCGCTCTCCGGTATCGCAGAGGACGGTGACCACGACGCCGCCGCGGAGCTCGCGCGCGATCTCGATCGCCGCGTGTACGTTGGCGCCGGAAGAGGGTCCCACCAGCAACCCCTCCTCGCGCGCGAGGCGGTCGGCGGCGCGCAACGCGGCGACGTCGGTGACGCAGACCACCTCGTCGATGACCCGGCGATCGAGGATGGCTGGAACGAAGCCGGCGCCGAGGCCCTGGATCCCGTGCATCCCGGCGCAACGCCCGGACAGGACGGCGCTGGCGGAGGGCTCCACCGCTACGACACGCGCCGACGGTCGCTCCTTCTTCAGCACGCGCCCGACGCCGGTGATGGTGCCGCCCGTACCGACCCCGGCCACGAACGCCGCCAGCTCGTCACCGACGGCGTCGAGGATCTCCCGGGCGGTGGTGCGAGCATGCGCGTCGGGGTTCGCCTCGTTCTCGAACTGGCGCGGCATGAAGGCGCCGGGCGTCGTACGCAGGAGCTCCTCGGCGCGCGCCACGGCGCCGGCCATGCCCTGCTCGGCGTAGGTGAGGACCAGGTCGGCGCCGTAGGCCCGCAGGATGTGGCGCCGCTCGAGGCTCATGTCGTCGGGCATGACGAGGACACAGCGGTAACCGCGCACGGCGGCGATCATGGCGAGGGAGATGCCCGTGTTGCCGCTGGTGGCCTCTATCAAGGTCGCCCCCGGCGTGAGCTTGCCGGCGCGCTCGGCGGCCTCCACCATGGCCAGCGCCGGGCGATCCTTGACGCTGCCGCCGGGGTTCTTCGACTCGAGCTTGCCGACGACTGAGGCGCCGAGGGGGGGAGAGAGACGCGCCAGCCGGACGAGCGGCGTGCGCCCCACGAGGTCGAGCACGCTGGATGCAATGGTGTCGCTCACGGGAACCCTCTTTGAGGCCGGTCATCGTCTCGGCGCGGTCAAAAGACGCGCTGGTCGACCTTGATGGTGTCCCCGGCCTGAAGCGGAAGGTCCGATAGCTTCCCGTCGGTGATGTCGTCGACGCTGACGGTCGCGGTGACCGTCTTGCCGCCGCCGACGAGCCGTGTGATCCGAACGTGATCGGCGTCCGCCAGGGAGCTGAAGCCGCCCGAGAGCGAGATGGCGTCGACGAGCTTGATGCCCTCGGACCAGGGAAGGCTCCCGGGCTTCTGCACCGCGCCGATGACGCTGATCTTCTTCGAGTTGTACCGCGTCACGACCAGCGTCACCTGGGGCTGCACGAGAATCTTCTTCTCGACCAGCTGACTCTTGATGAGCTCCTCGATCTGCTGCGGCTCCAGACCACCCACCTGCAGCCGGTCGACGTAGGGGAAATCGACCGTTCCGTCCGGCTGGATGCGGAATTCCTTGGGGAGGTCCTTCTCGCCGAGAACCGAGACCTCGAACACGTCCCCGGGGCCCACCGTCGTGCTCGGTGTGGGCGTGGGGAGGTTCGTCGGCCCAGGGTGCGCGCGGCTACAGGCGACCACCAGAAACGCGAGGACGAGCAGGTACCGGGGCAAGGAGCTCATGGTTCGTTGCACGGCGGGCTTCGCGCATCCAAGGCGCGACCGCCCATCGCGTTACAGGAACCAGCGGACGCCGACGAAGGCCTCGAAGCGGTTCCAGGCCATGTCGTAGGACGCCGCAGCCGGGGACGGGTTCGGCGGAACGCGTCCTTCGTCGAACTGCGGCACGCTGGTGTTGCTGAAGTTCTCCGTGTATCGCAGCGTCGCGTTCAGCCCGAAGGAATCGGTGAAGCGGTATTCCCCGAACAGGGTGGCATCGGCACGGACGTCGGTGAAGGCCGCATGGCGCGGATCGCCGGTCGCCAGCCACGTCATGGTGGGATATTCGATCGCCGCGACACCGCCATCCAGAGTGACCAGCGTCCGCCCCGAGAAAAAATAGCTGAAACGAAGGTAACCGCGGTCCTGGCCGTAGAAGTTGCCGAGGTAGCTGTTGGCGAAGTCGCGGGTGTACCCGACGGCGATCGAGGAAAGCGCCAGGCCCAGGTCGGTCGACTGCGCAATGCCCGGGCTGGCCGAGAGAAACCACTTGAGCTCGGCCTGGGCGATGACGCTGTCATACTGCGGCACGTTGCCACTGCTGTTGTCGTAGAAGCTCGCGCCCCAGCCAACGAGCGCGACCAGGGAAAACCGATCGGTGACCAGGCCGTTCAGGCCGATCCGCGCCCGGATGGGGGTCGAGTTGACCAGGCCCGCGCTCAGCGCGTCCGCCTGCTTCCCGTAGTTGAAGAAGCCGAAGGTCGCGTCGTAGATGAGCGACGTCCGCGGCCGGAATCGCCAGCGACCGCGCGTATAGAGCTGGTTCGACGTGTTGTCGTAGGGGACGCCCGTGGACTGCTCGAAGAGCGTGGCGTGGAACTGATAACCGAAGTGCCAGTCGAGCGTGCCGCTGCCCGGCTGGACGACCAACTCCCCGCCTCCTCCCACGTCGTCCCGATTGAACGAGAGGTTCGGATCGGCCGTGCCCTCGTTCGGCAGGATGGTGCGCGCGTAGTTCGCGAAGAGGGCCGCGCCGAAGGGACGCTCCGGCGCGATTTCTAGCCGCGCGTCGGCGTTCCCT
>Ga0302314_10002831_pt1 | contig 32161 bp, 45 predicted proteins | sample III_Palsa_N2_3_FD_200533 | JGI IMG/M metagenome (GOLD analysis project Ga0302314, IMG submission 200533) | Peat permafrost microbial communities from Stordalen Mire near Abisko, Sweden - III_Palsa_N2_3 | ecosystem: Environmental > Terrestrial > Soil > Palsa > Peat permafrost | place: Sweden... | reverse complement strand
GACGGCCCGGAACGATGGTTCTACCGCGTCCGGGTCGTGTCGCTGAACTCCTACCAGCTCGGCCGCCTGGCCGTGGTCCTGGCCGCGGGCTGGGGGCTCTCGCCCGACGAGGTCCGCGCCGACGTCCTCGGCGAGCACGGCCTGCCGATCCTCGCCGAGGACGTCCATCTCGGCACCGATCGCCACACGGGCCGGGCCCGATTCGCCGTCGAGGCGGGGAGGTCTCAGCCATGAAGCCCGACCGCACCAGCGTCGGCTCGAAGGCCGAGGAGATCGAGGTCGACGCCAAGAGCAGCTACGTCCGTGCGAAGGTCCGGGTCGAGCCGAGCAGCGGCCGGGTCCGGCTCCTGGTCCGCCACAAGGGGACCGTGCTCGACCTCTGGCTCGAGGCCGGCGAGGCCCGGCGGATCGCGACCCACATGCTCGACGTGGCCTCCGAGGTCGCCGGCGACGACGACCCGAGAGGGGGGGTGGCCCTTTGAGGCTCGTGATCGACATCGGGCCGAAGGTGGGCCGGGACGGCCACACCTACTGGCAGCTCTCTCTCGACGGCCGCGAGATCGGCCCCGCGTTGTGGGACCTGAACACGGCCCAGGTCATCAAGCAATGGCTGGTGATCTCGCGAGGTTCGATCGAGCAGGCCTTCGTCAGGGGCCGGATCGAATGGACCTTCGAGCAGGCCCTCGGCTTCGGGATGAAGGGCCGGGCGAGGCAGCTCGAAGGGGGCGATCGCCCGGCCCTTCCCGGCCCGGGGACGATCGCGGAAAGCGAGGTGGCACGATGAGGGACCGGCCCGAACGCGGCTTCTTCCCGCCGCACTATGCCCTGCTCAACCCGCAGATGCCCTGGTACGCCGATTGGGTCCGCGTCCTGGGCTGCGATTACCTCGAGGTCGAGTCGCCCGAGCTGGTCGCCGGGCCGACGGGCCCGGCCGTCCGGATCGAGGTGCGGGCGCTGGGCCAGGCCTCGCTGATCAAGGTCTGCGAGCTGATCGCCCGGGACCATCCCCACCTCTCCCAGTTCGGCGCCTTCCTGGACGCCGTCCAGGGCGAGGGGATCATGATCCCCGCCTCGAGGTGCCTGCTCGTCTCCGACCCCGTCGGCGAGGCCGAGATGTTCCGCAAGAAGGCCGACGCCTGACAGGCCCACACGTCATCACCAGGCCACGGCCCCGGCACGCTGCCGGGGCGTCGATCCCCTGACATTTCGGAGGTTGGACATGCGAGTGATTGCACTATTAAATCAGAAGGGCGGCGTCGGCAAGACGTCGCTGTGCCACCACCTGGCCGGCGCGTTCGGCCGGCTCGGGAAGTCGGTCCTGCTCGTCGACCTGGACCCGCAGGCGTCGCTCTCCCAGGGGCTGTTCGGCCCGGACATGGTCCGGGGCATGGACCCCGACTCGACGGCCGCGGCGATCCTCGGCGTGAAGCTGCCGTTCCCCGAGGACCTCATCCGCACCAACGTCGCGCCCCGGACGGACATCGTCCCGGGCTCGAAGGCGGCGACCGACCACAACATCCCCCGGCCGTTCGACGCCCCGATCGCGGCGCAGGCGTCGCTCCGGAACTTCCTCCACGAGGTCGAGGTCGGCCCGGTCGCCTATGACCTGGTCCTGGTCGACTGCCCGCCCAACCTCCACCTGTGCAGTTGGGCGGCGCTGGCCGCGGCCCATCACCTCGTCGTGCCCCTCCAGCCCGAGGACTACGCGAGCCAGGGCCTGCCCGAGGTCGAGGAGTCGGCCGCCCACGTCCGGGCCAGCATCAACCCGACGCTCACGACGCTGGGCTTCGTGCTGACGCGCGTCATCAAGCGGCAGTCGATCCACCGGGTGTACGAGGCCGAGCTCCGCGAGCTGTACGGCGACAAGGTCTTCACGACCCGCATCCCCTCGGCCGCGGCCTATGCCGAGGCGATCGCCCGCCGTCGGCCGATCGAGCAGTATCAGCCCCGGTCGAATCCCGCCCACGAGATGAGGGCCCTGGCCTTCGAGATCCTCTTGCGTGCCGGGCTCGTCGAGTCCCCCTGCCCCGCCGGCTCCGTCGCGGAGGTGATCTGAAATGGGCAGCAAGACCGCCAGCCTCCGCAAGGCCGTCGCCGCCAACGCCCGCGAGTCGATGCGGCCCAAGGTCGCCCGGCCCGAGACGAAGGGGAAGCCCGAGGCCCCGCCGAAGCCCGACCGGATGAAGGGCGCCGCCCGGATCGCCGCCGCGCTCTCGATCCCGCTCGACCGGATCATCGCGGACCCCGACCAGCCGAGGAAGACCTTCGACGAGGAATCCCTCGAGCGATTGTCGGAGTCGCTGAAGTCGAAGGGCCAGCTCCAACCGATCCGGGTCCGGTGGTCCGAGCCGGCCGATCGCTACGTCGTGATCGCCGGCGAGCGACGCTTCCGGGGCGCCATGCTCGCCGGGCTGGCGACCATGGACTGCATCGTCGACGATCGCCCGGTCGACGCCACGCTCCTGCTCGTCGACCAGCTCGTCGAGAACTGCGCCCGGGTGGACCTCTCGCAGATCGACCAGGCCGAGGCGATGCGGTCGCTCCTCGAGCGTGAGGGGTGGACGCAGGCCCGGCTCGCCAAGGACCTGGGGATCTCGCAGCCGAGCGTCTCGAAGACCCTGGCCCTGCTCGACCTGCCCCAGGACCTGATCGACCAGGTCGTCGACGGCGAGCTGTCGGCCGCCGTCGCCCGCGAGCTGGGCCGGGTCGAAGATCCCGAGGCACGCCATCGCCTGATCGAGCGGGCGATGACCGAGCAGTGGGGCAAGAGGAGGGCCGCCGACGAGGTCGACAACGAGCTCGAGGACGCCGAGGATTATTCCCCACGAATAAACGCCGGGCCCGACGACCCGGGCGACCCCGACGACCCGACCCCCGAAGACGCCGAGGATTATTCCCCGGGAATAATTCCGGGCCCCCGGCCGCTCAACCCCGCCCTCCCCTCGAAGGCCCTGCCCGACTGGAGAGACCGGCCGGCGATGGGCCTGGGGCTCCCGGCCGCGCTGGCCAACCGGCTCGCGAAGGATGGGATCGAGTCCGCCGGCGAGGCCTGGGGCCTGCTCGAGGGGGGCGTCCTCTGCATGGACCTCGGCTGGCCCTACCTCGAGGCCAAGAACCTCGAGAAGGCCCTGCTCGAGATCCGAGAGGAGGCCGGCGACCCCGACCCCTTCGTGGCAAGTTTCGACTTCGGACCCGTCGTGATGCCCGCCCCGAAGCGGACCTGCCGCGAATGCGGTTGCACCGACGACGATTGCCGGCAATGCATCGAGAAGACGGGCCGGCCCTGCCAATGGGTCGAGCCGGATCTCTGCTCGGCATGCCTCCTTCCCGAGAGGCCATCGGAGGGAGAGGTTGCGGACATCGAGCTGAGGCGTGCCATCGGCATATTCCAGGGCCATGAGGAGCGATGGGCCGAGGCGGCTAAGACAGGGCTGTCCGATGTGGACCTGTTCGCCAAGATCGGTTCAGAGATGGGCATCGGGGGATCGACGACCGGCTTCTGGCACGGTCGGAGGATCGGCTACAAAGGGGGGAAGAATCCGGCGATCTTCATCCCCGATTATCCGTGGTCCAAGAGGCCGACTCTCTACGGTGCGAAGCTCAGGGACCGCGTGAGGGCGCTCCTCTCGATCCCCTATCCGGGGGCCGAGCCCCACGAGGTCGAGGGCCGGGCCAAGCCCGTCGTCGAGCCTCGCCATGCCCGGCTCGTCGACCTCCTGCCCGACCTCGAATGGAGGCGGACCCCGTTCTGTCAGACCTCGGAAGTCGTCGTCGTCGAGCTGGACGGGATCGAGGCCGTCTTCCGGTGCGACGAGGACCGGCGTCCCACCGTCGCCCTCCTCGCCCTGGCCCGAGAGGTGGTGGCCAACCTCGAGCGCAGGCTCGGACGCTAGGCCGCGAGACCGGCCGGGGGGAGTCAGGAGACCTCAGCTCGACGGATCGAGCTTCCTCCCGGCGCATGAAAAGGGGGGGCGATCCGCGGTGGATCGCCCCCTGTCATCATTCGAAGCGAAGGGCACGCTGATGTCAGATCGAATGCGGAAGCCCGGCCGCCGCGAGAAGCCGCTGCGGGACATGACGGAGGGCGAGCTGGCCTTGCTCATGAAGCGAGCGGCCAGGCTCATCGAGGCGGGCCTGCCCCCGGGAACCCTGTTCACGCTCCTGGCGTTCGACGATCCAGGGCTCGCCCAATATATCTCGAATGGCCGGCGGTCCGATGTGATCCTCGCCATGAGGGCATGCGCCGACCGGCTCGAACGCCGCGAGACGATCGAACGCGTCGGCTTCTAGCCGCCAGCCAGCGGTGTTTGAAACAGTCTTCGGACGGACGCCAATAGACAGCCAAGTAATCGGAGATTGCCAATGTCAGTGATGAATCAAAGGGAATGTTATGCAAGGGCGGAAGCCTATTGGGAAGCGGCGACACATCTCGGATTGGATTGGACCCATGACAATACCGAGAGGGAGCAAGGTGAAATCATCGCCAAGCGTCTCTTTCGGCTTCAAGCTATCTGGCTGAGGAAGGGTAGAGACGCCGTCGAATGATGGAAAAAGGGGGCGGCCGATCCCGATGGATCGCCCGCCCCCTTTTGGTTTCAATCAGCCGCCGACACACTCGCGGCAGTCGCGGTCGGTGACGTCGGTCAGGCTCGTGCCCGGTACCGGGCGGCCCTTGCCGGCGAGGCAGACCCTGGTGCTCGTGCAGCCGCACTCGGTGGCGAAGTCCCCCCGATAGTCGCAGCCCAGGACCAGGAGCTTGATCGAGCGGTTTCGCCCGGGGTCGAAGCCCGGGGCGTCCCCGGCCCCGGCGTTCGCCCCGAGGCGGGCGAGCTGCTCGCCGGGGGGGATCGCCCGCCAGGACTCGAGCCGGGCCCTGAAGGCGAGCTGGCCCGGGGTCAAGGCGGTGTCGGTGGCCATCAGTCATCCCCCGTGATCGAGACGTAGCACGCCGCATCCGAGCCCGAGAACGTCGTCCCGCTGGTCAGGCTGAAAGGGACGCACGTGTTGGCGTAGCTGCCGACGACCCAGGTGTAGAGGATGCCGTCGCGATAGGGCGACCCGTAGGGCGAGTCGAGGTAGACCCGCGACAGGTTGAATTGGTTGTAGTAGCAGGTGAGCAGATACTGGAACATCGCGTTGTCGGCGATGACGTCGGGGAAGCTCTCGGTCGAGAGCCATGAGTTGGTGCCGAGGCCGAGGTCGGCATAGCCGGCCGGCGTCGGGCCATAGACGATCGAGCAGCTCTGGAACATCCCGTAATTGCACGTCTCGGACCCGCTGAACATCGCCAGATTTTGCGGCGCGGTCGGGCAGAAACAGCCGGGGAAGTCGCCCGTCGCCCCGCTATAGGGGTCGCCCCCGCAGCAGCAAAGGTTCACGTGATGTTCCCGCAGCTCGTCATGACGAAGTGGTATTTGCCGCCGGGGCCGGGGACGCACAGCACGTAGGACCCGATGCCGACGAGCGCCGTCGTGTCGTTCAGGATCGGGTACGTGGTCGTCGAGAGGTCGGAGTAGCTCGTGCCGTTGAACTGCTGCAACTTCCCCGATCCCGTGCCCGGGGTGGCACCCGATCCCCGCGTGATCGTGGTGGTGGTGAGGAGCATGGCCGAGCCGCCGAAGGCGACCGGCCCGTCGATCGGGGGGGCCGTCGATCGGGGCTGCTGCTCGACGAAGCGGCCGACGTCGAGGAGGCGTCGGGCGGCGGCGCGGGAGAGCTTGACGCCGGAGGCGCGTGACATGTGCAATCTCCCTCCGATCAACTGAAGAGCGTGGTGAGGTTCGGGAAGGCGGTGGCGAAGACGGTGCTGGTGTAGACCTGGAACTCGAGCTGGACGTAGTCCGAGAGCGTGGTCAGCACGTTGCCGGACCCGTCGAGGAGGGCAGGCTGGGAGATCGGCTGGCCGGTGATGTCGACGATCTTGTTGAGGCCCCCGGATGTGTTCTTGGCCCGGTAGCCACGGTCGATCGGCTTGGCGTTCCACCCGCCGTCGTTGGGGTTGAAGGCGAATTCCCCCTCGAGCCGGTAGTAGTTCTGGCCCATGAACTGGGAGTAGAGCCGCTGCGGCATGTTGGGCGGGGAGAACTTGATCGAAAACGCCGGGAAGCCGTTCCACACGTCGGAGTTGATCATGTTCCCGTACGTGAAGAACGCCGCCGGGTTGAAGGTCAGGCTGTTCCAGGAGACGCGGAGGATGCCCTTGAGTTGCTCGCGGGTGACCGGCGGGTCGAAGGGGTCGCCGGCCGAGTTGACGACCGGCACATAGGCCGGCGGGCTCGAGCCCGGCGTCATGGCGATGTCGGCGACCTGCTCGAAGACCTGCCACTGGAAGCTCACGTCGATCGGCTGGTCGACGGGGTTGCCGGTCGCCGTGTGGGTGAGGGGGTCCCACGGTCCATAGGTGACCGTGACGTCCCACCAGTAGCAGGCGGTGTCCGTGTTCACGTCGGCGGCGTCGAGCGGGTTGACGAACCCGCTGATCACGTCGCCCTGCTCGACGGAGATCTCCGCCACCACCTGCCCGGAGTCGGACGGGTGGGGATAGTTGATGATCAAGCCGGCGCCGAGGTTGGACCGGGCGTAGCTCTCGTCGCAATCCGTGGTGAACGCGGCTGTGTAGGTCCTCGACCCGGAGCGCTCCCACTGGTCGTTTTCGGTGCTGGCGGATTTCTGCGGGAAGAGGCCGAGGAGCCCCATGTTTATCCCTCGTCGAAGGTGGGGTCGGGGTCAGAAGCCGGCCTGGACGTCGGGGCGCTGGACGGCGGCCAGGATCGACCGGAGCGTGGCGTTGCCCTGGCCGGCGAGCGCGACGCCTTCGCGGGCGACGGCGATGGGGTCGTTGAAGTTGGAGGACATCTGCGAGAGCAGGTACGACCGGCCCTCGACCGAGTTGGCCTGCACGGCCCCGGCGAGCTGGGTCGGGCCGCCGAGCCCCGACTCGGCGGTCTTCTGGGCCGCGGCCCGGACCGCCTGGGCCTTCGACAGGCCGCCGTTGGCCTCGCCGAGCTTGGCCATCTTGTCGATCCGTGCGAGGTCCTCCTGGAGCTTCTGGAGCGGGGTCTTGGTGGACTCCTGAAGCTCGTCGCGGAGGGCGCTGGCCTTGGAGGCCTCGCGGGCCTCGTAGCCGCCCCGGAGGAGGTCCTTGCGGTCGCCGGCGGAGATGCCCTTGAGCGCACCGACCTGGCGGTGGATCTCGTCCTGGCCGGCGGTGGCGATCGTCTCGCGGTTGGCGTCCCGCATCGCGTTGACCTGGGTCGCCAGCGCGGCGTTCATCCGGGTCGCCAGCGCGGCGGCCTGGGCCTGGGTCTGCATCGCCTTCTTCCTCGCCTCGAGCTCGGCCTTGGCGCCGCCGAGCTGGACGGCGGTGGTGGCGTGCTGGTCGAGCATGGCCTGTTGCGGCTTGGTACGCCGCTTGTAGAGGCCGTTGTTCGAGACGGTGAACTGGGCCTTGGTCTGGCCGATCTTCTCGCGTTGCTTGTCGAAGTTGGCCTGGAGTTCGTCGACCTTCTTCTGGCTGGCGTCGAGCCTGGCCTGGAGGGCGGCCCTGGCCTGCTCGTCGGCCTTCACGTCCGCGGCGTCGACCTTGGGCGGGGCCGGCGCCTGGGCTGCGGCCGGGCGGGCGGGGATGCCCGGGATCGTCGGCAGGGACGGGGGCGGGATCGTCACCCCGAGCACGCCGGCGAACTTGTTCGCGAACGCCGTCATCAAGTCGACGCCCTGGGCGATCTTGGGGGCGATCGCCACCGTGAAGATGTCGGCGATGTGGGCGAGGGTGTCGGAGATCCGGTTGAGCGAGATCTCGAGCTTGCGGGCCTCGGAGACGTCCTCGTCGGAGATGATTGGCGCGGCGTCGAAGGCGGCCTTGAACTTGTCGCCCGAGAGGGTCAGCATCCGGGAGACCTTGACGCCGTCCTGGCCGGCCAGGAGCATGGCGATCCGGGCCTTCTCGGCGTTGTCGGGGAGCGCCGCGAAGCCTTTATTCAGGGCCTTGATCTGGTCTTCGGGGCTCATGGCCTGGAGCTGCTCGGCCGAGGTGCCCAGCGCCTTGAACGCCTGGCTGGCGTCGGTGACCCGGCCGATCGAGCCGTTGATGTTCGCGGTCAGGGTCGTCATGAACGAGCCGAGGTCCTGGACGTCGACGCCCGTGGACTTCGCGACGGACCGGAGCCTCGAGAGCGCGTCGGCCGAGGTGCCGAGGGCCTCGGCGTCCCGGCCGAGGTCGCCGATCCGCTTGAACCCGAGCCCGGCGAGCGCGGCGGCCGAGCCGACGGCGGCGGCGGTCAGGCCGGCGAACCCCTTGGTGAGGATGCCGATGTTCGAGCCGTTCAGGGTCTTGAGCTTGAGGTTGACCTTGTCGATCGAGTTGGAGATCCCCGTCCCCATCGCGGACCAGGCCTTGGCCGTGCTCGAGCCGAAGACCTCGGCGTCCTTCTTGCACGCCTTGAGGCCCCTGGAGAATCCGGAGACGTCGGCGCCGACCGGGACCGTGATCCCGTTGATTCGTCTATTGCTCATGGGTGTGGGTTTCCCTCAGGCGGCCCGACTTGGCCGCGGCGATCTCGAACGACGCCTTGACCATGGCCAGGGTCCGCTTCCGCTCCGCCTTCTTCGGTCTGGGCAGGTAGCGCGTGGGGTCGGGCTTCTTGACCCCCTTGATCCAGTCGAGCTTGGCCATGATCGCGGCGAAGGGGTGCGACCACTCGGGGACGTGGGTCCGGTCGAATTCGTCCCAGAGCTTGACCTCCTCGAGCGACATCCGGGCCATCACTTCGAAGGCCGTCATGCCGCCCAGACGCTCCGCCAGCTCGAAGGCGCGGCGGACGAGGGGGCGGCTCAGGGTTTTCCCGCGGCTTCCCCCGTGGACTCGTCGGAGAGCGCGTGCGCCTCGTTGAAGATCCGGCTGAGGACGTCGGGATCCTTGGCGCAGAGGTCCTCGACGTCGCCCCGTTCGAAGACGAGCTGGCCGTCCTCGTCGCAGACGCAGAAGGTCAGGTAGAGCGGGACGACCTTCGTGTCCTGGGTGGACGCTCGCGCCTCCTCGAAGGCGATCGCCTCGAGCAGGGAGAGGGTCCGGACGTGGACGGGGAATCCCCACTCGGGGACGTCGATCGACTTGAGCCTGAAGTCCCGGGCCGCCAGGATCGAGTGGCGGAGGGCCTGCCGTGCGGTTGTCATGATGGATCAGGTCCCCGCCGTGGCCGTGATGGCGCCCGAGATCGCGATGGTGAAGTCGAGGTGCGGCGCGTCGTCGCCGGAGAAGTTGCCGGGCTTGAGGTTCGAGATGAACCCCTGGAACGCGTAGGTCGACCCCGTGGTCGGGGACGAGCCGTCGTTGAGCATGACCTGCCAGTAGATGGTGGCCTTGCTCGAGCCGAGGGCCATCAGCTCGGTCACGCCGGCGTCGGCGAAGACGAGGTAGCAGCTCCCGGTGAAGGTGCCGTTGTCGGTCCGGCCCGGGGCCTTGGCCATCGTGCCGACGGCGAGGGTGGGAAGGTTGATGATCGTCGTGTCGAAGCCGTCGAACTCGGCGTCGTCGAGGAGCTGGACCAGCGAGGCGAAGGTCCCTCCGGATGCGGTCTTCCAGCTCAGGGAGATCCCCAGGCCGGATTGGGGGGAAGTGCTCAGGGACATGATTGCCTTTCGTTTCTATGGGGTGATCAGTCGAAGGTCGGGGCCGTTTCCTTGAAGGCGATCCGGTATTCCACGGCACGCTGGTAGGTGCCGGCGTCCGTCCCGTCGATGTTCGGTTCGTAGGGGAGGTCGAGGCATTGCTGGAGCCGGCACGAGGAGACCTTCGTCGTGCCCATGTAGCCGCGGAAGCCGTGGAGCACGGCGCGGAGCGACCGCTCGAGCTGCACGGTGGTCAGGTAGCTCGTCGACCAGGTGCTGAACTGGTACACCCGGGCGGTCAGGCCGGCGGCCCGCGCCATGGTGTAATAGGGCTCCTCTTCGACCGCGAAGTAGCTGATCGCGTCCGGAGTCTCGTCGCCCTGGGGGATGTGCCCGGGGTAGATGTCCACGCCCAGGCCCTGGGCGGAGAGGTACGCGAGGAGGTCCTCCTCGAAGATCCCGGGCGTCGGGTCGGGCGTCGGGGGCGCGAACGAGCCCAGGCCGCCGGTGAGGAGGTAGGGCGGCGACCCGAGCAGGCCGCCGGTCAGGAGCAGGCTCATGGGTCACGTCCTCTCGGTCGGGACCGTCGCGGAGTCCAGCGCGAACGGTCGGATCGTGGTGCCGGCCGGCGTCTTGAGCGTGAAGCTCGTCCCCGACACCTCCGCCTGCCCGGCCGCCGCCGCGTAGATACCCCAGAAGATGTCGGCCACCGTCACCTGCCCGTCGGCGAGCCCGGCGACGTTCCGGGGCGTGCTCATCACCGTGCCGAGCGTCAGGCCCGATCCGCCCCCGGCCGAGTAGGTTCCGGTCAGGCCGCCGCCCGGGCCGAAAGGGACGCTGAGTTCGACCTGGCCCGTTGTGGGCTGGATGACCGTGCCCGCGATGGTGCTGCCCGGCCCGAAGGTCTGGGTCGAGAGGACCGTGTTGGCGGGAGGCTGGACGACGGTCCCCGTCGAGCCCGTGCCCCCGACCCCATAGTGCGGCGCGGTCGAGAGCACCGTGGTCGCGAGGGGGATCGTCGCGGTCCCGACGAGCGTCGTCCCGTTGATGGCGTAATTCGTCGGCCCCCCGCTGGCCGGCGAGAGGACATAGGCGATCCCCGGGTCGACCGAGGTCGAGGATGAGGCGACGACCGGGTTCCCCAGGATCGAGGCGTAGGCCGGGATCTCGAACGCCGTCATCTCCTGATAGCCGTAAGTGGTCGGGTGCGTGCCGGTCACTTCGGAGATCGGGTTGCCGTCGCCCGCGCCGCCGGTCTCGATCGGGGCCCAGGTGTCCGTCTCGACGTAGATGACGTTCGGATTGTTCATCGCCGCGACGGCCGCCGCGAGCGTCGGGTTCAACGCCCAGACCCAGGGGGTGACGCCCCGGGCGATGACGGTCCGGGCACCGGCGGCCAGCGCGGCGGTGATGCAGGCCGTGTAATTGCCGGGGACCGTCGAATCGGAGGTCGAGTCGTTCCGACCGGCTGCCGACACCGCGTAGGTTGGCGGCGCGTTCAAGGCCGCGAGCCAGGTCGGCAGGTAGGACAGGATCTGGGCGGTCGTGTAGCCCGGGACGCCGACGCCCATCGCGAGCATCCCATACGCATGGGCATACTGGAAAAAGTCGAGGTCGCTGGAGTAGGTGGCGTCCTCGCCGGCCGTGATCGAGTCGCCGTACTGGACGATGGTCTGCGGCTTGTACGTGCCGACGAAGCCCGTCCCGCCGCCGACCATGATGCCGATCGGCCCCCGGTAGACCGGCGTGGCCGTGGCGAACCCCGGGATCACCGTGTAGATGTGGGTGCCGCTGAGCCCGGTCGCGACCTTGCGGGGACGCCGGAAGGCGTCGCCGGTGTTGTCCAGGGCGACCGTCGTGAAAGCCCCGCCGTCGATCGCATAAGCACAGTGCGAGTCGGCGGTGTAGACCCAAAGGTCCGTGCAGTTCGCCCGGACGGCTGCCGACCCGTTGAGCGAGAGCAAGGCCCGGCTGACGACGGTCGCCGGGAGCGGGGCGGTGGCGTTCGTGTAGCTGGCCGAGTTCGCGACCTGGAAGATCGCACCGCCGGGATAGGTCGGGTCGGTGAAGTTGTGGTAGGGCCCGATGTCCGAGCCCGCCGAGATCGCGGGCGCGGCCCCGGTGACCGTCAGCACCGCGCCGGTCATGGGCGTGTTGGCATAGCCAACATACCCATCCTGGCTCACGATTCGGACGAGGTGCGTCCCCTCGGCCAGGCCGGTGACCGCGACGACGCCGCTGGCCACGACCGGATTCACCGCCGGCGAGCCATCGACCCAGATCATGTACGGATTGAGCCCCGCCTGGCAGGTCGTGGCCAGCGTGAATCCCGTGCCGGTGATGTAAGTCATCAGGCACGAGAAGTCGCTGATCATGATCCGCTGGCCGGAGGCCGTCGTCAGGTCGAACAGGCCCGTCCAGCCGCCGACTGCCGAGATTTGAGCGTCGGAGAAGGTTCCAGTCGCCATGCGTTGCCGTGCCGTGGGTTAGTGGGGAGGTTCAGGGCTTCGAGGGGGGATCGATGCCGTGGTGGGATGCGAGATCAGGAGATCGAGGAGATGGCCTCGGCGAGGCCGTTGACGATCTCGTCGACGACGTCCTCGCGCCTGGCGGCGATGGAGCGTCGGACGAACGGGTTGGCCGGCTGGTTGCGGCGGCCGAACTCGACGAAGCCGGCGAAGCCCTCCTCGCGGCCGCCCTCGACCATGACGACCATCGAAATGTTGCCCTTCTTCCGCTTGCCGGATCGGACCTTCACGGACCGCTTGAGGAGGCCCTCGCCGACGGGGCTCTTCGCCTTGATCTCGCCGGCGAGGACCTTGGCGGCGGCCCGGATCGACTTGCGGATGAGCTTCTTCTGGACCTTCGCGTCGAGCGAGTCGAGCGTCCGCTCGAGGTCCTTCGTCCAGGCGACGTGGCGGGCCATCTATTGCGCCCCCTTCTCGGTCGCGTCGACCTCGATCAGGATCCCGAAGGGGTCGGGGACGGCGGCGGCCACGTTCAGGGTCAGGCCGTTCCAGGCGAATTGGTCGGAGGGGAGGATCGGGCCCGAGGCGGCCCGGAGCGTGATCTTGTAGCGGAGGACGCCCTTGAGCTGCTTTGCGTTGGTCGCCTCCGCGCCGCCGAGGCGCTCGACCTTCGCGTAATAGGTGCCGACCGGCTGATAGTCGGGGATGTGCTGGCCGACCGAGTTCGGCGAGCCCGAGTCCCTCAGGAGCGTCACGCGGTGGCGGAGGTCGCCGGCGTTGATATTCTTCATGGCTTACTTGTAGAAGCCCTTGTTGCAGGTGTCGAAGAGTTCCTTGACGCCGTAGGGCATGGGCGAGAGCACGCCCTCGGTGATCGCCTCTCGGTTGCGGTAGAGGCTCGCGCCCCAGAGCAGGATCCCGGCCATGGCGGGGAACGGGATGTTGTCGGACACGGTCACGCCGGCGACGTCGGCTTGCACCGTCGCGGCGGTCGAGGTCGTCGTGATGGGGGTGGCCAGGCCGGGGCCCGTGACGACCCGGGTGGTGGTCGTGACGCCGCCGGCGATCGCGACGGTCGTCGTCGTGGTGCCGAACCCGCAGGTGTAGGCGATGACGACCGAGCCGACCTGGGGCAGCGTGAACGGCCAGATCTTGCCATAGGCCGGGGCGACCCGGCCGGGGAACCCGGGGACGTATTTGTAATAGTCCGAGGGCAGGGCCTGGAGCGTGCCCGAGGTGTCGAGATACTGGATCGAGTCGATCGAGATCAACGGCGGCTTGAGGATCTTGAAGACCGAGTCGAGCGTGTAGGGATAGACCGACGTGTTCAAGAACGTGTTGAACGCCGCGGACCCGGTCGGGCCGGTGAGGGCGCTCGTCGGCAGGAGGTCGCGCGTGAGCTGATACGAGCGGCTCCCGGCCAGCGTCTGCTTGAGGTAGGCGGACGCGGCGTGCCGGGCGGCCTCGAGGTAGACGGCCAGGTTGAGGTCCTCGGTGGTGTCCGAGGCGTCGACCCGGCAGTGGGCCTTGAAGGTCGCCAGGTCGGCCGCCGACGGGGCGGAGGGGGCGGAGGTCGTGATCAGGCTCTCATACATCGAGCTTCGCCTTGCGCGTCTTCGGCTTCTTCACGGCCTCGCGCTTCTCGGGCGATTCGGGTTCGTTGGGATCGGGCGACTCGGGCCCGGGGTCCGGGGCGGCGGGGCGGGTGACCTTGATCTCGAGGGCGGACCCGTGGCGGATCAGGTACCGGCCTCGCTGGTCGTCGCACTCGACGTCGTCGCCCTGGGCGTGGGTTGTCTTGCCGATGAGTTCGGACTTGAGGAGCATGATGCGCATGGAGTTCCCCCGGGGCGGAGGGGGCCCGCGAGTGCGTGCCCCCTCCGGCCGTCAGATCAGGTGGTGGCGACGGCGGACGAGATCACGAACGCGTTCGAGTGATCCCGCTGGGTGTCCATTTCCTGGAACAGGTTGTACTGGATGGCACCCTGGGACACGTTGATGTAGGGGTTGATGACGATGTCGATGCCGCCCCAGAGGGCCAGCTCGGCATATTCCCAGCTCCCGAAGATCAGGGAGTTGAGGGTCCCGGTCGACGTGCCCTTGGTCAGGCCGTTGGGCATCTCGTTCGTGACGAAGGCCCGGTACCCGTTGACCGTGTTGTCGGGGGCCCAGACGAACTCGGGGTAGACCTGCCCGCTGTTGATCTTCGGGGTTTGCTTCAGCTTCGAGCGGACGGCGGGTGTCGTGACGAAGGCCATCGACTGGCCGTCGGCGTTGACCTGGGCGACGAGGTTCTCGCAGTTGAGCGCGTCGGCGAAGCTCATGTCCGCGCCGTTGCCGGTGTCGGCCGCCAGGGCGAGCGTCTGGGCGCCCGAGTCGTACAGGACGCCGGTCGGGTTGGCGCCCGCACCGGTGCCGGCGAGGACCTGGGTGTCGAGGCCGATCGCCAGCACCTTCAACATGTCCGACTCGACGGCGGTCTCCGCGTTGATCGACATTTCGAACAGCGACTTGCGGCTGATGTTGACCTGGATCGCGGCCGTCTTCGGCACGAAGTTGACCTGGTCGAAGGTCTGATTCGAGGCGGTCGCCGAGGACCCTTCGCCGATGAAGTACATCGTCGAGGCGCCGCTCTGGCGGGGCCGGGCATACTTGCCGGTCAGGCTGTGGGTGACCGTGACGCCCAGCTCGTCGCAGACCATCCGGTTCCGCAAGAGCTCGATGAACGTGCTCTCGACCTTGATGCCGACGGCGCCGGCACCGCTCGAGGTGGTGAAATCGCGGCGCTTGAGCCTGTGCTGGCCCCGGACCTTGAAGTCGTGGGGCATGAAGAAGCCGTTGGGCCGGTTGCCCGACCGGACCGCGATCTCCTGGCTCCGCTCGCCCTCGAGGCCGTTGACGGTCTTGCCCTCGGTGTACATCGCCATGGCCCGGCGGATCGAATAATCGTGCGAGTCCTTGCGGGTCTTCGAGGTGGCGATGTTGCCGGCGGGGAAGTCGAGCTGCCGCTCGCCCTTCTTCGCGGGCTTCGAGCGCTCGGCCTGGTCGTCGTCGGCGTCGGCCGGGGTCGCCTCGGGGTCGCCGTCGACGGGGTCGTCGTCGTCTTCGACCTTCTCGAGCTTGTCAATCCGGCTGGTGAGGGCTTCGATCTTCTTGGTGAGATCGTCGAAGGTCGACTGCTCGGCGTCGTCGAGGTCGCGCTCGCGGAGGGCGTCGGCCAGGGTCTTGCGTTCGGCCTTCAGGGCGGCACGCTGGCGCTTCAGTTCGGCGGAATTCATGGGTCGGGGGAGTCTCTTGTCGGGTCGTCATCGCTGGATTCCTCCGGTCATGACCCCTCTGGCGGACGATCGCCCGGGGACTCCTGGGATCGACTTCGGGCGCTCAGCGCTCGTCGTCGAGGCGTACGATCCGCCGGGCCCTCTCGAGCCGCGGCAGGCGGGGGTTGGGCGCGGGGCGGCGGGCGAGCCGGTCGGGGCTCACGGCGTTGGGACGGTCGCCGGACCGGGCCTCGACGACCGGGCCGTTGAGATAGGCGGGGAAGACGACCGGGCTGATCTCGATGAGCTGGGCCTCGAGGACCGTGTTGGTCTTGCCGTCGGCCGACCACTCGTCACGCAGGGCGTAGAAGCCGAAGCTGACCCCGTCGAGGTCGCCCCGCTTCACGGCCTTGTAGATGAACAGGTGGAGCGGGATCGAGAGGTCGAGGTCGATCTCGAAGGCGAGCCCGACCTCGTCTTCCCAGAGCCTGAGCGTGCCGCTCTTGGTCCGGCCGAGGAGGTGATCGTAGCAGTGGTTGTAGAAGGCCCGGATGTCGTCGGACGCGATGGTCTTGGCGAAGCATCCCGGCCTGAGCATCTCGACGAAGCCGCCGAGGTCCTGCGACGGGCTGTCGAAGGTCGCCGCGTAGCCCTTGAGCTTCGGGGCGGCGGGGTCGTCGTCGCGGAGCTGGATCGCGACCTTGCGGGTGCGGAACTCGAGTTTGCTGGTCATGATGCCTCGGCCTCGCCGGCCGGCAGGGGTTCGGGGTCGGAGGGCTCGAGGTTGTCGTCGCCGTCGGCCGGGTTGGGCGCGGGGTCGGTCTCTCCCGAGACGGCCTTCATGTTGAGCGGCACGAGCCGGACGTCCTCGGGGAACGGGTTGCGGCCGAGGTCGGCCCGCCACTCGTTCTGGGTGAGGACGCCGTTCCTCATCTCGATCTCGCAGGCCTGGGCCCGCTCGAGGGCGTTGGGACGCATCAGGCTGTTCATGTCGAAGGCGGCGTAGTATCGCTTTCGCTCGTCGTGCCAGAGGAGCTTGAGGCCGATCTCGTCGGCCATCATGAGGCAGATCGGCTCGAGGTCGGTCTCGAAGTAGTCGCGGTTGGACTCCTCGAGGCCGCGCTCGATGTCATGGCTCATGTCGAAGAGCTTGTGGGGCGGGACGCCGACGATCCGGGCGATCTCGACGACCGAGAACTCGCGGGCCTCGAGCATCTGGGTCTGCTGGGGGTTGAGCGCCGTGGCGACGTATTTCGCCCCCTCCTCGAGGATGGCCGTGCGGTTGGCCATCGTCACCCCGCCGTGTTCGTCCTGCCAGGACTGGCGGAAGTTGACACGGGCATCGTCGTCCCAGCCGGGCGGGCATTCGATCACGCCGCCGGGGATCGCACCGTTGCCCCAGAAGGTGCCGGCGTATTTGTCCAGGGCCGCGGCGATGCCGAGGGGCTCGGTCATCGACTGGATCGCCGAGAGGGCCGAGTCGGCGTTGAGCGAGAGGCCGGTGAAGTGGAGGACGTTCTCGGGCAGGAGGTGGGTCTTGCCCGACCAGGGCGACTTCTTGCCCCTCAGCCAGTAGACCAGCCGGCCGCCGTCGTCGCGCCTGGGCTCGACCCACCGGGGGTCGAGCAGCTCGAGCCGGATCGGGTCGCCCGTCTCCTCGTCGCGGATGATCTCCTGGTAGGCGTTGCCCCAGAGGATCAGGTGGACGATCGCCGCGTGGCGGAGCTTGCGGCCGGCCTGGTAGGCGTTGGGATAGTTGAGCAGCTCGAAGACCCGGTGCGACGGGTCGGGCCGACGGCCGCCGCCCTCGAGGCGTTCGTAGAGGTTTAAGGGGAGCTTGGTCAGGTCGCCGGCCTTGACGGTCACCGCCCGCCAGATCGCGGCGAGGTTGAGGCTGGTGACCTCGTCGATCAGGACGCCCGAGGAGTTGGGCCGGAGCGCCGAGTAGTACCAGCCGGCGTTGGTCGACGGCGAGCCGCCCGGGCCGGACCGGAGGCGGAGCCGTCCCTTCATCTTCTTGGCGAATCGCCGCATGATTTGTGCGTCACTTCCGGGACAGGAATTCGACCTTGCGCGTGCTGTAGGCGTTGGGCTTCGCCTTCCTCGTCAGGAGGAGGGCGAAGAGGGCCTCGATCGACGCGATCAGGCCGTCGATCTTCTTCGGGCTGTTGGCCGCGGGCTTCACGAGCTTGACGTTGGCCGCGGCGTCGGACACGACCGCGGCATGCCCGTTCATCCACCCGAGGATCGGGTTGTTGCCGTGGTTGAGCTTGCCGATGATCGCCAGGCGTTCGAGTTCCTTGGTGGGCTCGCTCATCGACCGGAAGCCCTGGCCCATGAACCCGGTCTTGATCCCCTTCTTCGCGACCCGCTGGCAGACCGCCTCGGCCGAGCCCCAGTCGTCTGAGGTGATCGAGCGGATCCGGTACAGGCCGTTGAGGTCGAGGATCTCCAGCTCGATCAGGTCGTAATCGATGCCCGATCCCGGGGTCAGCGTGATCAGCCCCTGCGAGGCCCAGGACGAGTAGGGGATCGAGTCCTCTCGCTCGCGTTCCCTGGCCTGGGTCTCGGGGATCCAGAACCGGGGGACGAGCGTGATCCCGCCGTCGTCGCCCTCGAAGAGCAGGACCAGGGCGGTGATGTCCTTCTTCGAGGACAGGTCGAGGCCGGCGAAGCATTTCCGCCCGGCGAGCGCGGCGACGTCGATCGGGCCGCCGCAGCGGGACCAGGCCTCGTGGCTGATGTACGAGGTCTCGGGCTCGGTCCAGATGTCGAGGCGGAGCCGGAGGAAGTTATTCAGCCTCGAGGGGGACTCGCGGACCTTGGCCAGGTCGTTGGCGAAGTCCTCGATCGACAGCGTGTGGCCGAGCGAGGGGTTGGCCTTCTTCCAGGTGGCCGGGTCGTCGAGGTCGTCGGTGCGGTCGGCCGCGAAGATCACGGCCAGGTGCGTGGTGTCGAGCGAGGTCCCGTCGATGATCTTCCTGGCCCGCTCGTGCTCCTGCCAGCAGACCGAGGACTTGTCCTGGCCGGCGGTGGTGATGGCGAGCAACAGGGGCTGCTCGCGGCCCCGGCCCGCGAACTCGAAGACGTCCCAGAGCCGCGAGTTCTTCTGCCGGTGCAGCTCGTCGAAGATCGTGCAACTGGAGTCGAAACCGTCCTGACTCTCGGCGTCGGAGGTGACCAGCTCGATCTTGGAGAAGTTCGTCCGGTAGAGGATCTTCTTGTTGGTGTCCTTGATCTCCAGCCGCTTCTTGAGGGCGGGCGAGGTCAGGATCATCTTCTTGCATTCGTCGAAGATGATGCGAGCTTGCTTCGAGTTCACGGCGGCGAGGTAGACCTCGGCCCCGGACTCGCCGTCGGCGACCGCCATGTAGATGGCGATGGCCGACATCAGGAGGCTCTTGCCGTTCTTCTTGGGGATCTCGATGTAGGCGGTGCGGAACCGCCTCGAGCCGTCCTTCCGCTTCCAGCCGAACAGGCGGGCGACCAGGTCGCGTTGCCACTCGAGGAGCCGGACCTTCTTGCCGGCGGTGCGTCCCTTGGTGAGGGTGCAGAAGGTCTCGATGAACTCGACGGCGAAGTCGGCCGCGGCGGCGTCGAAGTAGCAGCCCTGCTTCACGGCCAGGCGATCGGCCTTCGTCCGGATCCACCTCTTGTCAGTCGCCGGGGGCTTGGGCTTGGGCGGTCGTTTCATTGCGGCGGGCCATGAACTCGGCGAACTCGTCGACCTCGGCGGCGACGGCCGCGGCGACACGGGTCCGGCTGGCGGGCGTCAGGCCGAGGTCGTTGAGCAGCTTCTGCTCGGCGGCCTGCATGTCCCGCCAGATCAGGTAATCGCCGCCGTAGACCTTGCGCCCGGTCGTCGTGGTCTGGAGCGCGCTCTTGTCGTCGAGGATCTTCTTGTGCTTGCGGCCCAGGGCCTTGACCTCGGCGAGCGACGCGACGATGTCGATGTCGCCCTCGGTCAGGATGCCCATGCCGGCGAGCGTGCGGACGACCCGGGAGAAGATCTCCCTGGCGACGGGATCGAGGTGCGGAGGCGGCTCGACGTCGGCGGCGATCGGCTCGGCGGTGGGCTGGGATCCGGCCGCGACGTTCTCCGGATTCTTCTTGCGGCCTCGCTTCATGGGTCGGGCTTCGGATTACCGGATTGAGGCCACCCGCTTGCCGACCGTGCGCAGGTACGCGTCGGACTCGAAGGCCTCGTCGAACTGGTGGAGGATCGGCTGGAACTGCGAGAGGGGGAGGGTGATGTAAAGGATCTCGCCGTCGACTTCGGGCCGCTCGCCATCGGGGCCGTAATCCATCAGGCCGAGGTGGACGACGTCCTTCCCCGGGACGATGTTGAGCGTCTCCATGAACATCGAACGACCCTGCGGAAGTTTCTGCCTCGCCATCGAGTTTCCCTTTCAAAATCGCGTCGGTGGACAATCGTCCGGGAGTGCCCAGATTGCCAGGTCTACCGGAAAAAAGTCCCGGAATTCACTCCAAAAACGTGCAAGATCCAGCACCGGATTCCGGGTAAGGGGCCGGAACCTTTTCGGGGGGGCCTACCCTGTGCTACCTCAACGTCGAGCTTGCGAAGATCTGCTGTCGGAAGCGGAGACCTTCGAAGAAGGCGGGGAAGCTTCCAGGCGGGACTTCGGGGAATGACTCAGACTCGACGACCAGGCCGAGGTGACCACGCTCATCGAAGTAGCGATGGACCACCTTGGCATCCGGCGGCATTGGCTTGCCGGTGGTCTCGATGCCCTCGACCATGCCCAGCCGGATGAGGATGTCAGGGTCAATCATGAGGACCTTGTATCGTCGGCACCTCACCTCGAAGAAGTCAGTCATGCTTCACCTTCCGCTTGTGATGCGCCGTGTGGCACGGCGAGCAGAGCGCCTCGAAGTTCGACCAGGCCCAGGCGAGCTTCGGGTCGCTCAACCGCTCGACGACGTGGTGTACGATCCGGGCGGCCTTGATCACGCCGGCGGCCAGGCAGTGGGCGCAAAGGGGATTCTTGGCGAGGAACGCCCTGCGGACCCGGGCCCATCGCTTCGAGCTGTAGAAGGCCGAACGCTCGCGGGCGGCGAGGTCGACGGGCGTCGGTCGGCCCTCGTCGAGGTAAGGGGTTCGATCGGGCATATCAAAACTTGGAAGCTCACTGGCCCTTGAATTCGCCCGGACCTGGTTAGTCCAGGTAGATCACGCGAACGGATGGTCCCGTGGCGTGCGGCGATTTGTTGCTCACCATCCTGTGGTGGACGCAATCGCAGGCGTCGTCGTCTGGAGGGCAACCGCACATCATGCAGGGGATCTCGGGCACGGCTCCCCAGCCGTCAACGAATGTCACCGCTTTGTAGATCGGCTCTGGCTCGAGGGCGTCGCTCCACTCGTACACGACGAGGTCGGAACCGTGAAACCGGCGGGTCACTACGCCCCAGAGTAGGCAACCGATCAGACGCCATGCTGTCATCGAACCGGCTCCTTATCTCGCTTGATCTGGAGGCTCGAGCATTCAGACGACCATCGCGTTCAGCTCGGCCGCCTGCTCGGGGGTCAGCTTGAGCTTCACCACGGCGGACTGGGTCCTGGGCCCGATCCTCAGCTCGACCTTGGCGACGTCGAGGTGGTCAAGGCCGAGGGCCTCGATCAGCTTTAGGGTGAACCGGTCAGGCGTGCCGCTGATCTCGGGCGGGCTCGCCGTTTCGCCGGCGGTCTCGCTCGAGGGCAGGCTCTCCACTTCGTCGGGGGTCGGAGTCATGGGTTTCGGCTCGGTTGAGGATGGGTGAGATGAAGCGGCCATTCAGCTCGCGGACGGTCGGCCGCCAGAGCTGGGGTTGGATCAAAGTCATGAGTGACCGCCTCCATCGGCGGTGAGAAGTGGGCAGCGTCGCCCGTGCCTCAGCGTCGAGGCCAGTCAGCAGTTGGATCGCCGCGGCCGAGGGAGGCCAGTCCTCCCATATCGGGACCTGGTCGAGTTCACTCCTCGGCCATGGCGGTCCGGTCAACCCCTCGCGCAAGGGGGCGCTGACTTTTCGAGGCGCATGGATTTCCCAAGCCGAGTCCGGCCATCGACTAACAGCTTTTCGACCCGGTCAGATCGGCGGTTCAGCGTCCGAATCGCGCAAGCCAGGACCTGGGCCGTCAGGCCGCCCGACTCGCGGAACTCGGCGCGGAGCCCGCGGAGGATCCTCGAGACCCTGGCCGGATCGAGGTCGAAGACGTCGGCCAGGAACCGAATGGACGTGCCCTGGATCGCCGCCTGGGCGATCGTCAGGTCCCTTTTGCGTCGCCAGAGCTGGCCGATGGTCATTCGATCCTCAGGGAGACGGCCGAGCCGTCGGCGAGGAACTGGACCGCATTCCCGGCCGCCGCCTGGGGCCGGAATCGGCCCGGCCGCCAGATCTCGATGGTCGCCGGATGACCGTTGATGACCCATCGAGTCCGTTCCGGCTCGGCGTCCGGAATTATGAATGGGGAATAATTCCTGCCGTCGTCCGGCCGATGCACGCGCAGCATTTTGCAGGCTCCCGCCCTGGGCCCATGCCCTCAACGTCGAGGGTCTCATGCATCTTAAGGCATAGTGATCCCCGAAACACTCCCTTTCCGGCATTTTCAGGCCAGATCACCCTTTTGAAGCAACGCATTTGACAGGATTGATGCCGTCAACCGATGATGTTACGTAACCCCCTCAGGTGCGGCTTCAGGGGGCGGGCCCGACGATGCCGCGATCGATCGGTGACCCCAAGCCCTCGCCGGGTCCGGATTCGTCCGGCCTTTCGAGGGTTTCTTTCTTGGACCTGCCGATCTTCCGGGGCTTGGCGGGCCGGACCAGGCGCAGGCCCAGCGCATCGGCCAGCCTCGCCGCCGAGTCCAGGCTCAGGGACCGGGCCCGGCCGATGAACTTACGGACCGCCGCCTCGTCGAGCCCGGCCGCCTTCGCCAGGGCATACGGCGAGGCCTTCGAGTCGGCGATCGCCGACCGCAGCTCGGCGACGAGGGCCGGCTCGCGTTGCATACTATGTAGCGCCTTACCCCTCGGCATTGGCCCCCACTTTCGACTCGGCCCGACTCAGGATCTCGCCGATGGTCGACTTCGACCAAAGGCCCGTACTCCTCTTCGTGACCCCTCGCTTCGAGGGGATTCCTCGAGCGTTCAGCTCGTCGGCGATCGCCCGGAGCGAGAGGCCGTGGACCCTCAGCCGGAGGATCTCGGCGAGGATGTCCCGATCTTCGTCGCTGTCCACCAGGGCGATCGGCCGCTCGGCCTTCGACCGGCGCTGGTCGGACGGGTCGAGCTTCTTGCCGAAGGCCAGGTTGCCGGTCCGCTCGCCGACCCGCCGCTTCCTCGCCATGATGCCCGCCGTCCGCTCGACCCCGGACTCCCGACCGTATTGGCTGACGACGGCCAGGATGTACATCTGCAACCGGCCCACCGCCGTCCTCGTCTCGATCGGCTCGGAGGCCGAGAGCAGGACCGGGCCGCCCGGCTCGAGGAAGTGCGACTCGACCAGGCCGACCAGGTCGCCGACGTGGCGAGTGAGCCGGTCGAGGTTTGAGAACAGGATGCCCCGGACCTGGCCGGCGGCGATCATGGCCAGGCAACGCCGGATGCCCGGCCGATCGAGCGACTTGGCCGACTCGCCGCCGTCGTCGATGATGTCGACGAGGTGGTGTCCATGGGCCGAGGCGAAGGCCCGGATCTTGTCCGACTGGGCCTCGAGGCTTGACCCTCGGTCCTTTTGATCCTCCGTGGAGACCCGGCGGTAACCTATGAGGTCCACTGATCCTCCCCTCGCTCGTCGGCGTCGGCGCGGAGCTGGCGGATCAGGCACTTCGCGGGACGACGAGGCTTCTGGGATCCCATCGGGAGGATCGTGACGATATATCGCGTCTCTGGGTTATAGATGACCCGGATGGTCGCCCCCCGCCATTCGAGTTCGTAGATCCTCCTGGACTGGTATCCGTACATCACGAACTTCGCGTTGCCGCCTTCGATCAGGTCGCGCCAAGCGCGGATTGTCTCGACGTCGAGATCGATCTCCACGCGAGATCCGGCGCGTCGATAAAGATGGCCACGCGGTTGCTTTTTCATCGGCTCAAATGGCTTGTTTTCCAGGGTGGAATGCAAAAACTCGGACTCCCGTCTTGCAGGACCGGAGTCCGTCAAATCGGCCGATCGCCGGTTGGCCGGTACCGACCGGAACCGGACGGCCCAGCAGGTCACTTCGGGGGCGGGAAGGCGAGCAGCTTCGAGGCGATCTCGGCCTCGAGTTCGCGGAAGAGGGCGAGGTCCTCCTCGGTGAGGTCCCGAAGCTCGGGAAAGTCGCCGTCGTCCGCCGGGGGCGGATCGGAGGGCTTGAACCCGTCGAACCAACCCAGGACGAAATGGAGGCAGAGCGCGACCGTCCAGAGGGTCAGGTAGAGCGACACGTCGACCCGCCGGCCCATCGAGGCCGAGACCTCGGCGGTGATGGTCGGGTCATGGAGGACGAACTTCAAGAACGCGTCGAAGGCGAGGATGATCGGAGGATAGGCCAGCATCAGGCCCAGGCCGGCCGTCGTCCAGGCGGGGAACTTTTTCATGGCGTCTTCCCGATGTGGGGCGGGTGGGGTCCGATCAGCGGGGCCGCGCGTAAGGCGACGAGGGGCCGAGGAAGATCGCCCTCGCCTCGTTGAGCTTGGCCGAGGATTCGGCCCAGGCCTTCTCGGCGAGCTTCTCCAGCTCCGAGGCCGAGGCCTGGAGTTGCCTGGCCCGGTCGCCGGCCTCGCCGGACTCCCTCAGGAGCCGGTTGCCCGCCTCGAGCAACTCGGGCGTGACCTGATGGGGCTTGATCTCGACCAGTGCGGAAACGGGAGCGGAGGCGGACATCGGCGGACCTCTCGGATCGGACGGACGGGCATGGCGAGTCGGACCGGAGTCCGACTCGCCCTGTCCTTACATTCATAAAAATCCGGGGTCGCCTAACCGTGTTTCTGCCGGGCTTGCACGAATCTATGCGCGGGACATCGGTACGTGCGTCGATCGCCGGCCTTGACCCGGGCCGAGTGGAACGCGAAGATTCTGCCGGCCCGACGCCCTCAGGGGCGGCCGGCGAGGGCTAGTGGCCCGGACCGACGACGTCGTCAAGCGGGTCGTGGACGTCAAGGGCCGCCGGCCTCCTCTACTGGTGGGGGAGAGCCTGCCGACACCCCGCCCCAGACGGAACTGTCGATGTGATTGAATTCCAGCGGGGCGGCGGTGCCAAAACCGCCGCCGCCTCGTTTTCGCGGAGTTCCCCACGACGCTTGACATCAACGCAGCTATGCGCCACTATTAATCGGACCTCGCGATTTCTAGGGGGCCGGCGATCGTCTCGCCGGCCCCCGCCCTTGCGGCGTGCCGAGGAGCGGACCCATGCCCGAGACGACCCGATCGACCGAGTCCCGGCCCGCCGCGCTCTCCGAGCTGGTCGACCGCTTCCTCGGCCTCTATGACGTGCTCAACCGGACCGGCCTCGCCCGGTCCTACCGCCGGGCCCAGGAGCCCGAGTACAAGGCCATCGAGGCCGAGATCCTCGACCTCGTCGGGTCGGTCGCCCTGACGAGGAACGGCCGGTGCCTCGTGCCCATGATGACCGAGTCCAGCTCGTTCCGGGCGCTGAAGGTCCTCAGGTACCGGGACCTCGACGTCGAGGACTTCTGCGACCACGAGGCCCGGGTCCTCGAGGCCTGCCGCCGGTCCCTGGGCGCCGGCCCCGCCGCCAGGCCCGAGGACCTGGCCGTCATCGCCGGCGAGATCCGCCGGATGGCCGACTGCTCCGAGCGAGAGGCCCTCGAGGCCGCCAGGGACCTCGCCCGGCTCGAGGACCTCGAGGCCCCCGAAGACCTCACCGCCCTCGCCACGATGGCCCACGGCCTCCTCGATCGATCCTGGCCCGGCCGCCCCATCGTCGACGGCCCTCCCTTCGACTCGTCCATCTTCCTCTTCACCGACGAGGAGGTCCGCTCCATGATCTCCGGCCCGGGTCGCGACTGAGCAGATCACCCGAGCGGCACTCCGAGTTCGACGAGCCAGTTGGCAAATGCGACGACGTCCTCGAGGCCGTAGCCCTGGGCGATCATCCCATCCGTCAACGATCGCCTCGCCAACTCGGCCAGGGTCCGGCGTCGGTCCGCAGGATCGAGGGAGAGCAAATGGGCGACCACCGCGGCCCTCATACGCTCGTCCTTGATGCCGGAATCCGTCGCCCCGTCGTCGTGGGCCTGGAGGGCATCGATCGCGTCGAAGAGTCCCAATCCCCCGTGAGACTCGGCCCAACGTCTTTCATGAGAGTGCATGACGCGATCCGGAAGGCCGGCGGGATTCGAACCCGCGTATCAATGGTATCGGGGAAACTCGGCCCCACCATCGACTCTAGCCGGCTCACCCCTTATGGCCACTCGGGGCACGGGCCTTCCGATCGGACATCGCCGACGAGGGCCGGATCGAGCCGGCTCTGCCTGCACCACGAGCCCCGCGAGCGGGCGGGCCCGAGGGGCGGGACTTACCCCCGTCTCCACGCGACGACGCGCGTGGCGTGCTATTAGCGTCCCTTGCAAGCTTCCCCCGCCGATGGCCGCGTGTCGATCCACGCCGCCGCGCCGGCGATGAGAGGCAGTATAATCGCCCAGGGGCCGGCCCGCGATTGGCCCCGATCACTTTTGCTTCGGCGGCGGCGGGGGTGGGGGCGGGCTCGTCTTCGGGTTGCTTCCGCCTTCTCGCGTTTCTCGTCATCTCGTCGTGATCCCTCTCGCGGCACATCAGATGTCCAGCCGCACCCCGAAGTGGCCCTGGTCGGACTTGCTCCGGTACCAGCCGCCGACGATGAGGGCCCGGCAGGTGAGGTCCTCACCGGGTCGGCCCGCCTTCTTGAGGCGCCTCCGATGGGCCCTCGCGTCGTCCTTCGAGAGGTACCCGACCGTCAGGCCCGCGATGTCGACGCGGACGGCCTTGGCGTCGTAACGGTTGTCGTCCTCGAGGACGAGCGTGGCCAGGACCTCGAGCCTGGCCTTCTTGGCCGTCTTGCCGCCGGCGATCCTCGAGAGGTTGTCCTGATAGTGCGAGGCCCCCGCCACGGCCATGTCGAACTCGCCGCGGCCTTCCAGGTCGACGGCCTCCTCCGTCAACTCGGCCAGCTCGTCGATGTCGCCCCGGTCGTCAGCGGGGCCCGCGGCCCCCAGGATCGCGGAGACGTCGAGTGCCGAGCTGCCGCCGCCGGCCCGACGCGCGGGCGGCTTGCGCCGGGATCGAGTGCGCAGGATCGTCGGCAGGTTGATGACGACGATCCCCAACGCGAGCCACCAATACCACGCCATGGCCCGTCAGGTCCTTTCGGCCTCGAACATCCGCCGGATATCGCCCATGGCCCGGCAGATCCACCAGTGATCCGGGGGCAGGTCCAGGGTCATGACGCGGCTCCCGCCCTCTCGGCCAGGATCTTCTTCCGGATGGCGTAGAACGTTGAGATGGAGCCGCCGCACCTCCACAGCCAGGCTTTCATCTGAGCCTTGCCGGTGGCCAAGGACTCGTCGTCGAGGATCGCCTCGACGATCGCCCGGCGATCGACGCGGGGCTCCTTCTCGACGGGCGCCACCTCCACCTTCTCCTTCCTCGGCCTCCCGGGCTTCCTCCTGGGCATCAAGGCGGCGGCCTCTCTGTCGGCTTCGAGCTTCCGGCAGTACTTGAAGAACGTGGTCCGGGAGCCGCCCCCTCGGCTCGTGAACGCCTTGGCCCGGTCCTCCATCGTTTCGAAGGATTCGTCGCGGAGTAGCTCGTTCACGATGGCTTCCCTGGGAGGGGTGCCGTCATCGTCGAGCATGTCCCTCCAGGGGAGTCCGCACATCCTGAGCGTCGACGCCTTGAGATAGTTGCGGAACGAATTGGACCGCTTCATCCGATCGACTCGGGTGCCGAACCATTCGTACACCTCGGCGTCCTCGAACCAGGTCCCCGCCTGTTCGTGGACCTCGCGAGGGCTCGGCACGAACCGGATCATCAGGGCCCGATCCTCGACGGCCGCGACGTTGCGATTCAAGGTCTTCCAATCGTTCGCGATGATCAGCACGCGGCTCGAGGTCTCGAACTCCGGCGGGATCCCCTCCCGCTTCAGGAAGGTGGAATGGACGTTCCAGGCGACACGCTTCCTCACGTCGCTCTGGCAGAGCAGCTTGAGCAGGCCGATTGCCTTCCTGTCCGAATAGATCGAGTCGACGTCGTCGATCACGACAGGCTTGTCGATGAACTCCGAGAGCTTCGAGTAGATGCCCAGGGCCGACGAGTTCCCCTCGATCCAGCAAGCCTCGCCCTTGAGGACCTGGCGGACGATCTGGCTCTTGCCCACCCCCCAAGCCCCCACGAGCACCAGGAGATTGATCTTCCCGGCCCGGAATCCCTCCAGGTATGTCTTCAGCTCCGCGTAGGTCTCGATGGTCTTCGCCGGGTTGCCCATCCGCGATTCCACCTTTCGGCATTCCGAGTGCGGAAAAAACAGTACGGAATTATTTTCGGTTAACTCAATTCTTTTTCCGATCCGAGATTACCATCGTTTCAGCTTGCGTCAAGCGACCCATCGATTATTATTGAGTGCTCCGGAAGTTCACTTTTCGGGTAGAGTGTATTATCCCGAGAAAATCGGAATCTGGAAAGCAAGGATGATACTGAACATGCGTATGCCGCTATTCGCATGAAATCAAATATTGGCGTTCCCTGATGCGTTCGGCCTTCGGAGACATTGCCCGGCCCTCGATGGGGCTGTAAGTTTGAGGGGTCGATGTCGGCTTGAGGGTCGATGTCGGCCTCACTCAATGTGGACCCAAACTCTGATGGGATGCGGAGCTTCTACCCGCTCGGAACACAGGACACACGGTCGGGGAGCTAGCTCCCCGGTGGTGTACGGGGCGCCCGGTAGGTAGAAGCACCGGGCGCCCCCGTCTCGAACAGGTCTCGACCATGCCGCAGGCCAAGACGATCTCAACGACGAACACCCCTCTCGGCTCGATGCTGCTGCGGCGTCGACGCCTCGCCTCGCCGGTACAGGCCCGGGCCCAGGCCCCGCCGCCCGTGCCGGCCCCGGCCTGGTCGCCGACGTCGGTCCGCAACCCCAAGGGCAAGCGGAAGAATCCCGGCTTCCAGCCGATCGACGTCGAGAACTCCTGGACCATCCGGGTCTTCTGCGGCTTCCTCGACCACCAGTCCAACCCGATGGAGCCCCGGCTCCTGACCCTGCTCCTGCTCGCCGAGGCCCACTGCCGCCAGTGGTGCCATTGCCTGGTCGAGCCCGAGGACCTCGCCGACCGCTCCGGCCGCTCCGTCCCCGAGCTGCTCGACGACCTGGCCGCGCTCGAGGCCCTCGGCTGGATCCACACCGTCCCGCTCGGCGACTCGCTGGGGATCGTCCTCCTCGACCGCGCCGACCACAACCACATCTACGCCAACACGCCCGACCTGCTCGACGAGGCCGTCAGGCGCCTCGAGTGGCTCGCCGGCGGGCAAGAGGGAGGTGAGGACGACGACGACTGATCGACGCAGCGTGAGAGTTCCTTAGACCGCTTTCGCAAGGGTGTGTTTACCGACGCCCCGAGCGATGGCTTGACCTGACCAACCGAGAGGATCATGACACCAAGCCTGAAGCCCGGCCCGATGGCCGGGGCCGATCGCGGTGCGTACCCGCCGCGCGACAAGCACTCGCCCCCGGGACCGACCCGCCCGAATCGTTCGCCCGTCGAGGTGGCATTCGACCGCCTCTGCATGAACACGGCCCTCGGCTCCGACGCCAAGGTGATCGCGACCCAGCTCGCCCTCTATTGCCTGGCCGACCTCAACGTCTCCTGCTTCCCCTCGACCCTCGAACTGGCCCGGTTCGCCGGCTGGGCGTCCCTCTACGAGGACAGGGGCAAGGCCCGGACGCTCGCCGCCCTCGCCGAACTCGAGGCCGCCGGGTACATCGCCCGACTGAACCCCGGCCGGTTCTGGGCCTGGTTTCGGGCCGAGGCCACGAAGTTCGGCGTCGTCCGGCCGAAGATCCGCCAGGGATGCCGGCGGTTCATCGTCCTCCTCTGGAAATTCCTCGGCGACCGGCCCGATTTCGGGGCCTTCGAAGGTCGCGCCGGCGCGACCTTCGCCGAGCAGGAAGGGTGCGCCGGCGCGACCCACAAGGATGCGCCGGCGCACCCTCCGGAGGGTGCGCCGGCGCATCCCACAATGAACGGTTCGAACCTGGAACCTACGAAGGGAACGGGAGACGAACAGAACGTTACGGCGCTCACGCGGGAGGAAGGCCCGCAGATCCCGGCGGCCGAGCCGCCCCCGGAACGCGGGCCGAGCGAGGCCGACGTCGCACGGTGGCTGGTGGAGGCCAGGAACCCCCGGGTGAAGTTCGTCCAGTGGTCCGCGCTCTGGAGCCTCGAAGACGCGGGCCGGCTCCCGGTCGAGTGGATCGGCAAGGTCCCGCCCCGCCCCGTCCCCGTCGCGGCGGCCGTGCCCCGGGCCGAGCCGACCGTCACGCTGTCGCCGGCCGAGCTGCTCGACAACCGGATCCGCCGGCTCGCCGGCGGCGAGGCCCTCGACGGCGAGGCGATCGCGGACCTCGCGTTCGACCTGGCCATGTCGATCTTCGACCCGGGATCGAAGGTGTTCCACGCCCAGGTCCTGGCGGCCCTGGCCGCCGGCAAGATCAAGCTGGAAACTTACATGATCGGCCTGAGGAAGGCCAGGAAGGCGCCGAAGGGAGTGGGTGGCCGTGAGTTCACGACCTTCATCGAGCCCTATCGGCCCGGTTACGAAGATCGAAAGAGGAAGAAGAGACCGCCCGCCGGCTGTGTTTTGCCGACGCACCGGCGGGCGGCCCTGACCAACGCTTCCCACTGACCCCCATTATACGGTGGACATAATGCCAACGTCAACAGCGGAAAGTGAGACTCAGTCGGGACTTAGGACGCATATTAGGCGTACGATCGCCTTTCTTATGCTGATCCTGACCGGCCTTGCGACCCATCCCGAGAGAGCCACTGCTCGGACTCGAACCGAGGACCTACGCTTTACGAAGGCGACAATCTCTCGTCAACCCTCACGACCGTCCGATTCGTTCATGATCGCCCACTTTGCGCAACATCAAGCCGCGCGAGCATTCGAAGGGTACCCTTCCGTCGACCGGATTCATGGTGTCGCGGAGGATAGTGTTCATGAGTGCGATTGGCTGGAATGCGTTCGAGGACGAGTTACTGGGGCTCTACTCGCCGAGGCGGAAGGCCCCCAAGACCAGGAAGAAGATGCGGCAGGTGCTCGGCGAGTTCGCCGAGTTCGCGGCGACGACCGCCGACCTGACTCCGCCCAACGTGGTCCGGTGGATCGAGTCGAGGCCCGACCGGCGGCCGATCACCTTCAACGGGCTGCTCTCGTATCTCCGCCGGGCGTGCCGGTATGCGACCTCGAGGGGCTATCTCGACCGGTCGCCGTTCGAGCTCGAGAGCTATCGCCTCAGGGTCGGTCGGTCGCCGAGGCGTCGGCACTTGAGCCGGGCGGAGATCTCGGCGCTCCTGGCCCACCTCGAGCGCCGCCACTCCGAGAGCTGGAAGGACGGCCGGCTCTATGCCCTGGCGATGTTGCTGGCCCACACCGGGCTGAGGGCGATGGAGGCGTTGCGGCTGAAGGTCGAGGACGTGGACCTCGAGGCCGGGTTGCTCTCGATCGTCGCCCGGTCGAGGCTCAAGACCGAGGCGGCCGAGGCGACGATCCCGGTGCCGCCGGCGATCCTCGAGTGCTTGCGGGCCTGGGCGGCCCGGTGCGGTTCGGACTGGTTATTCCCGGGCTCGCGGGGCCGGGGCCCCTGGGTGAACGGGTCGAACGGCAAGCGCCCCGCCGACTTCCTCGACGAGGCGGGGATCGCGGCGGGCCTGCCCGGGGGGACGAACCTGCTGATGCTCCGGCACTCGCTGTCGACGCACGCCCGGACCCACTTCCTGCTCGGGGCGAAGCAGGTGCAGCAGATCCTCCGGCACGCCAGCGAGAGGACCCAGGAGCACTACATCGCGGCCGACATGGACAACCTCCGCGAGGCGATGACGCGGATCGACTTCCGGCCCGCCATGCTCGCCTGACCTGCCGACGGCAGGACCGCTCCCGGAAGGGGGTGGCCCTTGCGTGACGCATCGCGACCGGCCCCGCTCGGCCCCTCTCCCGAGCCGGCCCGGATCTCGCCGCTCGCCCCCTTCTGCGGCGTCTCGCTCCGCGAGGTCCGCGAGTCGATCGCCTGGCAGCGCGAGTATGACGCGTGCCTGGCCCGCCGCCAGGACCCCCACCCGGCCGGGAAGGGGGGTGGCGCTTGAAGCCCTCTCCCGATCCCCTCCCCCGCCGCCGACGGCCCCGGTTCGGGGTGGCGGCGCTGGTCGTCGCGTCGAACGCCGCGGCGTCGTTCTCGGCGGCGATGCTGGCCAACTTCCTGGCCGACTGGTCGGACCTCTCGGCCGACGAGGTCCTGGCGACCGTCGTCCTCGGCTCGTGCCTGCTGATCCACTTCGCCGCCATGCTCGTCCTCCTCGGCTCTCGCCCCTGCGAGAAGGGGGGTGGAGCTTGAGCCAGGTCGTCTACGCCACGATCGACCCGAGGTCGCCCCGGTACCAGTCCTGGCTCGAGGTCCTCGGGACCGATTGCCTCGAGCTCGAGTCGGGCGAGCCCACGCTCGGGACCGTCGGGGACGGCCCGGAACGATGGTTCTACCGCGTCCGGGTCGTGTCGCTGAACTCCTACCAGCTCGGCCGCCTGGCCGTGGTCCTGGCCGCGGGCTGGGGGCTCTCGCCCGACGAGGTCCGCGCCGACGTCC
>Ga0302314_10002830_pt1 | contig 32162 bp, 31 predicted proteins | sample III_Palsa_N2_3_FD_200533 | JGI IMG/M metagenome (GOLD analysis project Ga0302314, IMG submission 200533) | Peat permafrost microbial communities from Stordalen Mire near Abisko, Sweden - III_Palsa_N2_3 | ecosystem: Environmental > Terrestrial > Soil > Palsa > Peat permafrost | place: Sweden... | reverse complement strand
CTCTCCGGCCGAGGAGCCGGGTGCGTGGGCTATCGTCATGGCGCCTCGCACGGTAGCGCACGGAATATGAACGGGCTCTTCTTCTATATAGGCCTCGGCCTCGGCCTTGCCGCCGCCTGCGGGCTGCGCCCCTACCTACCGACCCTGCTTGCGGGCGCACTCGGCTCGGCCGGAGCGCTGGGGGTCGACTTCACGCACCACTTCCACTTCCTGGAGGCTGGCTGGTGGCTGATCGCGGTCACACTCGTGTTGGTGAGCTCCTACCTGCTGCAGCTGCGCCTCGACCAGGAGCGCTTTCAGGCCGTCGTGGCGCCCGCAATCGTCGCGCAGGCGGTGGCGGTCGGCGCGCTGCTGTTCGCGGGCACGCTGGCCGCGCACGGAGACGCCTGGTGGCCGGGGTTGATCGGCGGCGCCGCGGCCGCCGCGCTGGCCCTGCGCGCGTCCGGCCCCGTGGTCCTCGGCGCCCGCGCGCGCCTGCCCGATCGCCCCGCGCGCGAAGCGCTCACGATCTACCTCGACGGTGCTTCACTGCTCCTCGCCGCGCTCGTGGCGCTGTTACATCCGCTCGGATACGTGTTGCTCGTTCTGCTCGTTCTGCTGATCGTACGCACCCGGCAGCGCGCCGGTGAGAAGTACGCCGGTCTGCGGATCCTCCGCCGGTGACCCCGCCAAAGCTGGTCCTCTGTGTGATCGACGCGATGGCGCCCGCGATGCTCGAGCGGGCGGTCGCCGAAGGGGTCGCGCCGATGCTCGCGACGCTGATCGAGCGCGGGCGCTACATCCCCGATTGCGTGGCCGCGTTCCCGTCGGTGACGCCCGTGTGCGCCGCCTCGATCGTCACCGGCACAGCCCAGGACGAGCACCTGATTCCCGGTATGAACTGGTTCCACCGCGAGGAGCACCGCTACGTCGAGTACGGCTCGAGCTTCCGTGCCGCCCAGCGCTTCGGGATCGTGCGTCAGCTGACAGACACGGTCTACAACATGAACCGCGCGCACCTCTCCCCTGACACGCCGACGGTGTTCGAGTCCCTCGACGACGCCAACCTGCGTACGGCCGGCACGACCTACCTGATGTACCGCGGTCGCCACCGCCACGAGCCGCAGAAAGACACCGCCCTCACCCGCTTCGCCACGCGCCTGATGCGCCATCCGGTGATGGGCCCGCGCGAGCTGTTCTACGCCGACATTTTCGCCTCGCGGCCCACCGGCTGCCGCTCTGGCCTGGGCATGCCCGGCGTGCGCGATCGTCACGGCGGCTGCGTCTCGGCCTACATGGTCGAGCACGACCTGTTCGACTTCCTGCTCCTCTCGCTTCCAGACAACGACTGGTACTCCCACAAGCACGGTCCCGACGGTCAGCTGCACTCAATCGCCCAGGCCGACCTGCAGCTAGCCCGCGTCTTCAACGCCGCCGGCGGGATCGATCGCTTCCTGGATGAGCATGCGGTGATCGCGATGGCCGACCACTCGCAGGCACTCGTCACCGACACGATCGACCTGCAGCGTGAGCTCGCAGATCTCGGTGTGCTTGGCCCCAAGGGCGGGGTGCAGGAGGCAGCTCGCGAGGGTGGTCCAGGGTCAGACGGAGCTCACATCGCCGTCTGCCCGTCCCAGCGTGGCGCGATGGTGTATGCGCTGCACGAGGCTGAGCGCGACGCGATGCGCGCGTCCGTCGTCACCCGCGCGCTGGCACTCGACGGCGTCGACCTCGTCATCTGGCTGGAGCGCGATGCCCACGATGCCCCTCGCGAGGCGGTGATCGCCAGACCCGACTGCGGCGAGCTGCGCTTTGCTCCGGAGGGGGCGGGCGGGAACGTTAAAGATGTGCGCGGGCTCAAATGGAGCATTGAAGGCGAGCTCGCCGCAGTCGAGGCGCAGGTCAAGGACGGTCTGTTCCTCGCCCCCGACTACCCCGACGCACTCGCACGCGTGTGGTCGTCGCTGATCTGCCCCACCTCGGGCGAGGTCCTGCTCAGCGCCGCCCCCGGCTTCGAGTTCCTCGACTGGGGCGGCGCCGCCCACGTCGGCGGCGGCAGTCATGGCTCGCTGCACGCCTCGGACTCGCTCGGCGCGCTCGTGCTCTGCGGGGTGGAGCCGGCGGAGGAACCCGCCCAGTGGGCGATCCGCGATATCGCGCCGCTCGTACGCGGGCATTTCGGCCTCGGCTCGGGCTGACGGTCTGAGCGAGGAGGGCCTCCGAGCGACGCCGGCTCCCCCGGCGGCGCAAGCCCCCGTTACCCTCGCCAGGTGCGCATTCCGGCATCCTTCGCGACGGCCGTCTCGCTCGCGCTGCTCGCCCTCGGCGCGTCTCCCGCCGCCGCCAAAGCGGTGAAGACCGCCGCATCTCCCCAAGCAACGATCGCCGAAGCGCCCGTTCCCGTCCCCGCCTCCGCGATTCCCCCCGCAGGCCGCCACCTGTCGGCCGACCGCGTTCTGGAAATCGCTGAAGCACTTCCGAAGATGCGCGCCGTGCGCAGGAAATACCGTGGCTCCTACGGCGGCGCCTATTTCAAGGGGCCGCTGCGCTGGCAGGTCAGCTTCTTCTCCGTGAAGGGCGCAAAAGAGATCGGTCAGGTGATCATCGCCGACAGCACCGGCCGAGTGCTCGAACAGTGGACCGGCTTCCAGATCGCCTGGACGATGGCCCGCGGCTATCGTGGCGCGTTCGGCGAGCACGTAAATGCGCTGTATGTCTGGCTGCCGCTCTGCCTGCTGTTCCTGCTTCCGTTTATCGACTGGCGCCGCCCCTTTTCGCTGTTGCACCTCGATCTGCTCGTGCTGCTCTCGTTCTCGGTCTCGCTCGCGTTCTTCAATCACGCGCACATCTACGCTTCGGTGCCGCTCACCTACCCACCGCTGCTGTATCTGCTCGCGCGGATGCTCGCGCTCCTGCGCCGCCGATCCGGAGCCCACCCGCCCGGCGGGGATTCTGAATCGCCCCTGCGCCTTTTGATTCCGGCGCCCGTGCTCGCCCTCGGCGTCGTCTCGCTGCTCGGCTTTCGGATCGCGCTCAACGTAACCGACGCGAACGTGATCGATGTCGGCTACGCCGGCGTGATCGGCGCGCAGCGGATCGTCCACGGCGAGGCTCTCTACGGCGGCTACCCGGCAGACAACGAACACGGCGACACCTACGGTCCCGTCAACTACGAGGCTTACGTCCCATTCGAGCAGGTCTTCGGCTGGAGCGGCACCTGGGACGACCTGCCGGCCGCGCACGCCGCGGCGGTCTTCTTCGACCTGTTCGCGGTCGCGCTCCTGTTCCTGATCGGTCGCCGTATGCGCGGCCCCACGCTCGGCGTCGCGCTCGCCTACGCCTGGGTCTCGTTCCCATTCACGCTTTTCGCGCTGGAGAGCGACTCCAACGACACGCTCGTCGCGGTGATGATCCTCGCCGCGCTCTACTTCGCCGGCACGCCCCCCGCGCGAGGGGCGTTCGCGGCGCTCGCCGGGCTGACCAAGTTCGCGCCGCTGGCGCTCGCGCCGCTGCTCGCGACCCACGGCCTGCGCGATCGCGACGGGTGGGTGGGCATCTCGGCGCTTCGCTCTCGCGCTCTCGCGCTGTTCCTGCTCGCCTTTGCCGCCACAGTCGCCCTCGTGTCGATCCCCGCGCTCACGCATGACTCGCTGCACACGATCTTCGAGCGCACGCTCGTGTATCAGTCAAACCGCGGCTCGCCGTTCTCCGTTTGGGGCCTGTACGGCCTGCCCGGGCTCCAGCGGGTGGCGCAGCTCGCCGCTCTCGCGCTCGCTCTCGCGCTCGCGGCGATCCCCCGCCGCGATGACCTGGTCGGCCTCGCCGCGGCATGCGCCGCCGTGATCATCGCCGTCCAGCTGGGGATCGACCACTGGTTCTATCTCTACATCCCCTGGTTCTTCGGACTCGTGATGGTCGCGCTGCTGGGGCGCTTCGGGGAGCCCACCCCAAAAGAGTCCGCTTCTACTCGGGGCGAGGCATCAACACCTGCTCGATCGAGTCCGCTCGCAGCGGCGTGGTCGAGCAGCGGATCAGCACGGCCATCAACCACGGATCCTCTTCGGAGGTCTCAAAGCGCACCGGCATCTGCGTCAGCAGCGACTCGATCGCCTGCTCGCGCTTGACCCCGATCACGCCGCCGCGCGGTCCCGTCATGCCGACGTCGGTGATGTAGGCCGTTCCCCCAGGCAGCACGCGCGCGTCCGCGGTTGGCACATGCGTGTGGGTGCCGACGACGGCCGTCACGCGCCCGTCGAGATGCCAGCCCATCGCGACCTTTTCCGAAGTCGCCTCGGCGTGCATGTCCACGAGGATCTGATCGACCCCCTCAAGTTCGCCGAGCGCCACCTCGATCTCGGTGAATGCCGAACGCCCTGCCCGCAGGTACAGGTTCCCGCTCAGGTTGACCACGCCGAGACGCTCACCGTGCGCGCCCTCCACGACGCAGACGCCGTGTCCGGGCTGGCTGCGCAGGAAGTTGGCCGGGCGCAGGATTCGCGGCTCGGAGTCCAGATACGGGTAGATCTCGTGGCGACGGTAGGTGTGGTTGCCGAGCGTGATCACGTCGACTCCGCTCGCGAACAGTTGGTCGGCGGCCTTTGGCGTGATCCCCAGCCCGCCCGCGACGTTCTCCCCGTTGACCACGAGGAACGTCGGATCGAAACGCTCGCGCAGCACCGGCAGGCACTCGAGCAGCGTGCGCCGGCCGATGCCGCCGACGAGATCGCCCACGAACAGGATGCTGGCCTGGACCTCAGCCATACTCTGGCGATGGTGGGAGGCAGATGATCGGCAGGTCCAAGCGCGCTGGGAGCGGTGGGTCTGCGGCCGATCCGACGAACGGGCAGACAGCCCCGTCGGCAAACGGCGCCCCGCCTCCCGCCGCCTCGCCGAGCGAGCTCGAGCGTGAGGTCGTCCCGGACTCTCCGGAGCTGCCCCCGCAGGCAGAGCCACCCCGCGCGATCGTGCCGAGGTGGGTGCAGCTCGTGCTGCTGCCGGTGGCTCTCTTCGCGTTGTGGGCGCTCGCCAAAGCGGCGGGGAAAGTGCTGCTGATCTTCGTCATTGCCGCGCTCATCGCACTGATTCTCCACCCCGCCGTCGCATTTGTGCAGCGTCCGCGAGTGCCTCGCGGGCTGGCGGTGCTGATCGTGTACCTCGCATTCTTCCTCACGCTCGTCGGGATCGGCTTTCTGCTGGCCAACCCGATCTCCAATCAGGTGCGCACGTTCACGGACAACCTTCCTCACATCGCGCGGGAAGCCAACAAGACGATCGCAACCGTTCAACGCGACTTTGAACGGCAGGGCATCCATCTGAAGCTCGTCAAACAGGGCAAGACAGCGCTGCAGAGCATCCAGGACAAAGTCGCCAAGAGCGCCAGCAAATTCGTCTCGTTCGGCGGCGCTCTCCTGACCGAAGCCGCGAGCGCGATCTTCGACCTCGTGCTCGTGTTCGTGCTGAGCGTGTACATGCTCGTCTACGGCGATCGGATCGGCAGGCTCGTGCGCCGCGCGATGCCCGATGGCGATGGAACCCCCGCCGATGACTACCCGACGCTCGTCCAGCACGCGGTCTCCCGCTACGTCGGCGGCCAGCTGGCCTTCAGCGTGCTGATGGGCGCCTCCGCCGGCCTCTCGCTGTACGTGTTCGGGCTGATCGGCATCTTCCCCGACGGGCGCAAATACGCGCTCGCCTTCGGGCTCTTCTACGGGGTGATGGAGCTGGTTCCCTACGTCGGTCCAATTCTCGGCGCGGTGCCGCCCGTGCTCGTCGCGCTGCTTACAGACCCGATCGTCGGGCTGTGGGTCGCGCTGCTGTTTGTTGGACTGCAGCAGCTCGAGGGCCACGTGATCGCTCCGCAGATATTCGGTCATACCCTGCGGATCAACCCGCTGCTTGTGATCTTTGCGCTGCTGCTCGGGCTGCAGCTGCACGGGATCGTCGGCGCCCTGATCGCGCTGCCAATCCTCGCGATCCTGCGCGAGACGGTCGTCTACCTAAGCCGCCACATCGAGCTCGAACCGTGGGATCGCACGCCTCGCGGGTTCCTATGAGGGTTCGCGCTTCGATCCGTGAAGCCCGTGCCCCGATCGATGAGGTCCGCGCTCCGATCCATCATCTCCCGTGACGCGAGCCCTGTGAGCGCGGCTCTCAGCGTGTCGAACCTCGCGATGCGCTACGGCGAGCGCGAGGCGTTGAGCGAGGTCAGCTTCGACGCCGCAGCGGGTGAGCTGGTCGCCGTCGTCGGTCCCAACGGCGCCGGCAAGACGACGCTGCTCTCGATCCTCGCCGGCATCCAGCGCCCCAGCGCGGGCAGCGTCAGCCGCGACCCCCGCGAAGTCGGCTGGGTGCCCCAGCAGCCTGCCCTCTACTCCAAGCTCTCGGTCGCCGAGAACCTCGCCCTGTTTGCCCGCCTCGAGCATGTAACAGACCCTGCTCGGGCGGTCGAGCGGATGCTCGAGCAAACCGGCCTGCGTGAGCGCGCCTCAGAGCAGCTCTCGCGGCTGTCCGGCGGCAACCGCCAGCGTGTTAACGTCGCGATCGGCCTGCTCTCGCGCCCGCCCGTGCTCGCGCTCGACGAGCCCTCAACGGCACTCGACCCCGGGCAGCGCGAGCGGCTCTGGAGCTTCATCCGCGGTCTTGCCGCCGAAGGCACGTGCGTCGTGTTCTCCACGCATGACGTCCACGAGGTGCAGCGCTACGCCGCGCGCGCGTTGGTGCTCGCCGATGGCCGGCTGCTGTTCGACGGCACCCCCGCGGGGTTTCTTGCGGAGGCGGGTCGCGATATCGATGGGGACTTCGAGGACGCGTTCGTCTCGTTCCTGCGCGCGCGAGGTGAGCGGTGAATCGCCGCAGCGATCGGCCCGCTGGCCCGTGCGGCTCACGATCGCCCTTGCAATGCTCGCGGCCGGCGCGGGAGCAGCGATGATCCCGCTGCTGCGCAAGGACATCCTGATCCTCCGCCGCTCGCGCCTGACGGTCGCCCTGCTCGTGCTCTACCCCGTCGCGATCGCGCTCCTGATCGGGCTGGCGCTCTCGCGCGGCCCCGCCAAGCCACGCGTCGCGGTCGTCAACGAAACTACCCCCGGCGCGCGGGTCGAAGTCGGCGGCCGCAGCGTTGACGTCAGCGAGTACGCCTCGCGGCTCTTCGATCAAGTCGAAGCCGTGCCGACCGCCACGCGCGCGCAGGCCGTCGCGAAGATCCAGTCCGGCGACGTGCTCGCGGCCGTCGTGATCCCCCACGACATCGCCGCGCGGCTCTCATCCGACGTCTCCCAGGCTCACCTCGAAGTGCTCTACAACGGCAATGCGCTCGAGCAGTCGCTCGTGCAGTCCTCGCTCAACTCGGCCCTCGCGCAGGCGAACCTTGGCTTCTCCGAACAGATCCAGCGCGCTGCCGCGCAGGCGATCGGCCTGCTGCTGAAGGGCGGCAATCTCGGCGTGCTCGGCGCGCCCTCGAACCTCGTCGGGCTCGGTGAAATCCCGTCGCTGCTGCGCCGCGTGATCGCCCGCCAACCCCCTGGTCACGACCGTGAGGCGCTGGAACGGACGCTCGCCTTCGCGACCTTCGCCGCCGAGAACCTCACCCTCTCGAAGACAGTCCTGCAGACGATCAGCCAGCCGATCGCCGTTCACACCAAGCTCCTCCATGGCCGCCGCACGCCGCTCGACACGTTCGCCGTCGTGGTTGCCGTCGCCATCTCGGAGATGTTCATCGGCCTGCTGCTCGCCGCCGGCGCGGTCGCGCTCGAGCGCGAAGAGCACGTGCTCGGCCGCCTGCTCCGCGGGGCGGGATCGGCCACTCTCCGTGCGCGCGGGGTACTGGTCTCCCGCAACGCGCTGCTCGCCGAGAAGTCGCTGCTTGCCGCCGCCTGCGCGTTTGTGGTCGCCTTCGCGATGCTCGCCGGGATCGGCGCGTTCGTCAGCCTCGACTGGTCGCGCGTGCCGTTGTGGCTCGCCGCGCTCGCGCTGTCGGCGCTTGCGTTTGGCGCGCTCGGCGTCTCGATCGGCGCGCTAGCGCGCGAGGTGCGCGCCGCCTCGCTGCTCGCCTTCCTGCTCTCGCTCCCGCTCGCCTTCCTCGCGCTCGTCCCCTCGGGATCGGTCGGCCACGGCCTCTACGACGCGATCTCTGCGGTCTCCTTCGTGTTCCCTTTCAAGGCATCCCTGGAGGCGCTCGACGCCGCCGTCAACCAGTCCTCGCCAGGCCTGCCGATCTCGCTCGTGCACCTCGCCGCGCTGGTGGCGCTGTTCGCCGCGCTCGCACGCGTGGGCCTGCGGCGCCTGGATTGAGCGGGGGTATCCTTGGGGAAGGATGGCTTTTCCCCAGACCCGGATGCGCCGCCTGCGCTCCAGCGCCTCGCTGCGCGGCTTGGTGCGCGAGACCGAGCTGCGCGCCGGCCAACTCGTGCTGCCGCTGTTCGTGACCGATGGGGATTCCACCCACCCAGGCGGGGATCGAAGCCCCCTCACTCGCGAGACGATCGCGACACTGCCGGGTGTCGAGCGCCTGTCGATCTCGGCCCTACTCGAGGAGGCCCACGCGGTGGCCACGCTGGGGATCGCCGGCGTGATGCTGTTCGGGATTCCCGCCACGAAGGACGCCGAAGGCAGCGGTGCGTGGGACGAGGAGGGCGTCATCCAGACCGCCGTGCGCGCGCTCAAGCACGCACTGCCTGAGCTGCTGGTGCTCACCGATGTGTGCCTCTGCGAGTACACCGATCACGGCCACTGCGGCGTTCTGCGCGAAGGCACCGGATCGCTCGCGCCGGCCGATTCGCCGACCGTCGACAACGACGCGACGCTCGAGCTGCTCGCCCGCGTCGCGGTCAGCCACGCCCGCGCCGGCGCCGATCTCGTGGCTCCATCGGACATGATGGACGGTCGTGTCGGCGCGATCCGCGCCGAGCTCGACGCTGAGGGCTTCGCCGATATCCCGATCCTCGCCTACTCCGCCAAGTTCGCTTCCGCCTTCTACGGTCCGTTCCGCGACGCCGCCGGCTCGGCGCCGGCGCGCGGCGACCGTCGGGGCTACCAAATGGACCCTGCCAACGGTCGCGAGGCCGTGCGCGAGGCGCTGCTCGACGTGCAGGAGGGCGCGGATATGGTGATAGTCAAGCCCGCGCTCGCCTACGGCGATCTGATCCGCGCGGTCAAGCGCGCCACGCGCCTGCCTGTGGCGGCCTACAACGTCAGCGGCGAGTATGCGATGGTCAAGGCCGCCGCCGCCGCCGGCTACCTCGACGAGCGGGCCACGGTCTTGGAGATACTCACCTCTCTCCGCCGCGCCGGCGCCGACACGATCATCTCCTACCACTCCAAGGACGCCGCCCAATGGCTAGCCGAGTAGAGCTGAAGACCAAACGAGCCGACCGCGCCAGCGCCGCGATTCCGAAGACGCGCTCGCGCAAGGACGGCGCGGCCGTCGCGCTCGACGATCTCGACCGCAAGCTGCTCAACCTCATGCAGGGCTCCTTCCCGCTGCAGCCCCGGCCCTTCGCGGCAGTGGCGACCGCCGCCGAGGTCTCCGAGCAGGAAGTGCTCGCGCGTGTCCAGCGCCTGCTCGACGAGCGCATCATCCGCCAGGTCACGCCGATCTACGATACGCGTGCGCTGGGTTATGGCTCGATGCTCGTGGCGGCCAAGGTCGATCCCGAGAACCCGTGGCAGGCAGCGAAGATCGTCAACTCCCATCCCGGCGTTTCCCACAATTATCTGCGCAACCACGACTTCAACATGTGGTTCACGCTCGCTGTCGAGCCGGATTCGCGACTTGGTCTGGACGGTACGCTGGACGTGCTCCAGCGGCTCACCGGCGCCGTGTCGATCCGCCAGCTGCCGACGCTCCAACTGTTCAAGATCCGCATGGACCTCGAAATGGAGGGCGGCACCAAGGCGCTCACCAGCGAGGGCGTAGCCGTCGAGCCGGTCGACCTCGAGCCCGTCCCGTACGACGAGCTCGACAAGGACGTGATCCGCGCCACCCAGGGAGACATGCCGGTGATCTCCGAGCCCTATGCCCCCGCCGCCGCACGCCTGGGCATGGACACCGAGGTGCTGCTCGAGCACATGCAGGCGATGCGTGAGCGCGGGCTGTTGCGCCGCGTTGCCGCGATCCTCTACCACCGCCGCGCCGGCTTCTCCGCTAACGGGATGGGCGTCTGGAAGGTCTCCCCGGAGCAGATCTCAGAGCTCGGTCCGCGGATGGCGTCGTTCCGCGGGATCTCCCACTGCTACGAGCGCCCCACCTACGAGGACTGGCCTTACTCGGTCTTCACGATGGCCCACGGCCGTTCGAAGGAGGAGTGCGACGCGGTACTCGACGCGATCGCAGAGCAGACCGGCATCCATGAGCGTGCCACGCTCTATTCCTCGACCGAGTTCAAGAAGATCCGCCTGCTCTACTTCACCGACGACTTCAAGAACTGGGAGTCCGAGCACGCGTGAGTAGCCGGCCGCGGCTCGCCTCAAGGACACCGCCCTGTGCCCCGGAGCGCTCCGACACCGCCCGTGAGTACATCGCTCGCTGACGCACGCTCGGCGGAGCTCTACCGCCGCGCACTGGAGGTGCTGCCCGGTGGCGTCAACTCGCCCGTGCGCGCGATGGAAGCGATCGGCCGCTCCCCGATCTTCGTCGAGCGCGGCGAGGGGGCCGAGCTGATCGACGTCGATGGCAACCGCTTCGTCGACTACGTCTGCTCGTGGGGGCCCCTGATCCACGGGCACGCCCATCCTGAGGTGCTCGACGCGGTGGCCAAGGCGGCGGCGAAGGGCACGAGCTTCGGCGCGCCCACCGCCGCCGAGGTCGAGCTCGCGGCGGAGGTCACACGCCGGTTCGACGGCGTCGAGATGCTGCGCATGACCTCCTCGGGGACCGAGGCAACGATGACGGCCGTGCGGCTCGCGCGCGCGGCAACCGGGCGCGAGCGGCTGCTCAAGTTCGCCGGCGCCTACCACGGACACCTCGACCCGCTGCTCGCACAGGCGGGTTCGGGGCTTGCCACCCAGGCTCTTCCTGCCAGTCCGGGCGTGCCCGCGAGCGCCGCCGCTGCCACAATCGTGGTGCCCTGGAACGATCCCGCCGCGCTCCGCGCCGCCGTAGAGCAGTCGGCCGGTCGAGACGAGCTCGCGGCGATCATCGCCGAGCCGTTCCCCGCCAACATGGGCCTCGTCCCACCCCGCCCCGGCTTCCTCGAGCTTCTACGCGAGCTCGCCGACGCCTGCGGGGCGCTCCTGATTCTCGACGAGGTGATCTCGGGCTTTCGCGTCGCGCGAGGCGGCGCGCAGGAGCTCACGGGCGTGCGGGGCGACCTCACGATCCTCGGCAAGGTTCTCGGCGGCGGTCTCCCCGCCGCCGCGGTCGGCGGCAGGGCCGAGCTGATGCGCCTGCTCGCCCCCGCCGGCAAGGTCTACCAGGCAGGGACGCTCTCCGGCAATCCCCTCGCGGTCGCGGCGGGCCTCGCGACGCTCTCCCTGCTCGACGAGCCGGCCTACCTACGCCTCGCCTCGATCACCGAGCAGCTCGCCGCCGGCCTACGCGAGGCCGCGGCCACGGCGGGGCGTCCCGTCCAGGTCGTGAGCGTCCCTGGCCTCTTGACCGTCTTCTTCTCTGAGCGCCCCGTGCTCTGCTTCGACGACGCGCGCGCCTGCGACCTGGATGCCCACGCCGCCTGGTGTCGCGAGCTGCTCTCGCGCGGCGTCTACCCACCGCCCTCCCAGTTCGAGGCCTGGTTCCCGTCCCTGGCGCACACATCGGAGCAGATCGAACGTACCGTCCTCGCTGCCGCCGCTGCATTTGCGGAGATCCCGTGAGCGCCTCATCAATGCCCACTCCCTCGCTTGCCGCGCGCTCCTCGCTGCAGCGCTTACGCGAGCTCCTGCTCGACGAGAGTGGCCTGATGGCGAGCCTCGTGGGGTCCGCGAGCGATCGCGCCGCGCTTCCGGGGCCCGCCCAGCTCGCTGCCTCAGGCCCGCGCGCCGAGGGCAGTCGCGAGGACTATGAGCTCTTGATCGAGACGATCTACGAGGGCTACTTGCTCCACTATGCCAAGCCGCGTGTAGCGCTCACATCGGATCAGGATCTCGGCCTGCTGGCGGGCGACCGGATGTACGCGCTCGGGCTGGCTCGGCTCATCTCGCTCGGTGATCTCGAGGCCGTGGCCGAGCTGGCCGACACGATCTCGCTCAGCGCGCTCGCGCAGGGCGCGGGCGAGCCGGATCTGGCCGAGGCTGTGTGGGCGGCCGGCGCGCGCGCAATCGGCTGGGGGTCGAGCGAGTCCCATCGCCGCGCCAAGGACCTTGTGTTGACGGGCTCCTCCAAAGCGATCGAGGCTATGCGCACAAGTGCCGCGAGCCTCGCCGCGCCGCGCTGAATCGCGCCTCGATATTGTTTGTGCTCTTGTCAGACAAGCACACCCAACAGAAGTCCAAGTACACCGTCGATCGGATGATTCCAGGCGCCTTCGAGGGCGAGACGGTTACGCGGCGACGGTTCATGACCGTGAGTTCCCAGGCGATGGGCGGGATCGCTGCCGCCTCCTTCCTGCTGCCCGCGCTCGGCTTTGCGATCGGGCCGATTTTCAAACAGCCGCCGCACTTCTGGGAGGACATCGGCTCCACCGAAGACTTCACCAACAACAACTACGTACCGGTGGTCATCACCATTGCCCAGGGGATCGGTGAGGCTGGCAAGTCGACCGCCTATGTGCGCCAGCACAACGATGCGATCGACACGGACATCTATGACCGCCACACGCCGTACATCGCGATCTCGACTCGCTGCGCCCACCTCGGTTGCCCGGTGCGCTGGGTCGACGCCGCGGAGCGCTTCATCTGTCCTTGCCACGGCGGCGTCTACGACCTGCTGGGGCGAAGGGTGGGCGGGCCCCCAGTCAGGCCGCTTGACCGCTTCCCCACGCGTGTGAAAGGCGACCGGGTCGAATTGTGGAGCGGACGGTTCAGCGTCAACAGCGAGCTGAAACGCTTCTCACCGCGCGACCCGGGGGAGACGGTCGACGGCATCGGCCAGTACCTCTACCCCTCGCGCCCCGACGCGCGCAAGTCCTACTAGCCCGTGCCCAAGCTTCCCGCACCCCCAGTTCCCGCCCCGCTCAAGGCCCCGCCCCCGCGCCCCGGCGAGAGCAACGGCAAGGGTGGCCCGATCGAGGGCGCGAAGGCAGCCGGGATCAACGTCGTCGACTGGGTCGACGAGCGTACCTCGCTGAGCGGCGGCGCCCGCTGGATGATGTTCCGCAAGGTCCCGAAGGGCACCAACTGGTTCTACACGCTCGGCTCGGCGACGATGTTTGCCTTTCTCTCGCAGGCCGTCACCGGGGTCTTCCTCGCGATGTACTACCGCCCCGATCCCGCGGGCGGTGCGTATGAATCGATCCGCTACGTAACTAACGACGTGTTCCTCGGCCAGTTCGTGCGTGGTATGCACAAGTGGGGATCGAGCGTGATGGTGATCCTCGTGTTCCTGCATATGGGCCGCACGTTCTTCTTCGGCGCCTACAAGTACCCGCGCGAGCTGAACTGGGTGATCGGCGTGGTGCTGCTGATCCTGACGATGGTGATGTCCTTCACCGGCTACCTGCTGCCCTTCGACCAGCGCGCCTACTGGGCGACGATCGTGGGCGTGAACATCAACGGCACCGGGCCCCTGATCGGCCCCTACCTGAGCGACTTTCTCAGAGCCGGCCCCGAATTCGGGGCCACCACGCTGTCGCGCTTCTACGCGATCCACATGCTGCTCGTGCCCGGTGCGCTGATCGCGCTGATCAGCGCCCATCTTTATCTCGTGGCAAAGCTCGGCACTACCGCGCCGCCGTGGATCAAAGCCGAGCAGAGCTCCGAGCTGCGCAAGGCGGAGGCGTAGTGGCTCCGGAGCTCTCTGTGCTGGTGCGCCTCCAGGCACGCCGCTGCACCCAACCTCGCACCCTCGCACGATGAACCAGCGCGAGAAGGAGGAGTACCTCCGCGAGTACGCGATCCTGAAGTCACAGGGCAAGCCGTTCTTCCCCTACGCGGTGGCTAAGGACGCCGCGATGGCGTGCGTCGTGATGGCCGTGATCATCGCGATGTCGCTGATCCTCGGCGCGGAGCTTGGCTCGAAGGCGAACCCGACCACCACTACCTACGTGCCACGCCCCGAGTGGTATTTCTTCTTCCTGTTCGAGGTCCTGCGCGTGATCAAGCCGCCGAACCTCGTGCCGCTTGCCACGATCGGCGTGCCCACGATCGGCATGATCTTGTTGTTCCTGCTGCCGTTCTACGATCGCGGCCCCGAGCGCCGCCCCGAGCACCGTCCGATCGCGACCGTGACGGCTCTCTTCGTGATCGGGGCGATGGCCTTTCTTACCTACCAGGGTGCCAGCGCCGGATCGCCGACGGCGATCGAAATGTCCACACCGACCGCCGTCACGCAGGCGGGCGGAACGCAACTCGCCGAATACGAAGCCGGCAAGGCGGTGGTCGCCCAGTCGGGGTGTGAGGCCTGTCACAAGATTGGTGACAACGGCAACAATGGACCCGGGCCGGAACTGACGCATATCGGCGCGCGATTGCCCGCGCAGGCAATCGCGCGGACGCTCGTGAACCCGACGGCGCCGATGCCTTCGTTCAAGAACCTGCCGCCGCAGAAGTTCACCGCGGTCGTTGCGTTCCTGTCGCAGCTGAAGTAGCTGGCGGGACCTCTCGAGCTCCATGCCAGCCCATGGTTCGGGAACGCTCGAGGCGGGGGAGGTACGGGCGATGTTCGACCGTATCGCGAAGGTCTATGACCTGCTGAACACCGTGATGACGGCCGGTCTGCACCACCGCTGGCGCGAGCGAGCTGCGGACCTTGCCCGGGTCGGCCCGGGCTCCCGCGTGCTCGATGTCGCCACCGGCACGGGCGACCTGGCGATTGAGCTCGCGCGGCGTGTCGCTCCTGGCGGAGAGGTGGTGGGCAGCGACTTCTCTGAGGCGATGCTCGCACGGGCGCGCACCAAGCCCAAGCCCGCGGGCGCCGAGCTGCGCTTCGAGTGGGGCGATGCGCTCGAGCTGCCCTTTGCGGACGGGACGTTCGATGCCGCCACGGTTGGCTTCGGCGCGCGCAACTTCTCAGATCTGGCGCGCGGTCTGGAGGAGATGGCTCGTGTCGTGCGCCCCGGTGGGCGCGTGGTTGTGCTCGAGTTCACCTCTCCCACGCGCGCCCCGCTGTCGCTCTTCTACGGGCTGTGGTTCGACCGGGTCGTGCCGTTGCTGGGACGCCTGGCGGGAGATCCCGACGCCTACTCCTACCTCCCCAACTCGGTCAAGCGGTTCCCTGCGCCCGCGGGGTTGGCGGCGGAGCTGGAGCGGGCAGGTCTGCGCGGGATCGGCTATCTGCTCACCGCCGGAGGCATCGTCGTGATCCATTTCGGCACGGTGCCCCTGGAGGGGGTGTGAGCACCGCGGTGGGCCACCACTCCGCCGCCGGTCCTGCCGGGGATACAGATGCGCTCGAGGCGCTCATTCACAGCGGCGGCGAGAAGCTGCGCGAGCGGATGGCTCGCATCGAGCTGCACCTGGAGCGTGTGACGGCCGCCGCGGGTGCTCCGCTCGCAAAGCACGCCAACGCGACGATCATGGCCGGCGGCAAGCGGTTGCGTCCGCTGCTCGTCGTGCTCGCCGCCGAGTTCGCGGGCTCTGATCTTTTACCGCCCACCCCAACCGATCTTCCCGGGCCCTCCTCATCTGGGCGTAGCGCCCCACTCGACACCGATGCGGGAGATGAATGCCTGATCCGTGCGGCGGTCGCGGTCGAGCTCGTCCACTCGGCGACGCTCGTGCACGACGATGTGATCGATGGCGCTCAGCTGCGCCGTGGACGTCCCACAGTGGCTGCCGGAGCCGGGCGCGAGGTCGCGATCGCCACCGGTGACCTGCTGTTCTCGCGCGCATTTGCGGAGCTCGCGCGTAACGAGGATCAGACCCAGCTGCGCGCGCTCTCGGACGCCAGCTCTGCCCTCGCTGCGGGCGAGCTGCTCCAGCGGGAGGATGCCTACGCGCCACGCGTCACAATCGAGCGCTACCTGAGGCGCTGCGAGCTGAAGACCGCTGCGCTGTTCGAAGCCGCCTGTCGTCTCGGCGCGCTCATAGCGGCGGGGGTCGGTTCAACGGATCTCGCGGATGCGCTCGGCGCCTTCGCCCGGAGGATTGGGTTGGCTTTCCAGATCTTGGATGACGTGCTGGACGTATCCGGGCCTGTCGAGCGCACCGGCAAGTCACGCGGAACGGACCTGCTCGACGGCACCGTCACGCTGCCTTTGATCCTCGCGCGCGAGCGCGACAGTGAGCTTGCCGGGGTCGACCTCGCAGCCCTTCGCGGCGCACGCCAAGCTGAGGAGCTCTGTGAGCGGATCGCCGCCACCGGGGCGCTCGAGCAGGCCAGAGCGCGCGCTCTGGTGCTGGTCGCAGAGGCGAAGGCTGCGCTCCCGCCGCCGGCTACTGGCCTGGCCGGTTCGCCGGCGCCGTTGGAGCAGGTTGCCGACGCGGTTGTCGAGCGCTACCGCTAGTAGCGCAGCTCTAGAAATCTGAGGGGACAATCAGGTCTGCATCCAGCGCGCGGATGAAGAACTCGACCTCGCCCTCCATATTCGCCTGCGTGAGCTGCTGCAGATCGCTCAGCAGAGCGCTGGTTGCCTGGTCCAACTGCTCGTCGAGCTCCTCGACGATCGCCTGCTCGAACACGCCCTCACGGCGTGCCTCACACTCGGGGCAGCGCAGCACGATTCGCCAGTGGCGTGGGCCTTCCTCGACCCAGTCCAGCGGATATGCGAGCTCACAGGCGCAGTGGAAACAGACGTGCAGTGGATCGGGGACGCGGACGCTGGCCGGAACCTCGGTGGGGGCGAGCTGCTGATCGCGATAGACAACGTCGATCTGCTTACCGCTGGGGAGCCGCACGCGATGACGGGTAGGGTGGCCTCTGTCGGGTTGCATGGTCTGATCACGAACTCATCGACTTCGAGGTCCGCTGCCTTTAGCACGCTCCTTGCGGCTAGGAGGTTCGCGTAGTGCCGATCCCAGCCGGCGAGGGGCCGGCATCTGGCATACCGGCGCCGATTGGCGAGCACCACGGGTCCTCCGAGGCCAAGGCTCGTTGCTCCCGAAACGGGCGGTGGCGGTGGTAGGTTCATATAGGCCATGGCCACCACAATCCGCGCGATCGGTCACGAGGACAGGCTTAGTCTCGTGGACCATCTCGACGAGCTGCGTACCCGCTTGATCGTCAGTGCGATTGCGCTCGCGATCGCATTTGGGTTTTGCTTGTGGCAGAACCATGCGTTGTTGCATCTGATCAATGCGCCGTTGAGTAAGCAGACCGAGAAACAGGTCGCCAAAGGCAACGGGCCGCTCGGTCAGACCGCGCTTGCCCAGCAGGCGGTTTTGAAAATCGCCCACAGCACTGAGGCGATCGTGCTCGCGCTGAGCGCCCCACACAGCGGTCTACCGGCCGTGACGCGGGCCGAGCTTGCCGGTGAGATCCCCAGCCTGCGTGCGGCTGTCGCGAAGGTCCCACCGGTCCCGGAAGGTAACAAGCCCGTGACGCTGGGTATCGGTGAGCCCTTCACCACCACGATCACGGTGACGCTGCTTTTCGCCCTGGTGATCTCACTGCCGGTGATCCTGTTCGAGATGTACGGGTTCGTGCTGCCCGCGTTCAGTCCGCGGGAGCGACGGATCGCGATGCCATTGCTCGCCGCGATTCCTTTCCTGTTCGTGATCGGCGTCGCCTTTGGCTACTTCGTCGTGTTGCCCGCCGCATTGCGGTTCTTCCAGAACTTCAACAGCAGTGAGTTCAACGTCCTCGTGCAGGCTGCCCCGTATTACAAATTTGTCGCGACGATCCTGCTGGCGATGGGGCTGGTCTTCCAGGTGCCCGTCGCGATCCTCGCCGCAACGCGGGTCGGGATCGTCACGCCCAAGCAGCTCCGCCACAACCGCCGCTACGCGGTGCTCGCGTGCGCCGCGATGGCGGCCTTTCTGCCGGGCGACGCGGTGACGCTCATCCTGGAGACCATCCCGCTGTACATCCTCTACGAGCTCAGCATCCTCGTCGCCTCGATCGTCGCGCGCCGCGACGCCAAACGGGAGCGCGCGGAGGCAGCACGTGGGACGGCTGCGGGTGGCGGACCCGCGCCTGGAGGTGCCTCCGGTCCCGGTGGCGTTGCCCCGACGGCGCCCATGCCCCCCTCGCCGCAGGGCCCCGGACAGGCCGCCGCGGCCCCCTCCGCGGTGGTCTCGAGTGGGGGCGCCGGTAGCGTCGGGAGCAGCGCCGGCGGCGGCGCGGCTACGCCTGGCGCGCAGGCGTCCGGCAACGACGACGAGGTGGAGCCGGACGTGAAGCAGATTATCGACCACATCGACCGCGAGCTGTCCTGAGGGGGCGGGGCTCGCGAGACGGGCCCGATCGGGAGCCTGATCCGCCCGGGAGCCCGCTGTCCGTAGAATCATCCCCAAGATGCTCTTCGACCTGAGAGGACGCGGCCGTCGCCGCACAGTCCAAGTGATCTATATCGGCCTCGCCCTACTGTTCCTCGTGGGCTTCGTCGGTCTTGGTGTCGGCGTGGGAGGTGGCGGCGGTGGAATCCTGAACGCATTCACCGGGGAAAGTGGCGCTCCCAAGGCGAGCTTCGCCGGGCAGGTGAAGAAGTACCAGAAGCTCGTCGCCACGCAGCCCAAGGACCTGAGCGCGTGGGAAGGCCTCATCAACGCCCAGCTACACGAAGCCGGCGGCGAATCCTCCATCAGCAACGGCAAACTGACGAGCAAGGGCAAGGAACTGTTCTCCGACGTGGCCCAGTCCTGGAACAGCTATCTCGCTCTGAATCCCCCAAAGCCCAATCCCAAACTGGCCAAGGAAATGGTGCGGGTGTTCGACGAAGAAGGGCTCAACCAGCCGGCTGCGACGGTGCAGGTGCTACAGATCGTGGTCGCCTCCGAGCCCCAGAGCGCCGCCCTGTTCGGGACGCTCGCCGAGTACGCCTACAAAGCCAACAACGATCGGCAGGGTGACCTCGCCGCGGCCAAGGCGGTGAGCCTCGCCCCGGCCTCCCAGCGGGCGCGGCTGAAGAAGGAGCTCGCGGAACTGAAGAAGAGCGCCGCGGCCGCCGCAACGACCACGTCCACCGGTACATCCTCAGGATCCACCGGGACCGGCTCCATCTCGACCGGCTCATCTTCGGGGTCCACGGGCGCCGCCTCTAGCAGCGAATCTCCCAACGCCACGATCACAGTCGGCGGCAAGACCATCAAAGTCAGCCAGAAGGTCAAGGAAGAGATCGAAAGCAGCAAAAAGAAGTAGCCACCCGCTCCGTGGGCGGTGCCTTCTGGGCAACCGAGCGGATGCTCACCTCTTCAGGATCGGCTGCACTTGGCTAAACTCGCGGGCTCACCCGGCTCACACGGCCGGTGCCCTCACGGGCCGTTAGCTCAACCGGCAGAGCAGGGGCCTCTTAAGCCCAAGGTTGCAGGTTCGATTCCTGCACGGCCCATTCTCGGGAAGTCGAAGTCAATCGACCAGCACCTCCGCGACTGGCACGCCGCGGCCGAGCTGCGTCCGCTCACCGGCCTCGGTCCAGATCACCTGATCCCGTCCAGGCCCCACTCCGAGGAGCGTTACGGGCGCGCCGATCTGCTCGGCGATGAACTGGAGGTACTCACGCGCGGCCTCGGGCAGGTCGGAGAACGTGCGGCACTCGCCGAGGTCCTCCTGCCAGCCGCGCAGCTCGGTCAGCTCGGCGGTCGTGTGGTGCAGGACCGTCTGGTGGTAGGGGAAGTCCTTGAACTCCGCGCCCTCGGCGCCACGGTAGCTTGTGCATACTTGGATCCGGTCCAGGCCCGAGAGCACGTCGAGCTTGGTGATCACGAGCGCCGTGAGCGTGTTCAGGCGCGCGGCGTAGCGCAGCGCTACAAGGTCGAGCCAGCCGGTCCTGCGAGGGCGCCCGGTGGTCGTGCCGAACTCGCCGCCACGGGTGCGGATCAGCTCGCCCATCTCTTCGTGTAGCTCGCTCGGGAACGGCCCTGCGCCCACGCGTGTGGTGTACGCCTTCGACACCCCCCAGACCTCGTCGATGTCCTTTGGACCCACCCCGGTCCCCACGGTGGCGGCGCCCGAGAGCGGATTGGAGGAGGTGACGAACGGATAGGTGCCGTGGTCGATGTCGAGCATCGCGCCCTGAGCGCCCTCGAAGATCACCAGCTGGCCTTCGTCGAGCAGCTCCCACATCAGTTTGGCCGTGTCGGCGATGTGCTGCTCGAGGCGATGCCCGTATGTCAGGTACTCCTCGGTCATCGCGTGCAGATCAAGCGCCGGGTCCTTCTCGAACGGCCGCAGCGACAGGCGCTTGGGCTCCATCGCCGCGACGATCTTCTTCTTCAGGATCTTCTCGTCGAGCAGGTCCTGCACACGGATGCCCAGGCGTGCCGCCTTGTCGGCGTAGCAGGGGCCGATCCCCCGGCGAGTCGTCCCGATCTGGCGGCTGCCCAGTTTGGCCTCGCCGGCCGAGTCCAGCAGCAGGTGGTAGGGCATGATCAGGTGGGCGTTTGAGGAGATCCGCAGGCCGCTGACGTCGACGCGCCGAGCGCGCAGGCCGTCGAGCTCCTCGATCAGCACCTTCGGATCGATCACTACGCCGTTGCCGATCACGCAGCGCTTGCCCGGATAGAGGATGCCGGAGGGGATCAGGTGCAGCTTCCACTCCACATCGCCGCGCACGATCGTATGACCGGCGTTGTTGCCGCCCTGGAAGCGCACGACCGCGCCCGCGCGATCGGCGAGCAGATCGGTGATCTTGCCCTTTCCCTCATCGCCCCACTGGGCGCCGACGATGACTATTCCTGGCATCGCGACTGAAGTTTACGAGGGCCTACCGTGCACAGCGCCCCCGGGCCCACCGCGCATGGTGCTCTCCGGTCTATTGCGCATAGCGCTCGCCGGCGTAGTTCAGGAACTTCGGGTACTCCTTCTGGAAGGTCAGCGTGACTTTGCCGACCGCGCCGTTGCGATGCTTGGCGATGATCAGGTCGGCCTCGCCGGGGCGCTCGGAGTCCTCGTCGTAGTACTCGTCGCGGTAGATGAACATCACGAGGTCGGAGTCCTGCTCGAGGTTCCCCGACTCGCGCAGGTCCGAGAGCTGGGGTTTCTTGTCCGGGCGTGACTCGACCGCACGGCTCAGCTGCGAGAGCGCGATCACCGGCACCCCAAGCTCGCGCGCGAGGATCTTCAGGCCGCGGCTCAGCTCACCGACCGCGGTCACGCGCGAGTCATAGCGGCTGTCGGTACGCATCAGCTGTAGGTAGTCGATGATGATCAAGCCCAGCCCCCCCTCGCACTGGGAGTGCAGGCGCCGTGCCTTCGCACGGATCTCGAGCATCCCCACATCTGAGGAGTCGTCCACCCACAGTGGTGCCGCCGCCAAGCGCTGGGAGGCCTTGAGGATCTTCGGCCAGCGCTGCTCGGCCACGCGCCCCTTGCGCAGCTCCTCGCCCTTGATCCGCGCCTGCGAGGCGACGAACCGCTGGGCCAGCTCGGCCTCGGCCATCTCCAGGCTGAACAGCGCCACGGGCTTGCCATGCTCGACGGCGGCGTTCTCGGCGATATTGCACACGAGCGCGCTCTTGCCCATCGCGGGGCGGGCAGCGATGATGATCAGGTTCCCCGGTTGAAAGCCGCCGGTGATCTCGTCGAGGTCCTTGAACCCGGATGGCGTCCCGGTCAGGGAGGTGCCCTCGATCGAGAGGCGATGCAGCTTGTCGAGCTCCTCGTGCAGCACCTCTTCGATCGCGCGGAAGTCCTGCTGGCGATCGTCGCGGGCGACCTCGAGCATTGCCTTCTCGGCCTGCTCCACCAGCTCGCGCGGCGCCGCTCGATGGCCGAGCACGCTCTCCTGGATCTCATACGACGCCCCCAGCAGCCTTCGCAGCAGCGCGTTCTCTCGCACGATTTGGGCGTAGCGCCGGGCGTGTCCGGCGGCCGGCACCACCCCGGTCAGCCCGTCGACCGTCGCGACTCCGCCAACGTCCTCGAGCTTGCCGCTCTGGCGCAGGCGGTCGGTTACCGTGAGCACGTCGACCGGCTCCGACTCGTTGTACAGGGCGAGCATCGCCTCGTAGATCGTGCCGTGCCGCTCGCGGTAGAAATCATCCGCGCGCAGCCCCTCTTCTATCACCAGCGCGTACAGCGAGCGGTCTGAGAGCAGGATCGAGCCCAGCACCGACTGCTCGGCCTCGAGGTTGTGCGGAGGCGCCACAACGCCCGTCGGGGCGTTCGTCCTACCGTTGGTTACCGCGACCGCGCTCATGCCCTGAGCGAGTCTAGGTTGGCGCCCGTCGCCGGCGAGCGGTGCTCCCCGCTATCTCGGAAGAAATTGCTCCCCACGAACACATGTTCGCAGGAGCAGAAGACAGAGCGGGTAGGACCCTATTTCTTCGCGACGACCATCACTCAGCATAGGAGGGCAGGCCCCGAGAGGGTGGGGCCTTCAAACCCCCTCCCGGGGGCCTTATTTCTTCGCGACAACCATCGTCTTGATCGTCGCGGTCACTCCCTCGACGACCTCGACCTCGACCATGTAGGTGCCGACGCTCTTGATCGGCTCGGGCAGGTGCACGCCCCGTTTGTCGATTTTCAGCCCGCGCGCTTCGCGCACCGCGGTGGCGATGTCCTGGGCGGTCACCGATCCAAACAGGCGTCCGTCCGCTCCGGCCTGTTGGGGGATCGTGAGCACGGTCCGGTTCAGCAGGTTGACGTTCTCCTGGGCCTTTTCGATTGCGTTACGCGCCGCTCGTTCAGCCGCCAGCTGGCGTTCGCGAATCACTTCGATCGCGCCTTTGGTGGCGGGCTGGGCGAGCTTGCGCGGGATCAGATAGTTGCGCAGGTAGCCCTTGGAAACATCGATCACCTTGCCCTGCTCGCCGAGATCGTCGACGTCCTTCAGGAGTATTGCTTCGGGCACTAGCGTTCCCGATCCCGATCGCCCCGGCCACCGCGCGGTGAGTCCTCGCGACCACCCTCGTTCACATACGGCAGCAGCGCCAGCTCTCGCGCGCGCTTGACGGCCCGCGCGATCTGGCTCTGATGGCGCCGGCACGAGCCGGTGATTCTCCTTGAGCGGATCTTGCCCTTCTCGGAGATGAACTTCGAAAGCGAGGTCACATCCTTGTAGTCGACCTGCTCGATCTTGTCACGGCAGTGCTGGCATGGCTTGCGCCGGCCGCTTCCAGGCCCGCCCTTCTTGTTGTCTCGGCGGCGAACAGGCTTGCCGCGACCGCGCGCTTTTGCCACTGGTTACTCCCTTGCTTGCTAGAACGGAATGTCGTCGTCGCCGGCCCCGGCGGCGACAGGTGCGGGCTGGAAGTCCCGCTGATCGACCGGGACGTCACTACCCTGGGGAGCTCCGTTGCCTGCCGTGAATCCGCCACCTGAGGCCTCATCGCGCGAGCCGAGGAACTGCACCGAATCGGCAATGATATCGATTCCCTGGCGTTTGGCGCCGTCCTGGGTCTCCCACTCGCTCCACTCGAGGCGACCGTCGATCGCCACCGGGCGACCCTTAGAGAGGTAGCGGGCAGCATTTTCCCCTTGCGCGCCCCACACGGTCACGTTGAAGAAGTTGGGCTTATCCTCCCACTCGCCGGTGCTCCCGTTTTTGCGACGCGTGTTGCACGCAACGCGCATCTTGCACAGCGAATTGCCGCTCGGCAGTGCACGCAGCTCGGGGTCGGCGGTCAGGTTTCCGGTAAGCACGACGCGGTTGATGTTGGATGCGGCCATGGTGTTGGTTCCTTTCAGCTGGTTCTCCCGCTCGCGGGAGCTCGTCGGTCTACTCTCGATTCCTCCGGTGCTCGGAGAGATCGACAGCCGAGTCTAGAGGTGCCTTCGGGGGCAACTCTCGCCCGGGCCTTTGAGAATCCCGCTAGTTGCGAGGATTGACGGGCGCGCGGCACCTCCTTAGGCTTGCCGTGACGCGGCTGCGCGGGGCGTTATCAGAGCTCCTCAGCCGCGCGCCGCGCCCAGGGGACCGTTCTTCAGGGCTTACTTTGCTCGTGCACAGCTGCTGCGGGCTGATCCACCCGCCCGCGCGAGGAGGTTCTGAACACCTCGTCCCAGTAGGGAGCGCTGATCCCGAAGCCGCGGGTGTCGTCCTGGAAGTGGTGGCGCATGTGCCGTTCGCGCAGCATTCGCCCGAGCGGCCCGCGTGCGCGGAAATGGTGGATGTAGTAGTGGATCATGTCGTACGCCAGATAGCCGGCGAAGAACCCGGCGCCGAGTCCGGGCGCATAGCCGGCGCCGAAGATCTCATAGAGGATCCCGAACACGACAATCCCCAGGGGCACGCTTACGGCGGGCGGCATCACCAGGCGCAGGGGATCGTTCGGGTGGTCGTGGTGGACGCCATGGATGATCCAGTGCATGCGCGCGCCGAGGCCGTCCTGTGGCTCGAAGTGGAACACGATCCGGTGCAGCCAATACTCGAACAGCGTCCACAGCGCGTAGCCGCCGACCGTGAGCGCGAGGGTGGTCACGACGCTCGCGCTCGCGAGCTCCCAGGCTGCCAGCAGGATCACCGCGGGCGTGAAGATCAGCACCGGCACCGCGGGATGGACGCGCGAGAGGAAGTCGAGCAGGCGCGAGTCGAACATCGGCGGGGATGCCCGTAGTACGTCGGTCCTACTAGCCGTCCCGTCGCTCATGTCTTCGACCCAGGCCATCTCGAGGATTTTATTACCCGCTCGCGGTTTGTGTAACCGTCGCAACGTGGAGATCCACTCCGCCGGCCTCGGGCGGGCGCCGCGGCAGATGGCACGCGTGTGAGCATGCAGGCCTCCTCGTGTCGAGCGCCGGGCGCAATCCCGCTGCGGCTCATACGACGCTCCGCGAGATTGCTACGCCGGCTCGCCGACAGCGAACTCGGCGGCGGGCTCCGCCGCGTGCTCCGCCTCGCGCCGCTCCGCTGCGGGCTCGCCCTCGCGCCGGGGCGTCCCCGCGCTGCCTGGCATCTCGGGAGCGTCCGGAGTGCCCGGGGCGAGCTTGATGATCCGGAAGCGCACGACCTCGTCGGCGATCCGCAGCGTGCGATTCAGGTTCTCGAGCAGCTCCGGCGTGGCGTGGAACTGAAGCAGGTGGTACTCGGCGTTGGTCTTGTGATCGATCGGGTAGGTCAGCGCTCTGACGCCCCACTCGTCGTGACGCAGGAACTCGCCACGGGACTCGATCGCCGCGCGCGCATCGGCGACGATCTTCGTGCGCGTCGCCTCCTCGACCTCGGGGTCGAGCAGGATCACGAGATCGTATGTCGGTGCGGGCAGAGTCATGGGCGACGGGGAAGGTTAGCGGGTCTGGGCGTGTCAGGGCCTTAGAAACGGTCCGAAAACCCCGGAGTCTCTCCTCAGCGGCCACTGAAGCGCGAGCTGAGGCGTGTCTGAATCAGCGCGTCTGCCCCTTCGCGCGGATGTCGGCGAGCTGCTCGTCGATCCAGTCCCCGGGGTCGCGAGAGGTGACGATCTCCACCAGGCCCTGGGCGCGTCGGCGGCGCTCGTCGGCGGACATCGTCAGCGCGGCGTAGATCGAGTTGGCGAGCTCCTGGATGTCGAACGGGTTGACCGAGAGCGCGAACTCGCCGAGCTCCTCGTGCGCGCCGGTGTTCTCGGAGAGGATCGAGACCCCCTCGCGCTCGTTGACGAGCGGCCCCTCCTTCGCGACGAGGTTCATACCGTCGAACATCGCGTTGACGAGCAGCACGTCGTAGTGCTTGTAGGCGGCGACAGCCTCATCGAGGTCGTCGCGGAGCTTGAGCTGGATCGGCATCCAGTCGGTCGTGCCATGACGGTGGTTGACGACCGCCACCAAAGCCTCGATCCGCTCGAGGTACTCGGCGTACTCGGGCACGTCGGTGCGGGACGGCATCAGCTGTGCGATGAAAGTGACGCGCTCGATGAACTCGGGGTGTTGGTCGAGGAACAGGTCGAAGGCTGAGAACCCGCGCAGCACGTTCTTGGAGAGGTCGGCGCGGTCGACGCGCAGGATCAGGAAGTCGCGACGGCGGCGCAGCAGCTCGTCCTCGAACTCGCCGACGCGGTCGCTCTGGGCCACCGCTCGCGTGGCGCGATGGTCGATCGGCAGGGGGTAGGCCCGCACCCAGACCTCGCGCTCCCCGAAGCGCACCAGGCCGCGCTCGAAGTCGACCTCGAGATCCATCAGGTCCTGGCAGCACTGCAGGAAGTTGCGCCGGTAGGAGCGCGTGTGAAAGCCGATGATGTCGTTCGCGAGCAGGCCCGTGTAGATCTCCTCGCGAATGCGGGAGGGCAGCACCCGCCAGGCGTCGGACTGGGTCCAGGGGATGTGGATGAAGTGGTGCAGGAAGACGTCCGGGCGCGCTTTGCGCACGAGGTCGGGGAGCGTGTAGAGGTGGTAGTCGTGGACCATCACGACGGGCTCCTCCACGCCCTCGAGCTCCTCGACGACCGCGCGCGCGAGGTCCTCGTTGACGACGTTGTAGCCGAACTCGAAGGCCTCGATCTCCTCGCGGCGGATGTCCGGCGCGTTGGAGAGGTCCCACAGGTAGTGCTGGATGAACCACAGCATCGGGTTGGCGAACACGTTGTAGAAGCGGTCGTAGGCCTCGGGGTCGGAGACGACGAGTCGCACCTGGAACTCGCCCCCGGCGGGAGAGCGCACCGGAAAGGACCTCCCGGCGTGCTCGCGTGAGACCTCGGCGTCGTGCTCGTTCATCGCCGAGGCGATCCAGATCGCTTCGCGGTGCGAGGCCAGTCCGGTGAGCGCCGTCACCAGCCCGCCCGAGCCGCGCTGGACCTCTCCATCCGCGTGGAACGTGACCGGCCCCCGGTTGGAAACCAGCACCAGCGGCTGGGACCGCGGTGCCGGTGTGTCGTTCACGACGACATCCACTCCGGAGGTGAGACACGCCTACATGGGTGCACGTTCATGATTCCCGCAGCTCGTTGAAGATTCGAAGATAGTCCCGCAGGTAACGCGGCGTGAGGAAGTGGGCGCGCACGTGCTCCTTGCCGCGCCGACCGAGGAACTTGCCGAGCGCCGGGTCCCGCACGATCTCCAAAGTCCGTTCCGCGCACTGCTCGGCGGAGGAGACGAGATAGCCGGTGACGCCGTCCTCGATCTGTAGCGGGATCCCGCCGACGTCGCCGCCAATGAACGGACGCGCCTTCCAGATCGCCTCCGAGACGGTCAGACCGAAGCCCTCGCGCGTGGACTTCTGGATCAGGACGTCGGCGTGGGATTGGAAGGCATTGACCTCGATCGCGCCGACGTTGTTGAAGTTGTTGAGGATGTGCACGTCTGGGTCGCCGTCGGCGTGGGCGATCGTGGCGTTGAAGAAGTCCCAGCCCTCGGGGTCGTCAGAGGCCATCGACCCGACAAGGGCGAGCTGCATCTGAGGCATCTCGGCCTTGACTACGCGGTAGGCGTCGATCACGCCGAGGGGGTCCTTCCAGGGATCAAAACGAGAGACCTGGCACATCAAAGGCCGGTCGATGTCGATCCCGAACTGCTCGCAGACGTATGAGGCATCCTCTGGCAGCAAAGCCATGTTCTTCGGCGTCAACGGGTCGATCGCGGGCGGGACGACGTTGACTTTGCCGCGCATGCCGTCGGGCACGTAGTCGGCCATGTGGAAGAGCGACTGGGGGTACTCGGAGATGTACGGCAAAAGCTGAGCGATCGTCGCGGGGTTGGGCGTCGAGAGGTCGATGTGGCAGCGCCAGACCCAGCCGGCGGCCTTCTCCGGCACTAGCGTGTGCAGCGCCGCGGGCTGGGGGTCGTGGACGAGGCAGACATCCCATCCGCCGGAGAGCTCGCGTGCGTTCATCTCGTTGTAGCGCCGCCAGGTCTCCCACTGCTCCTCGTCGAGATCTTGGGGGGCGCCCTGGAGCGCGTTGTGCATCAGCTTGGTGGCGTTGAAGAACTCCTCGCGCCCATAGATCACCTGCCACTCGCAGTCCAGCCCGACATCGCGCATCAGGCCGACGAGCGTGTAGAGGATCTCCGAGACGCCACCACCGAACGCGGTCGCTGAGATGTGCACCACCCGCTGGCCCTTTAGCGGTTCGGCGAGCTCGTGGATCTCCTCGATCAGCTCCTTGCCGCAGATGTGGGTGTAGTCGGAGAGAGTCTTGTGGCCGACGGCAACGGGTTGGAGCACGCGGCAGGACGATACCTAAAGGGGTGCATGGATATCGAGCCCGTGCGCGCGTTTCCCTGAAGCGTCGTGCCCGGTCGTGACTGGGTGAGGAAACACAGCGCTTTCCTGATGCGCTCATCCCCGATGCATTGAGGTGAGTTGAGCCCTCGTCCGAGCCCGAGCCGCACCCGCAGCCGAGCACGGGGCTAAGGTCTTCGGGATGCTCAACGGACGCCTCTACCGGGTGGCCTTCGTGCCGTTCGCACTCGCATTGGCCCTCGCCGCGTTCTCGCTGACGGCACGTCCATTGCCGCTCACCTCGACGCTCGCCCCCGACGCGTTCGAAGGCGCACCGGCGCTGGCCGAACTGAAGAGCTTGGCGGTTGAGTTCCCCAACCGGCGTCCGGGCAGCTCCGGGGACGAGGAGCTCGCCGCGAAGGTGGCGCAGACACTGGAAGGACTCGGCACGGCTGGCCACGGGGGCTTTCAGGTGCGCACGCGCCGCTTCCAGGCGCAGACGATCGACGGGGAAAGGACCCTCGAGACGGTGATCGCGCAGCGCGCGGGCTCGAGTGGCGGCACACCAATCGTGATCCTCGCCCACCGCGACGCGAGCGCGTCCGGATCGGAGGCCGAGCTGTCCGGGACGGTCGCGCTGATCGAGCTGGCGCGCGTGTTCGCGGCGCGTGAGACGCAGCGCACGATCGTGCTCGTCTCGACCAGCGGCGGCAGCGGCGGCGACGCGGGTGCGCTGGACTTCGTCACGAACGAAAAGGCCCCGCTCGACGCGGCGATCGTGTTGGGCGACGTCGCCGGCGTCAGTCAACACAAGCCGTTCGTGGTGCCCTACTCGGATGGCTTCGGTAGCGCACCTCTGCTCCTTCAGCGAACGGTTGCGGGCGCGATCATGCAGAACCTCGGCGGCAACCCCGGCGCCCCGAGCGCGATCGGCCAGCTCGCGCATCTGGCGTTTCCATTCGCGACGAGTGAGCAGGGGGCGCTGAATGCGAGCGGGCTGCCGGCGGTGCTCGTGCAGGTCTCGGGCGAAGCGACGCCGCCCGCGGGGGAAACGGTGAGCCAGGAAAGGCTGGAAGGCTTCGGGCGCGCGGCGCTGAGCGCCGTCGACGCGCTGGACGCGGCGCCGGACGTCGAAGCGGCCCCGCAGACGGGCCTCGTGTTGGGACGCCAGGTACTGGGAGAGTGGGCGCTGCGACTGCTGCTCGCGACGCTGCTGATTCCCCCGCTGCTACTGCTTGCCGATGGGTATGCGCGCCTGCGCCGCCGCCGGGGCTACAGCGGCGATCGGGCGATGCTCTGGGGCCTGGCCTGGACCGCGTCCTGCGCGCTGCCGTTCCTCGTGGCGGCCGTCTTCGCCAAGGCGCTCGGCTGGCTGGGGGCGCTCGCAGCCACGCCCGCGATGCCCGTACAGGCGGGCGCGCTGCCGTTCCATGGCTCCGCCGTGCGGGCGGTGCTGGCGGTGGCGCTGGTGTTGGGCCTCGGCTGGCTGGCATGGCCATGGGCCGTGCGACGGCTGGGCTCGAGAGTCCGCCCCGACGACGACGACGCGACCGGCTTGGCGATGCTGACGGTGCTGCTCGCCGTCGGGGCGGTGGTCTGGGTGCTCAACCCGTACGCGGCGCTGCTGGTGCTTCCGGCCCTGCACCTGTGGCTGCTGCTCGTCTCTCCACGGACCCGGCCCACCAGAGCAGCGGCGCTGGCGTTGGTCGCGCTCGCTCTGGTGCCGCTCGCGCTGCTGATCGCCTTCTACGCCCGCGAGCTGGGCGTGGGGCCCGGCGGGATCGCCTGGGAGGCGGTGCTGCTGCTCGCGGGTGGACAGGTCGGCGTCGCGGCGATGGTGCTGTGGAGCCTTGCGTTCGGTTGCGTCGCGGCCGCCACGCTACTTGCGCTGACGCCGACTGACGCGGACGACAGGATCGACGACGGCACGCCGCTGAGGATTCGGGGCCCGCTGTCTTACGCGGGGCCGGGATCGCTTGGTGGTACCGAGTCGGCTCTGCGACGATAGAGGTCAAGCCATGTCCGAAGCTCTGTTCACCACGAGACCGCAGCGCAGGCGGACCTCGCGACGCGTGTGGCGCGTGCTGTCGATTGTGTTGATCCTCGTCGGCACGGTGGCGCTGATCGACGCCGGCGTGACGTTGGTGTGGCAGGAGCCGTTCTCGGCGCTGTACGCGAAATTCAGACAGGACCATCTGAGTGGGACTTTGCGCGCGGTCGAACGGGCAACGCCGACGCCCGTCGAGCGGCGGGCGCTCGCGAGCCTGCCCGACGAGCGCCGGCGGGTCGCGTTCCTCGCGAGCGAGCTGCAGCGTCACGCGGGCGACGGCAGCGCGGTGGGCCGCATCGTGATCCCGCGGATCGACGCCAGCTATGTGGTCGTGAAGGGCACCGACACCTCCGACTTGGAGAGCGGTCCGGGGATCTACCCTGAGACGAACTTCCCCGGGGTGGCGGGCACGACCGCGATCGCCGGGCACAGGACTACCTACCTGGCGCCGTTCCGTGACATCAACGAACTGAGCCCGGGCAACCACATCTTCCTGAACATGCCGTACGCGCACTTCACCTACACGGTGATCGGCCAGCGGGTCGTGCTCCCGACAGACGTGTCCGCCGCCGTGTCGAGGGTCGGCTACACACGTCTGGTGCTGTCCGCCTGCACGCCTCTGTTCAGCGCCGAAAAACGGCTGCTCGTGTACGCCCGCCTGACGAAGACCGTGCCGGTCGGTGCTGCCCGCGTGCTGGGTGGGCGGGTTTACCAACCCTCGCTGATCCAACCGATCCAAGCGCCGCGTACAGCGCCCCGTCCGCGCAAAGGTCTACCAACGGTGCTCAAACCCACACAGCAGCTGCTTCCGCCCGCCTCGTCGTAGCGAGACCCCCGGCGACCCTGAGAGGACGCGACCGATCCAAGTGATCTGCGCGCCGCCGGCCGCGCGCAGGGCATCCTCCGCGCACGCGCGGTCCGCGGGCGCGACGCATACGCACAGCTCATAGTCTTCCCCGGCCGTCGCCGCCTGCTCGCAGTCCGGCACTCCCTCGTCGAGCGGCAGCTTCTCCAGCTCGACCTCGAGGCGCACCCCGCTGCGCTCGCCGATGTGCCGCGCGTCGGTGGCGAGACCGTCGGAGAGGTCGATCATCGCGTGCGCGCCGGCCTGTGCAAGCGCCCTGCCCTCGGACAGGCGCGGGACCGGGCGTCTTGGCCTGCCTCCGAGGCGGCCTGTCACCCCGACGAGGTCTCCGAGGAGGGCTCCATCCCGCCCGATCAGTTCGCTCTCGTTATCCGCCCAGCCGACGACCGTCACAGAGACAGTCAGGACAGGCGCCGAGACCACATCACCGCCCGCGAGTACGGTCCCGGTCGCGGCGGCGATCTCCACGGCGCCCCGGATCACCTCGAGCGCCCGCTCCTCGCCGACCGCGGTCGAGACCCCGAGCGCGATGTACGCCTCGCCCGGCGCCGCGCCCATCGCCGCGAGGTCCGACAGCGCGCCCGCCATCGCTTGCCAGCCGACATCGAAGGGACTGGACGAGCCGTCGTCCAGTCGGAAATGCACACCTTCGACGATCGCGTCGACGGAGGTCACGCATAGCGCTCCCCCGGAGCGCACGACCGCTGCGTCGTCGCCGACCCCGCGCACGATCCGCAATCCGCCCCCGCCCCCCGGGAGCGCGGCCGCGATCGAGTCGATCAAAGAGCGCTCCATGTTCGTCTCGGGGCCTTCTCCGCCCCCGCCTACTTCGAGCTAGCGATGCCTGTAGACGATCCGCGCGCGGTCGAGATCGTACGGAGAGAGCTCACAGCGGACGCGATCGCCCGGGAGGATGCGGATCCTGAAGCGCCGCATCTTGCCGGCAACGTGTCCTAGGACGACGTGATCGTTGTCGAGCTTGACGCGGAACATCGCGTTCGGCAGCGCCTCGATCACCTCGCCCTCGAATTCGACCTTGTCTTCCTTTGCCACTGATCTGCATCCCATC
>Ga0302314_10002825_pt1 | contig 32175 bp, 28 predicted proteins | sample III_Palsa_N2_3_FD_200533 | JGI IMG/M metagenome (GOLD analysis project Ga0302314, IMG submission 200533) | Peat permafrost microbial communities from Stordalen Mire near Abisko, Sweden - III_Palsa_N2_3 | ecosystem: Environmental > Terrestrial > Soil > Palsa > Peat permafrost | place: Sweden... | reverse complement strand
TCGGCGTCCATCACCAGGACCCACTCGCCGCGGGCGAGCCGGAATCCCTCGAGGACCGCGGTGGCCAGGCCTCCGCGCCGCCGATCGGCCGGGCGGTGCAGCATCCGCACCGGAATGCGGAGTCCGTCGGCGGCCTGCTCGGCGGCTGTCGGGCAGTCGGGGGTGTCGCTGTCGTCGACGATCAGTATCTCGACCGACTGGTCCCGGAAGACCTCGCCGAGTCGGTGCAGCAGGGGGGCGATGGTCAGCTGTTCCTCGCGCGTGGGCAGAAGGACTGTCAGGTGCTCGGGGCCCTTGGCGATGTCGGCCGTTCGGGGGTTGAGCACGGGGGCCTCGGCCAGATCCTGGTCGAGTGATTCCCGGTTTCCGGGCAGGACGGAACTCATTGGCACACCTCGTCGTCAGATGGACGCTGACTGTGCTGGCGCCTTGCCGACCGCGCACCTCATCCGTGGACGAATGGGCGGGTGGGCCCGGAATCGCGCCCACCGTGAGACCGGGAAGGATCTGCGGTATTGAAGTGGACATGACGATACTGGGTGGCCGGAAGATTAACACGAGGTGAATGGTAAAGAAATGGCAAGAAGCACGACGAAAAGCTCGGAAGGCGATATATTCCCGACCCCGAGATATTCCCGACCCCGAGATATTGAGAACGCTATTGCGTCGTCCTACCGCCTGCCGAATATCGGCCTTTGACGAGGGGCACCGTCACTGCGGCTGGGCCCAGGCGCGGTCGGAGCGGGTCAGGGCGAATGCGGCGGCGGTGACCGCGGCGAGCAGCAGGGCCGCGAGGAGCAGGGGTAGCGACCGGTGACCGTGCAGCACGGCCGACGCCCCGATGAGGGCGCCGAGAAGCATGGCGCCGACCGAGAGGGCGCGCCGTCCGGCCCGGCTGCCGGCACCGCCGACGAGGCGACTGTCGGCCGCGATTCCGGTGACGGTCAGGGTCAGAACGGTGGTGGTCAGATCCGGGACCGCCAGGGCGCGGGCCGCAGCGTTCTGCACGCCCATGGCCAGGCCGAGCAGCACGATCAGCGCGTAGCGGACACCGGAGTGGGAGGGGTCGGCCGCCCGGGCGACGACATACGCGGCTGCGACCAGGACGGTCTCCAGGACCAGCGCCCGGTGCAGCAACCGGCCACGGTGGGAGCGTGCCCGATGGGCGATCCGCCCGCCGAACAGGGCACCCGCAGCGAAGGCGCCGAGCGCGGCCAGTGAGGCGATGAGCGAGAACCCGGCGGCGCCGGCGACAGCGAAGCCGGAGAAGACGACATTGCCGGTCATATTGGCGACGAAGACATGCCCGAGGGCCAGATAGCTGAAGGCGTCGACGAGTCCGGTGACCAGGGTCAGGGCCAGCATCAGCGGCGGCAGCGGACCGTGGCGGTCCTGCTTGTCGGGGACCACGGTGGTCCATGCGTCGCGAAGGACGACGGGCATGAGAGTTCCGATCACAAGGCCCGGTGGGGGCGGAGGGTTGTTGTCCCCAGCCTGTGTCGGCGCTTACGTTCTGTCCAACATGTGGATCAGAGGGCAGCGATCGTCAATACCGATCAATCGTTCCGAATATGGCGGTCCACCACGTCGAGGAATGCGTTGGCCGCCGAGGACAGGCGCTTGCTGTCGTAGACGATGCTGATGCAGTGCACGGCCTCGGGGTCGGCCAGGCGCAGGACCCGGGCGCCCTCCGGCAGGGCGGTCCCGGTGCCCAGGAGGGCTCCGGGGCCCTGAACGCAGGAGCGGGGCACGACGGTCACGCCGATGCCCCGCACGGCCATCCGGATCATGTTGTGGACCTGGGACACCTCGAAGTGCCGACCTGGTTCGACGCCCGCGCGGGCGAACGCGTCCTCGACCTGGCGGCGCAGTCCGGTGCCCTGGGTGAAGTGGACGAGCTGGTGGGTCGACGGCAGGTCGGACAGGTCGATGACCTCACGGCCCGCCAGCTCGTGGTCGCGCGGCACGATCACGACGAGCGGGTCGCTGTCGACTGCCCGGTGGTCGAGGCCGTCCGGCAGCTGCTGCGGCCGCAGGCCCACGGCGGCGAGGTCGAGTCCGCCGGAGGCGACCGCGGCCGCCATCTCGGTGCTGGTGGCGTTGACGACGTGGAAGTCGATGCCGGGATGGCGTGCGTGGTAGTCGGCCATCACCTCGACCATGTCGAGGGAGCCGGTGAGTGCCTGGACCAGGCCCAGGCGCAGCTGTCCGCGGTGCAGGCCGGCCAGCGCGTCCAGGGCGGCCTGGGCGTTGTCCACGTCGGCGAGGATGCGCTGGGCCATGGGGACCAGCAGTTCTCCGGCGGCGGTCAGCCGCACCGAGCGGCTGGTGCGGCTGAACAACTCGGCGCCGACGTCCTGCTCCAGGCGCGCGATCTGCTGGCTGAGCGCGGACTGCGCGACGTAGCACCGGGCGGCAGCCCGGGTGAAGTTGCGGGTCTCGGCAACGGCGAGGAAGTACTTCAGGTGGCGCAGTTCCATCTGTCATACCGATCTGGGTCAGGCCCTGGCGATGGTCCTGCCCGGCATCGGCTCCGCGAGGGCTGTCCGCCATTCGGGCGCGCCGAAGGCGTCCGCGAAGTACTGCGTCTCGTGCACCACCTGCCCATGGGCGAATTCCATGGTGCTCACCGTGTAGGTGGGCACTCCGTCGTAGGTGATGACGCACTCGCTCACCCACAGATCCCCGCTGCCGGTGATCCGCCGGACGGTGAAGTGCCGGTCGGCAGGGTGCCCGCCACGTTGCGCCGAGATCGTCGCGCGGCCCCGGAATCGTTCACCCGACTGGGGGTAGTCGAGGATCGCGTCCTCCGCGTAGATGGCGTGCTCCGCCTCCGTGTCCCCACGTTCCGATGCCTTCCAGTGCTCCTCGACCGCGGCCCTGGTCCGGATATCGGGATCCATCGCACTGTCCCTTCTGCACTTCGTCCCAGGCCACTGGGCCGTTGAAGGACAGCGTAAGCCGATGCCGTCCGACAGCCCGCGCAGGCCTCATCCGTCCGGTAGCCGGACCGACCCCGGCTGCCCCGCTCGACCGACTGTCATCGAGGTCTCCCGTACGCCTTGATCGAGCATCCACCTCACCGACGGCCGGGCGTCAGCTCGGCGCCGGAAAGGAGTGCGGTCACCTGCTTGAGGCTCATGTCGTCGTGGGGAAGCACCAGTTCGGAGGGCTTGAGAGTGCTGTCGGGCAGCGGTGTGCCCAGGCGGCGGACGGCGTGGAGCAGCGCCTGCAGCGCGCGGGCGAACGCGGCGTCCTCGCCGGAGTCGAGGGCCTGCGCGAGATCCGCGTCGAGTTCGTCGAGCTCGCGCACATGCTGGTCGGGGATGTCGTACTGGGCCTCGCCGAGGATCCGTGCGATCACGACGTCGCCTCCTCGGGCGCTTCCGGTATCGGGGACGGGTGCCCGTCCAGTGCCGGCGGGGTGGCTGGGAGGGCCAGTTCGGCGCGCATCCTGGCGAGTTGTGCGTCCACGTCGTCGCCGGAGGTGATGGCGTCCAGCTGGTTCTGCAGGTCGTCGGGAGCGCCGAGAGTGGCGTCCTGCAGTGCGCCGGAGGCCATCAGTTCGTCCAGCGCGCCCGCCCTGGCCTGGAGCTGCTCGGTCTTCTCCTGGGCGCGCTGCATGGCGACGCCCACATCGCCCATCTCCTCGGAGATGCCGGACACAGCCTCGTTGATGTGCGTCTCGGCCTCGGCGGCGGTGTAGGTGGCCTTGATCGTCTCCTTGCTGGTGCGGAACGCGTCGATCTTCGCCTGCAGTCGGTGCGAGGCCAGCGTCAGCTTCTCCTCCTCGGCCTGCAGCGAGGTCTCCTGCACCTCCAGGTCGGCGCATTGGGCCAGCGCGGCGGTCCGGCGGGTCAGCGCCTCGCGGGCCAGGTCCTCGCGACCGATCGCCAAGGCCTGCTGGGCCTGCTGCCCGAGCTTCCCGGAGGTCTGCTGGAGCCCTGCGAGTTGCAGTTGGACGCGTTTGCGGCTGGTGGCCACATCGGCCACCCCACGACGGACCTGCTGTGCCAGCTCCAACTGCTTGCTGTAGGAGTAGTCCAGCATCTCCCGGGGATCCTCGGCCCGATCAAGCGCCTTGTTCGCCTTGACCGTGAACAGCGCCGCGATGCGGCGGGTGACAGTCATAGCTGGTTCACGTCCTTGTCTCGCGTGCAAAGTCGTCGGACCTCCAGTCTCGCTCCGGGCCGCCGCTCCGGCCAGGGCCGACCGGCCACCACCAGCGGGGGGTCCGATGCGCCGGGGCCGAGGGCCGTCCGCTCGTCGGAAGGGGCCGGTCGGCCCTGTGCCGGTGGGCGGGTCGGGACCATGATTGGCAGTACCGGGCCGGGCGTGCTGCACCTGCGCCGTCGACGCAACTCTGCGAGGGACCTTATGAACGCAGCCACTCCGCCCGCGGAACCGGCAGCCACGGGGCCGATCACCGTCTTCCTGCTGGACGACCACGAGGTGGTCCGGCGTGGTGTCCGTGATCTGCTGGAGGCCGAGGACGGGTTCTCGGTGGTGGGAGAGGCCGCGACCTGCGCACAGGCACTGGTGCGGATCCCGGCGCTGCGCCCGCAGGTGGCGGTGCTCGACATGCGGCTGCCGGACGGCGACGGCGTCACCGTCTGCCGGGAGCTGCGCTCGCGGATGCCGGATCTGGCCTGTCTGATGCTCACCTCCTTCGACGACGATGACGCCCTGCTCGACTCGATCATGGCGGGGGCCGCCGGATACGTTCTCAAACAGATCAAGGGCTCGGACCTGGTGGCGGCCGTGCGTACGGTCGCCTCGGGCCGGTCCACGCTCGATCCTGAGACCACCGCCCATCTGCTGGCCAATCTGCGCCGTCAGCGGGATCCTGCGCCGGCGGACGGCGTGCGGTCCCAGCTGACCGGGCGGGAGCTGGAGATCCTGGACCTCATCGGTGACGGCATGACCAACCGGGAGATCGGCGCGACGCTGTTCCTGGCCGAGAAGACGGTCAAGAACCACATCTCCCGGATCCTCGCCAAGCTCGGGGTCGAGCGCCGCGTCCAGGCCGCCATGCTCGCGGGCAAGGACCGGAGCGGTGAGCGCGGGGCGCACCCGTAGGGTTCGGCCCTGGCTCTATGTCGCGGGCTGCCCCATGGCCGCGACCAGATCGCTGGAGCTGGTGGTGTTGTCGGCCAGACAGGCGGCGTCCATGGCACGGGAGGCGTCGGCGGCCGTGGCGGTCGGCGGGATGACCAGCAGGTCCCAGCGTCCGACGGAGTAGGAGAGCAGGCAGATCGTGTCCGGGTCCTGCTCGATGTCGTACCAGCCCAGGCGGGCGATGTGCTGCCTGCCGGGGATCCGGCTGGGGACGCTGGTCCAGGACTCGCGGTGCACGGTGACATGCGTGATCCTGCCCAGCAGCGGGTCCAGGACCGCCAGCAGCGGCGGCAGTTCCCGGGCGAGGTCGCGGGAGTACGGCCACCAGGCCCCGTCGAGGAGCCCGGGACGGATGCCTCGCGCGCTGAGTTGAAGGCGCAGCGGTTGGTCGGTTTCCGGGGACAGGCCCGCCGCTTCCGGGTGCGCTGCGGCGGGCTGGGGGATCAGGTGCGTGTCTGGGGTGGCGCGCGCGGGGCCGGGGAGTTCCACAGGGGAGATCTTCTGAAGGCCGACGCGGACGGTGGCTGAGGTAGTCATCAGGGATGCTTCCTGTTCACGAGGATGCGGCGGGGGTGCTGGGCCCGATCCGGATACCTCTGATCCTTCTCGCCGCAGGCGGGCGGGCACGAGGGCCTACCGGTCCCGGCCGTGCTTCCGACCGGCCCCGGCGGGTCGGGGGCACGGTCGGCCGCTCGGCGCCGGGATCGGACCCGTCGGCCCTGTCCCGGCCGGGCCAGGGGCCCGACAATGGAGGGACAGCTGGTGCCCGAGGTGAGATCGAGGAGGGGTCGGTGCCAGGTGCACACCCCGACCAGGAAGGTCTGCCATGACCACGTCAATCGCCCGTGCACCCACTGTCGCCGATGCCATGACCCCACCCGAGCTGCAGGTCAGCGACCACACGGCCGTTGACAAGGCCCTGGACGTCCTGGGCGGCGCCCATGTCGACTACCTGCTCGTCCGCAACGACTACGGCCGTTGCGCGGGCATTGTGAGCCTGGCCCAGCTTGAGCGCTACCGTTCCCAGCCCTGGTACACCCAGGACATCCGGATCCGCGAGATCGCCTTCACCCGGGAGCCGTTCGCCCGCCTCTACCTGACGGCCGCGGCCGTCGCCGATGCCATGCGTGCGCGCGGGATCACGGCCTTGCCGGTGGTCGACGCCGGCGGCTCCACCATCGGCGTCGTGACGCTGGAGCGCATCGCGGAGGTCCTGCGCCGGGACGCCGGCAGTCTGGTCGCCGGCTGACCGCGGGCCGCCCCTGGCCCACCCGTCCAGGGATGGGCGGTGCCGGGGTGGGTAGGGGCCTACCGAACGATGGAGGCCCTGGGAGGCCCGGATGACCGGCGAGGCGGAAGACCAGGGCCCGGGGTGGGGCCCGGAGCGGAACCTGGACGGACTGCAGGCGCGCCTCGACCTGACCAGGGAGGCCCGGGACCGGTTGCACAGCCTGCTGGAGGCGGTGCTGGCGGTCGGTCGGGATCTGGATCTGGCCCAGGTGCTGCGTCATGTCGTGGAGTCGGCGGTGGTCCTGGTGGACGCCCGGCGCGGGACCCTGGCCGTGGTCGGTGAGAGCGGTCGGCTCTCGCAGTTCGTCACCGTCGGCCTGGACCAGGACGGCGCCCTGAACGACATGGTCACCGGGGACGACGAGTCGGTGCGGCAGTTCGTCGAGGTGCCGGTGCGGGTGCGCGGTCAGGTGTTCGGCAATCTCTACCTCGCCGAGAAGCGTGACGGGGGTGCTTTCGACAGCGAGGACGAGTCGGTGCTGTCCACTCTCGCCGTCGCGGCCGGCGTCGCGATCGACAACGCCCGGCTCTACCGCGAGGCCAAGCAGCGGGAGCGGTGGCTGAGCGCCAATTCCGAGGTGACCAACGCCCTGCTCTCCGGCAGCCCCCAGGCCGAGGTGCTGCATCTGGTGGTGGACCGGGCCAGGGAGATCGCCGAGGCGGACCTGGCCGTGATCGCGCTGCCGGTCGGTGGCACCGGTGAACTGACGGTGGAGCTGGCCGTCGGTGAGGGCGCCGAGGCGCACCGGGGCCTGCTTCTGCCCGAGAAGGGCTCCTTCGTGGGAGCCGCCATGCGGTCGGAAGGCCCGGTCATCAGCCCGGACGTCAACAGCGATCCGAGGATCACCGCGGGACCGCGCCGCTGGGACGGCATCGCTCCGGCCGTGGCGGTACGGATGGGCACCGTCGAGGGAGGGGTGCGCGGGGTGCTGATGCTGGCCCGCACGCTGGGCTCCGCGGAGTTCACCCCGCAGGAGTCCGCACCCCTGCTGGGCTTCGCCGGGCAGGCCGCGCTGGCACTGGAACTGGCCGACCGGCGCCGGGACGCCGAGCAGATCGCCCTGCTGGAGGACCGTGACCGGATCGCCCGCGACCTGCACGACCTGGCGATCCAGCGGCTCTTCGCCACCGGGATGACCCTGCAGAGCGCGGAGCGCTTCATCGAGCACCCGCAGGCCGTCGAACGCGTCCAACGGGCAGTGGACGACCTCGACGCGACCGTGAAGATCATCCGGACGACCATCTTCGGCCTCCGCGCCCGCGATGCCGGGCCCGGCGGCAGCGGGCTGCGGGCACACATCGTCGAGGTGGTCGAGCGGGCCGTCCCCACCCTCGGGTTCACCCCGGCGCTGCGGATGGAGGGCCTGCTGGACACGGAAGTCCCCGCCGAGATCGCCGAGGAGGTCATCGCCGTGCTGGGCGAGGCCCTGAGCAATACCGCGCGGCACGCGCGGGCCCACAGCGTCGAGGTCACCGTCGCGGCGTCCCGGAGCAATCTGACCGTGACCGTGGCGGACGACGGCGTCGGCGTCCCGGACGGTGTTCCGCGCAGCGGGCTGGCGAATCTCGAGCAGCGCGCGCGGGCCCACGACGGCATCCTGACCGTCGGGCCCGGGCCTGCCGGGGGTACCCACCTGCTGTGGCGCGTGCCGCTGGCTCGGGCATCGGCGGCATAGGGGCCGGGTGCTGCGCACGAGGGTTGCCGTCGGGGGGCACACTGGCACTATGTCTCTGCCCGAAACGCATGAGTGCCACAGCTGTTCGATCAACCCCGAGGTCGGATCGATCCTGCACGAAGACCTGGTCGTGGGTGCTCCGCTGTCCATGGAGGACCTTGACGACGCGCAGCGCCTGCAGCGGTTCGCCGGCAAGTACGCCCATGACGGGTGCCGGGTGGTCGAGGTCCGTCGTGTGCCCTCCGGGGGCCTCCGCGGCTACGCCTGGATGGTCCGCTTCGTGGAGAGCGGGGGAGCCGCGTAGCCGGCCCGTCGGCCGCCGGCTTCAGTTCTCCGGGAGGACGGCGATCGGGCAGTGGGTGTGGTGGACCACGGCCTGGCTGACCGATCCCAGCCGCCGGACCGGATTGCCGGGGTGGCCGTGGCGGCCAACGACCATCAGCTGCTGAGTCGACGACACCTCCACCAGGTGCTTCGCGGCCCCGGAACGGACGATGTCCTCGGTCACCTGCACGTCGGGGAACTTCTGCCGCCAACCGGCCAGGATCTCCGACATGAGCCGGGACGCCTCGGAGGCCACATGCCCGGCCTCGTAGACCGGTGGGAACGCGTGGCCGGGTCCGACGGCCGGCGGGTAGCTCCAGGCGTGGACCACGCGCAACGGCACGCCGTACCGCTGGGCCGCCTCGAACGCGAAGGCGAGCAGCCCCTCGCACGGCCGCCGGCCGTGCACGCCGACGGCCACACCCCCCGGTGACCCGCCGTCGGCTCCGGGCCGCCCGGGGGAGCCCGGCACCACCACGACCGGGCAGTCGGCCTGGGCCGCGACGTGCAGGCTGGTGGAGCCGGTGAGCAGCTCGGGGAAGCCGCCCCTGCCGCGCGAGCCCAGGACCAGCAGCGCGGCCTGTTCGCCGAGCGCGACCAGCGCCTCCCGGGCCGGTTCCGGCGCCAGGGCGCAGGACACCTCCAGGCCGCGGTGGCGGCCGGCTGCCCGGGCGGCGAGATCCTGGAGCATCCGCTCGTCGGAGCGCAGGATCAGCTGCTCCGCCGCGTCGTCGGGCCGGTGGTGGGTGTCCCAGGACGGGGCGCGGATCAGCCGCAGCGGAAGGCTGCGCAGATGGGCCTCGTCGGCTGCCCAGTCGACGGTGACGCTGCTGATCTGCGGGTCGTCGACTCCGACGATGACGGGGTGCGGCATGGCATGACTCCTCTGCTCGGTCGGTCAGGGGTGGTGGACCGGGTCGGTGGTGCGGGTGTCGTCGGTCTGCCGGCGCAGGTCCTCGGTGAGGTCCATGAGGCCTTCGACTCGGCATATGCGCTCGTGCAGGGTCCTGGACTGGCTGCGCGTGGCTGTCGTGGCGCGGAGTGTGATCCGTCCCTGCCGGCAGTCCACGACCAGGGTGGGGCGTTCGACGCCGAGGTCGTGAGACACCGCGATGTACAGCGCCGCCTCCGCGGCCGTCATCAGCTGTGCCCGTGGGGGATGACGGCGACGGGGGAGTGGGCGTGGTGCAGCACCTGCTGGGCCACGCGGCCGATGGGCATCGCGAAGCGGTGACGGTGGCGCTCGGCTCCGACGACCGTCAGACAGGCACCGGAGGAGGCATCGACCAGTGCCGACGTTGCGTCACCCACCGTGACCCGAGGCAGGAGCTCCACCTCGGGATGTGCTCTGCGGGCCGCGGCCAGCACCTCCAGCAGCAGCCGGTTCTCCTGCTTGTCGCGCTCGCCCGAGTCCTCGGGCGGCATGACCATGTACGGCATGTAGACGCCCGTCGGGTCCTGCCAGGTGCGGACAGCCAGGAGCGGCACACCGCGCCGGGAGGCCTCGGCGAAGGCGAACTCCACCGGGGCGGACGCCTCGTCGGGTCCGGCGCCCAGCACCACGGCTGCGGAGCCGGTTTCGGCCTGGTCGGTCCGGAAGACAACGACGGGGCACGGCGCGTGGGCGACCAGGCCCTGGCTGACCGAGCCGATCAGGACCGAGCTCAAGCGGCCCAGTCCGCGTGAGCCGACGACCAGCATCTCCGCGTGCCCGCCCAGCCGGATCAGCCCGGGCACCGCCTCCTCGGGGAGGAGCTCGGTGTCCACCCGCAGCCCGTGGTGCCGTTCGTGGACGCGGCTCTCGGCTCGGGCCAGCAGTTCCTCGGCCGCCCGGATCATGCTCTTGGTGACGTCCACGCCGTCGGCGCGCGGGACGTGGGGGGCCAGGCTCCAGGCATGGGCGATGTGCAGGGGGACGCCACGCCGGGCAGCCTCGGCGGCTGCCCAGTCCAGGGCCTCCTGGGCGTTCGGAGACGCGTCCACGCCCACAACGACGCTTCGTAAGGATGTGCTGCTCATTGCCCACTCTTCTCGGTCGACCGGAATTCATCGGGGTGTTCCGAGTGCCACCCTCGTGCCGTTCCACCGGCCCGGACAGGGGCCGACCGGTCCCCGTCCCAGGGACCACTGGTCGCGCGGCGCGCCGCTGCGGGTGGATCCGCGCCCGGATCCGCCCGCAGGCATACGCTGGCATCGTCGCTTCACCATGCCGATGGGACCGGTATCCGAAAAGGAGTCACGTCATGGGACATCCCGTGATCGTCGGCGTCGACGACCCGCAGAGCAGCAGCGCAGCCGTGTTCTGGGCCGCAGACGAGGCCCAGCTGCGCGGCCTGAGGCTGCACCTGGTGCACGGCCGACCCTGGCACAGCCATGCCGAGTCCCCGGACAGGGCACCCCTCGACGCGCTTGCCGCCCGGGCCGCCGACCGGCACCCCGGGCTTGCGGTCACCAGCGGTCTGGTGGACGTGCCGGCTCGCGAGGCGCTGGTGCACCTCAGCGCCGAGGCCGCCGTCCTGGTCCTCGGGTCGCGCGGCGCGGGGGGCTTCCCCGGACTCCTGGTCGGCTCGACCAGCCTGCACGTCACCGCCCAGGCCGCCTGCCCGGTCGTGGTCGTGCCCGGCGCACCCGCCACTGAGGGCGGGGTGGCCGTCGGTCTGCCCGGTGGCGAACCCAGCGACGAAGTGCTCGCCTTCGCCTTCGAGGAGGCCCGGCGCCGCGAGCTGCCGCTGCGGGTGGTGCACGCCTGGAGCTACCCCCTGATCGCGGCGCCCGGGCACGCGTTCCCGCCGGTCTACGAGGAGGGCCATGTGGCCGCCGAGCAGGCGCGGCTGGTTGCCGAGATCATGGCCGGCTGGCGGCAGAAGTACCCCGAGGTCACGGTCACCGAGGACGTCGTGCGCTCCGGCGCCGCCAAACGACTGGTCGAGGTGTCCTCGACGCAGCAGCTCCTGGTGGTGGGCCGCCACGGCCACCCGCAGGGGCCGGCGGGACGACTCGGATCGGTCAGCCAGGCCGTGGTCCACCACGCCCACTGCCCGGTCGCCGTCCTACCGGTCGCCTGACGAACCCCCGGCTCCCAGAGCTGCTCGGCCGGCCTCCAGACGGGCGATCGGGATGCGGTAGGGCGAGCAGGAGACGTAGTCCAGTCCGGCGTGGTGGAAGAAGTGCACCGAGGCGGGGTCCCCGCCGTGTTCGCCGCAGACGCCCATGGCCAGTCCGGGGCGGGCCGCCCGGCCCTCGCGGACGGCGATCTCGATCAGGCGGCCGACGCCGTCGACGTCCAGGGTCTCGAACGGCGAGACCCGGAAGACGCCGCGGTCCAGGTAGCGGGCGAAGAAGGCGCCCTCCACGTCGTCGCGGGAGAAGCCCCAGGTGGTCTGGGTCAGGTCGTTGGTGCCGAAGGAGAAGAACTCGGCCGCCTCGGCGATGCGCCCGGCTGTGAGCGCGGCCCGGGGCAGCTCGATCATCGTGCCGATCGGCAGCACCAGGCCCTCGCTCACCTCGGCCAGTACCCGTTCGACCTCGGCGCGGACCAGGCGCAGCTCCTCGATCGTGCCGACCAGCGGCACCATGATCTCGGCGTGCGGGTCGCCGCCCGCGTCCCGTCGGGCGACCACGGCCTGGGCGACGGCGCGGACCTGCATCGCGACCAGCCCGGGGACGACCAGGGCCAGTCGTACGCCGCGCAGTCCGAGCATCGGGTTGGCCTCGTGCATCCGGTTGACGGCCTCCAGCAGCTCTTCCTCGTGCGGGTCCACGGCGCGGCCCCCGGCTCGTTCGGTGGCCAGGCGGACGGCCAGTTCGGTGCGGTCCGGGAGGAACTCGTGCAGGGGCGGATCGAGGAGCCGGATGGTCACCGGCAGTCCGTCCATGGCCTGGAGGATCTCGGTGAAGTCCTGCCGCTGCAGGGGCAGGAGGGCGGCCAGGGCCCGCTCCCGCGACGAGTCGTCCTGGGCCAGGATCATCGTCTCGACCAGCTGCCGGCGCTCGCCGAGGAACATGTGCTCGGTGCGGCACAGGCCGATGCCCTGGGCGCCGAAGGCCCTGGCCCGGCGGGCGTCCTGGGGCGTGTCGGCGTTCGCGCGCACCTGCAGGCGTCGCGCCCGGTCGGCGTGGGCGAGCAGCCGGTCGATGATGCGGACCAGCTCCTCGGCCTGCCTGGGCACCTCGGAACCCTCGAAGTACGCGGTCACCGGGGAGGGCACCATGGGCAGCGCGCCCAGGTGGACCTGGCCGGTGGCACCGTCGACCGAGACGATGTCGCCTTCACGGACGACGGTCCCGTCCGCGGTACCGAAGCTGCGTGCGGCGACGTCCACCTGCAGCCCCTCGGCGCCGCAGACGCAGACCTTGCCCATGCCGCGGGCGACCACGGCGGCATGGCTGGTCTTGCCGCCCCTGCTGGTCAGCACTGCCCGGGCCGCGATCATCCCGGGCAGGTCGTCCGCGGTGGTCTCGGGGCGGACCAGCACGGTGTGCTCACCTGCTGCCGCGCGCCGCACCGCCTCGGCGGAGGTGAAGACCACCGCGCCCACGGCCGCCCCCGGCGAGGCCGGGATGCCCTGTGCCAACGGCGCCCGGTCGGGCTCGTCCGTGAAGCGCGGGAACATCAGCTGGGCGAGCTGGTCGCCGGTGACCCGGCTCAGGGCCCGGTCCAGGGTGATGACCTTCTCCTGTTCCAGCTGGGCGGCGATCCGGAAGGCCGCCTCGGCGGTGCGCTTGCCGACCCGGGTCTGCAGGATCCACAGGCGTCCGCGTTCGATGGTGAACTCCACGTCGCACAGGTCCCGGTAGTGGTTCTCCAGGGTGCGCAGGTGACCCAGGAGTTCGCGGTGGCAGCGCGGGGTGAGGGCAGCCATGTCGTAGAGGGGCACGGTGTTGCGGATGCCGGCGACCACGTCCTCGCCCTGGGCGTCGACGAGGTAGTCGCCGTAGGCACCGCGTCTGCCCGTGGCCGGGCTGCGGGTGAAGGCCACACCGGTGCCCGAGTCGGGTCCCAGGTTGCCGAAGACCATGGCCTGGACGGTGACGGCGGTGCCCAGGTCGTCCGGAATGCCTTCGCGTCGGCGGTAGATCCCGGCCCGCTCGCTGCGCCAGGAGGCGAACACCGCGCGGACTGCCCCGCTGAGCTGCTCGACCGGGTCCTGGGGGAAGTCGCACCCGGACTGGCCGCGCACGATGGACTGGTAGGCGGCGGTCAGCCGGTGCAGGTCGGCGGTGCCAAGGTCCAGGTCGGTGACGGCACCGCATTCGGCGCGGGCCTGTTCCATGGCGGTGTCGAAGTGGGAGCCGTCCACTCCCAGGACCGTCGTGCCGTACATCTGCACCAGGCGGCGGTAGGAGTCCCAGGCGACCCGCTCCTGCCCACTGGTCTTGGCGAATCCCTGGACGGTGTCGTCGTTGAGGCCCAGGTCGAGGATGGTGTCCATCATCCCGGGCATGGAGTAGCGGCCCCCCGAGCGCACCGAGAGCAGCAGCGGATCGTCCGGGTCGCCCAGGCGGCGGCCCATCCGGCGTTCCAGGACCGCGAGGTGCGCGGCGATCTCCTTGGCCAGGCTCTCCGGTTCCCGGCCCGAGGCCAGGTAGGTCCGGCAGGCGTCGGTGGTGATGGTGAACCCGGGCGGGACCGGCAGCCCCATTCCGGTCATCTCGGCCAATCCGGCGCCCTTGCCGCCGAGCAGCTCGGCCAGATGCGCGCCGCCCTCGGTGAAGTCGTACACGTAGGTGGCCATGGCTTCCTCCCAGCTGTCGGATGTGCGGTCGCGGTCTCGGTGGTGGCGTGGTGGCGGTTCAGCCGCGGGGTCCGGGGATCCGGCGCAGCCTGCGCAGGTAGGGGTCGGGGATCTCCCGCGGCTCCAGCCGGAGCTGGGCGTCGACGCAGGTGATGCCGGCGCGTCCGGCGATCAGCGGGTTGAGGTCGACATCGGTGAGCTGGGGCAGGTCGCAGGCCATCCGGCTGAGCCTGGCCAGCAGGTCCTCCAGGATGCCGAGGTCGACCGGCGGGGCGCCCCGGTAGCCGAACAGCAGCGGCGAGCCCTGCGGGGTGGTGAGCAGCGTGTGGATGTCGGCCTCGCTGAGCGGGGCCAGGCGGGCGGAGCGGCCGTCCAGGAGGTCCGTGGCGGTGCCGCCCATGCCGAAGGTCACCAGCGGTCCGAAGACCTCGTCCTGGACCATGCCGGCGAACAGTTCGGTGCCGGGGGCCGCCATCGGCTGGACCAGGACACCGGCCAGCCGGTTGCCGAAACGCCGGACGAAGTCCTGGTGGGCGAGTCGTACCTGGTCGCGGCCCAACAGCCCGGTGCGGACCGCGCCCACCTCGCTCTTGTGGACCTGGCCCGGCCAGTACGCCTTGAGGACGACCCGGTTCTGGTGGCCGGCGGGTGCGAGCGCCGTCGCGGCGACCACGGCGTCGCGCTCGCTGGTGGTCCAGGTGGAGTCGCCCAGCGGCAGGCCGTAGCAGTGGAGCAGCCGGGAGGCGGTGGGCGGGTCGAGCCATCCGCCGTCCGGATGTTCCGTCAGAAACGCTTCCACCAGGGCCTCGGCCCCCTCCTGGTCGATCCCGTCGACCTCGCGTTCGCCGGAGGGCGGCTCGGCGAGCCAGCGGGCCCTGTCCCTGGCGTGGGCCAGGGCGCGGGCCGCCGTCTGGGCGTCCGCGTAGCAGGGGATGCGGCTGCCGTCGCGGGTGGGCAGGTGGGCGACGGGCCGCTCCTGGTCCAGGCGGACCAGGACGACCGGGCGGCTGCGCCGTCCCGGGGCGGCGCGAAGGTCACGCAACGGGTCGGCGGCCAGCCCCGTCGGTGCCAGGCACAGCAGCACCGCGTCCACGGAGCCGCTGCTCACCAGCAGATCCACGGCCGCCACGAGCTGTCCGGGCTCGATGGCGGGGGTGGTGTCGACCGGATTGGCCGCCTTCGCGCCCTGGGGCAGGACGTCGAGCAGCTCGCGCACCAGGTTCAGCGGGAGCTCCGGGACGGCGAGTCCGGCATCGTCGCAGGCGTCCGCCGCCAGCACGCCCATCCCTGCGGCGTTCGACACCACCGCCACTCGTCCACCGGCTCCCGGCAGGGGTTGGGCGTGCAGGAGGGCGGCAGCCTCGACCAGTTCGCCGATGCCGCGGGTGGCGGTGATTCCGGCCTGGGCGAAGAGGGCCCGGCGGGTGACCGTGGGAGTGGCCGCGGCGGAGGTGTGCGAGGCCGCGCCCCGGCGTCCGGCCGCCGAGCGCCCGGCGTCGACGGTCAGCACCGGCATCGACCTGGACACCCGTCGGGCGGTGCGGGAGAAGGCCCGCGGGCTGCCGAAGGACTCCAGGTGCAGGATCGCCAGGTCGGTGCGCCCGTCGCGTTCCCACCACTGCAGCAGGTCGTTGCCGCTGACGTCGTACTTGTCCCCGAGCGACACAAAACTGGAGATCCCGATCCGCAGTGCGTTCAGGTGCTCCAGCAGGGCGATGCCCACCCCGCCGGACTGCACCGCGACCCCGGCGCAGCCGGGAGCGGCGCTGACCGTGCCGAACTGCGCGTCCAGGCTGATCGCCGGGTCGGTCACGGCGATGCCCAGGCAGTTGGGTCCGACCATGCGCATGCTGTGGCGACGGCAGGCAGCCAGCAGGTCCCGGGACTGCGGCCGGTCCAGGCCGGCGGTCAGCACCACCAGCGCGCGCACCCCCGCCTGCCCGCACTCCTCCGCCACTGCGCCCACCCGGGCGGCCGGCACGGCCAGGACGGCGAGGTCGGGGACGTCGGGCAGCTGCGCCACCGTGGCGTAGCAGGGTACGTCGGCGACGGACTCCGCATGGGCGTTGACGGCCCAGAGGCGGCCGGTGAAGCGACCGTGACGGATCTTCAGCAGGACCGCGTGGCCGACCGACTCGGCCCGCCGGGAGGCGCCGACCACCGCGACCGAGCGCGGCTGCAGCAGCGGGACGAGGCTGGCGAGGTCGGCGAACCGGCCGCGGTCGTCCACGGTGGCCAGGTAGTGCTCGTCGTTCTCGTCGAGCGGCACGACCACCCTCGTCTCGCTGCCCTGCACCCGGCGCTCCACGCGCAGCCCGAGGTCGGCGAAGACCTTGTGCACGGCCCGGTTGTCGGTCAGCGCGTCGGCCTCGAAGGCGTGGACGCCACGGCCGCGGGCGGCGTGCAGGAGATGCTCGATCAACAGCGTGGCCACACCCTGGTGGTGCCGGTCGTCGGCGACCGCGACGGCCATCTCCGCGACGGTCGGGCGCTTGTCGTCCACCTCGTACTCGACGACCCCCAGCAGTTCCTGCTCCGGCAGGCCGTCCGCCGCCACCGCGCCCAGCGCCAGGAAGCCCTCGTGGGCGGTGGCGCACAGCCGGTCCGCGGTCTCGGACGGAGCCCGCTCGCTCATCGCGAAGAACCGCAGCCGCTGGTTGCCCGGGGACATCCGGTCCGCGTGCAGGCACCGCACGGCCTCGTGGTCACCGGGCCGCAGCGGGCGCACGGTGACGGTGGTGCCGTCCAGGAGGAGCGCCTCCGCGGACGGGGGCTGCTGCCGGGTCGTGGACATGGTGAGTACTCCCTCGCTCCGCCTGTGACTGCCCGACCACTCTGCGCCCCGCTGCTCACCGCACACAGGGCCCAACCGGCCCCAGCACAGGGACCCTCGGGCCCGACGCCCGCCGTACAGTCCCCCGCCTACGGGACCAATGGCCCTCTTTCCTGACCCTGCAGGCCCTGCGGTCTGCGCGTCGACGCGCACCAGGATGGATACGGCGGCAGTTCCGCCGGGCACGATCTCGACCGCAATCCGAACAGAGGCGCACCATGGCCATTTTGATCACCGTCATCGTTGTCGTGCTCGTGATGGCCCTTGTGGCGGCAGCGATGTCGCTGAAGATCGTCAAGCAGTACGAGCAGGGTGTGCTGTTCCGACTGGGCCGCGTCCTCGGCGAACGCAAGCCGGGCCTGCGGGTGATCGTCCCCTTCGTCGACGTCCTGCACCGGGTCTCCCTGCGGATCGTCACGATGCCCATCCAGTCCCAGGGCATCATCACCCGCGACAACGTCAGCGTCGACGTGTCGGCCGTCGCCTACTTCCGGGTCGCCGACGCGGTGAAGTCCGTCGTCGCCATCGAGAACGTCAACGCCGCGATCGACCAGATCGCCCAGACCACCCTGCGCAAGGTCGTCGGACAGCACACCCTGGACGAGACCCTCTCCGAGACCGACACCATCAACCAGGACATCCGCGAGATCCTGGACGTCACCACCGTCGAATGGGGCGTGCAGGTGACCCTGGTCGAGCTCAAGGACATCCAACTCCCCGACAGCATGAAGCGGGCGATGGCCCGTCAGGCCGAGGCCGAGCGGGAGAAGAGGGCAAAGATCATCAACGCCGAGGGCGAGTCGCTGGCTGCCGCCGCTCTGGGCGACGCCTCGGACACCATGATGGCCCACCCCCTGGCCCTGCAACTGCGCAACCTGCAGAGCCTGGTCGAGATCGGCGTCGACAAGAACACCACCGTCGTGTTCCCCGCGCCCCTGATGAGCACCATCGGCGAACTCGGCTCCTTCCTCGCCCGCGAGGCCGCCGCCGCCACCCCCCTCGCAGCCAAGGTGCCCCCGATGCCCGTCGTCAGGACGTCCAGGGGGGACATCCCTGTCAACGGAGGTCCCCTCGTCGCCGCTGCCGACCCCAGGTGATTCCCCGGGACGGCTGAGGGCCGGGGAGGTGGGCAGCGTGGATCCGCCGGCTGATGCGGGGCAGAGCCCGGTCGGGGCGATCGGACGGGTGACCGTTTCGATCCCCCCCGGCGGGCTGGGGGAGGTGCTGCTCCCGGTCCGGGGCGGCACCGAGGCCTTTGCCGCCTGGTGCGATCAGCCGGTCGCCCGGCACACCCGGGTCCTGGTCGTGGAGTGCCCGTCCGCACGGTCCGTGGTCGTCGTCCCGTTCCCCGTCGATTAGCGCAACTCCCCGTACGTTCCCAGCAGTTCCGGCCTCATCAGGAGTCCCCATGTTGTTCTGGCACGTTCCCGCACCGAACGAGGCACTCCTGATCTCCGGCTCGAAACGCCAGGCCCAGGACACGCAGTTCCGCATCGTCACCGGCCACGGCTCCTTCGTGCTCCCGATCAAGCAGAAGGCCAGGATGCTGTCCCTGGCCCTGCGCGAGGCCGAGATCACCGAGGACTGCGTCACCCAGCAGGGCATTCGCCTCAACGTCCGGGCCGTGACCGTCTTCAAGGTCGGCGACGACTCCGTGTCCATCGCCAACGCCGCACGCCGCTTCCTCGCCGAGCAGGACCGCATGGAGGAACTCGTGGGCCGGATCTTCGCCGGCCACCTGCGATCCATCATCGGCGGCCTGACGGTCGAGCAGATCATCCGGGAGCGGGACCGGGTCGCCCAGGAGGTGAAGGAGGGCAGCCACACCGAGATGGAGAAGCTGGGCATCGTCGTCGACGCCCTGCAGATCCAGGAGATCGGGGACACGACGGGCTACATCACCAACCTCGCCGCCCCGCACGCGGCCGCCGTGGCAAGCCAGGCCCGGATCGCCCAGGCCCAGGCCGACCAGCAGGCCGCGGAACGCGAGCAGCAGGCCAGCGCACTCAAGGCCCAGTACGACCGGGACACCGCCGTCAAGCGGGCCGGCTTCGTGGCCGAGACCCAGCAGGCCAACGCCCGGGCCGCCCAGGCCGGACCGCTCGCCGAGGCCCGGGCCTCGCAGGAGGTCATCGAGGAGCAGACCGCGCTGGCGCAGCGTCAGGCCGACCTGGCCGCACAGCGCTTGGAAGCCGAGGTCCGCCGTCCGGCCGACGCCGAGGCCTACCGCCAGCGCACCCTGGCCGAGGCAGCCCGCGACCAGGCCAAGTTCGCCGCCGAGGGCGATGCCTACCGGCGCACCACCCTGGCGACCGCCGAGGCCGAGGCGGTACGGGTCCAGGCCGACGGCACCGCCTACGCGGAACGGACCATCGCCGAGGCGCAGGCCGCGGCGAACAGCGTCAGGGCCGACTCGCTCAGGGGAGGCAACCAGGAACTCATCGCCGCCAACCGGATCGTGGAGAACCTGCCCGTCCTCGTCGACGCCTCGGCCCGCAGCATTGCGGGGTCGAACCTGACCATCCTGAACGGGACCGAGGGCGTCAACCAGGTCGCGGCCGGGATCGTCAGCCAGGGACTGGCAATCCTCGACACCCTCAAACTGTCGACCGCTGGAAGCTCCCGCAACGGATCCCGGCCGATACAGGTCCCTCTGGAGAGCTGAACGCGTGGAGCGCAGCCGGGGTACTGCCCTCAAGGGCGGTGCGGTGTCCCGGGCGGGGGGCTGGTGCGGCCGGCGAGTGCGTCGGCGAAGTCGGCATGGCAGGGGAACCGGGTGTCCAGGCGGGCGTCGGCCAGCAGCCGGGCGATGCGCTGCTGGGTGTAGACCAGCCGCACCCAGCCGCCGCCGCGTTCCGCCCGCGCGTGGGCGGAACGCAGGACCGCCACGGCGGAGGCGTCCAGGAAGGTCACCTGGCACAGGTCGACGATCAGACGCTGCACGCCCTCACCGGGGCCCCAGCCGTTGAGGTCGAACCGCAGGACCGCGGTGGTGGCGAGGCCGAGATCGCCGCGGACGGTGACGATGCGGTACCTCTGCCCGGCGGCATCAGGGTCCGGGTCCTGGTCGATATCGGCTTCCACGGGTCCAACTCCCTGGCTCGACCTGCACGGATGACGCGGTGGCAGGCGAAGCCGGGGTCCTGGGCGACGCGACCCCGAGCATAAGGGGAGTGAGGGGGCGCACGCAGGGCGCGGGCGGAACCGTCCGCTCGGGCGGGGGGTCAGAACCAGCTGTCGGGCATGTCCAGGGTGGTTCGGTCCAGGGTCTCCAGGAGGTCGAACTGCGGTGTGGTGCGGGGGAGTTCGTAGCGGAAGAAGTAGCGGGCCGCGTGTCGCTTGCCCTCGTAGAAGTCGCCGGTGCGGCCCTCCGCGGCCAGCAGCTGCTCCAGCCAGACCCACGCCAGGACCACGTGGCCGACGGCCTCCAGGTAGAGGGTGGCGTTGGCGAGCGCCGGTTCGGGGTCGCCGGTGCTCCACAGCCGTGCGGTGACCTCGGTGGTCCGCTGCACGGCGGCCTGCAGCAGGGCGCCGAGGTCGGCTGCCTCGCCGCCGACCCGGATCGCCCGCGCGGCGGTGGCCGACAGGGTCTCGGCCAGCAGCGTGATGCCGGCGCCGCCGCGGGCCGTGACCTTGCGCCCGAGCAGGTCGAGGCCCTGGATGCCGTGGGTGCCCTCGTGGATGGGGTTGAGCCGGTTGTCGCGGTAGAACTGCTCGACGTTGTAGTCGCGGGTGTAGCCGTAGCCGCCGTGCACCTGGATCGCCAGGTTGTTGGCCTCCAGGCACCACTGCGAGGGCCAGCTCTTGGCGATGGGCGTGAGCACGTCCAGCAGCAGTTCGGCGCGGTCGCGGGCGTCCTGGTCGGGGGCGGTCAGCTGTTCGTCGACCAGGAGCGAGCAGTACAGGCCGAGGGCCAGGCCGCCCTCGACATAGGACTTCTGCGCCAGCAGCATCCGGCGCACGTCGGGGTGCTCGATCAGCGGGACCTGGGGGGAGTCCGGGTCCTTGGCGCCCAGGGGTCGGCCCTGGGGGCGGGTGCGGGCGTACTGCAGGGCGTGCAGGTAGCCGGTGTAGCCGAGGGCGGTGGCGCCCAGGCCCACGCCGACGCGGGCCTCGTTCATCATGTGGAACATGTAGGCCAGGCCCCGGTGGGGCTCGCCGAGCAGGTAGCCGACGGCGCCCGGTGCGCCCTGCGGGGTGTGCACGCCCTCGCCGAAGTTGAGCAGGGTGTTGGTGGTCCCGCGAAAGCCCATCTTGTGGTTGAGGCCGGCCAGCACCACGTCGTTGCGCTCGCCGATGCTGCCGTCGGGCTCCAGCAGGTACTTGGGCACGATGAACAGGGAGATGCCCTTCACCCCGGGCGGACCGCCGGGGATCTTGGCGAGCACCAGGTGCACGATGTTCTCGCTGAGCTCGTGGTCGCCGCCGGAGATCCACATCTTGGTGCCGCTGATCCGGTGGCTGCCGTCGCCCGCGGGCACCGCGCGGGTGGTGATGTCCGCCAGTGAGGAGCCCGCCTGGGGTTCGGACAGGCACATGGTGCCGAAGAAGCGGCCCTCGACCATGGGCCGCACCCAGGTGTCGATCTGCTCGGGGCTGCCGTGGGCCACCTGCAGGTTGGCGTTGCCCACGGTCAGGAAGGGGTAGGCGGCGGTGCCGGGGTTGGCTGCCTGGAACCAGGCGGCTGCCGCCTTGGCCACGACGTTGGGCAGCTGCATGCCGCCGAGCTCCTCGTCCAGCTGCCCGGACATCAGGCCCGCCTCGGCGTAGACCTTCAGTGCGGCCGCCACCTCGGGGATCATCACCACCCGGCCGTCGGCGTCCATCCGCGGCTCGTTCGCGTCCGCCTTGCGGTTGTGGGGGGCGAACTGCTCGGTGGCGATGGCCTCGGCGAGCTCCAGTACGGCGTCGAAGGTCTCGCGGGAGTGCTCCTTGAAGCGGGTCCTGGTGGTGAGCGAGGTGACGTCGAGCCACTCGTGGAGCAGGAACGCGAGGTCGCGGGGGGACAGGATCAGGGAGGCCACGGTTTTCCTTTCCGCCGGCGCCCAGGGGTGACCAAGCGCTTGCTCACCCTAGGGCCGCGGCTCGGGAGCGGCAAGGCCGGCGCCCTCCCATCCGCTGTTGAAGTGGGGCTGACCTGCGGATATGAACCAATTTGGGCAATCTGCCCCGATGTGGTTTAAGCCACTTCGGGGTGTTTTTCCTTGCTCGTCCCGCTGAGGTCGTGTGACGGTGTTGAAGCGTTCAACGGACGCGGCGGCCGAGAAAAGGCCGCACCGGGGTTTAGGCCCCCAGGGTGACTCCGCTCACACTCTCGACCGAGAGTCGGCAGGTGCGACTGCCGTGCGGGGCGGGACGCCCTCCATCTCCCACAGCACCACCCCCCACAAGTGGCACCGCCCCGCCTCAGGCAGGGCCGACGGCTCGGTTCCGGGCGTCACCCGCCGCTCCCCCCTGTCCTTGGAGTGACATGCGCACCATCGCCCGTAAGCACAGCCGTCTTGCCGTCCGCCTCGCCGTCGCCTCCGCCCTCGTCGGTGGCCTCGCCGCCACCACCGTGGGTGTCGCCAGCGCCGACACGCCCGCGTACTCGGACAACATCACCGGCTGGGTCGCCCAGGCGCAGTCCGTCCTCGCCGCCGACGGCGACCAGGTCCCGACGGCCGACGCGATCGAGGCCCGTGCGATGACCGAGTCCTCCGACAACCCGCTGGCGCAGAACCACTGGGACGAGAACCAGGCGCTCTACGGCGGCACCTACGGCCTGATGCAGATGATCCAGCCGACCTTCAACACGTGGGCGCTGCCGGGCTACACCGACATCATGAACCCGGTCGACTCGATCATCGCCAGCGTCCGCTACGCGAACTACACCTACGGCTCCTTCATGAACATCGCCTACGGCACCAACGGCTACTGACAGTCGGTCAGGTCACGCTGCGGGGGTCGCAGTGACAGATGTGGTGCCCGGCCGGGTTCACGGCCGGGCACCACATCTGTGTCCGGGCGGATCCGCTCCGTGCACGATAATTACCCACCGTCAGGACGGTGGCATTCGGCTGATGTTGGGGCACTATCGAGGTGCAGGCGAATTGCGCTCTCCATGCCGCCCCGGGTCCCAGTGACGTCACCAACAGTAGCCGGTGGGTGGGGCGGGTCGTCGTGTCTGTCGGCGGCCGGGAGCAGGGTCAAGGGCAGGGGGTCTTCGCGATGGACGCGGACGATGGACTCTTCGGCATGAGGGACCGCCGCGTGGGCAGCGACCTGGCCATCGAGCTGTTCGGCGAGCTCGACATCTGGGCCCACCAGCAACTGGTGCCCGACCTGGACGATCTGCTGTCCCGTCACCGGGGCGGAATCGTCCTGGACTTGCGGGCGGTGACCTTCCTGGACGCCGGCGGCATGAGGCTGATACTGCGTGTCCACCGCCACCAGTGCCTCGGCGGCCGGCGGGCCCGCCTGCTGCGCGGCAGCGCCCAGGTGTCGCGAGTCATGCGGCTGGTCTGCATTGAGCAGCAGTTCGAGCTGGTCGACGACATCGCAGGGGAGTCCTCCGCGACCTCGGAGCCGCGATTATGCGCTACGGCTACACCTACGGCTGCGGACCGCCCCGTGTGGCCCCGAGCATGGCCAGCACCAGTTCGGCGTACTGCCGGCCCAGCTCCTCGGGGGCCGTGCTGCTGCGCTCGTTGTACCAGCGCGCCACGTCCACTCCCAGGGAGATCAGGGCCCGCGCCGCCGTCCTCACCTCGGGGACAGTGAACACGCCCTGGGCGACCCCGTCGGCGATCACCTCGCGGACCGTCTCCTCGATCCGGCGGCGCAGCTCGGCGACGACCTCGAACTGCGGCTGCGGCAGGGCGTGCAGCTCGTACTGCACGATCCGGGCGACCGTGTGGGTGCGGGCGTGCCAGGCGGTGAAGTCCGCGACCAGGGTGCGCACCCGGGCGACCGGGTCCTGCTCGGCGGCGGCCGCGCGCCGCACCAGGGCGAGGGTGTCCTCGTGGCCGGTGCGGCTGATCTCGAACAGCAGGGCGCCCTTCGAGGGGTAGTGGATGTAGAGCGCGGCCGGGCTCATCCCCGCCGTCCTGGCGATCTCCCGGGTGGTGGTGGCGTGGTAGCCCAGCCGGGCGAAGGAGTCCACGGCCGCGAGCAGCAGTCGCCGCGCGGCCTCGGGCTGTACGTCGGGCCACAGCCCACCGGTGTCCGCTGCTTCGCTCATGGCGACATCTTCGCAGCTCGCAGCCCGCAGTTGCCCCGTGCGGACATGCCGAAGGCCCCGGCACTCCGTGGGGAGTGCCGGGGCCTTCGGCGTGAGGTGGGGGTCCGGCTGCGATCAGAGGCCGGACTTGGCGCCGCAGACGGGCCAGGCACCGGGGCCCTGCTCCGCCAGCACCTTCTCGCCGACGGCGATCTGCTGGGCCGGGGTGGCCTGGTCGGCGGAGGCCGCGTAGGCGGTGCCTCCGAAGGCGGCCCAGGTGGAGGGCGTGAACTGCAGGCCGCCGAAGAAACCGTTGCCGGTGTTGGCGGCCCAGTTGCCACTGGCCTCGCACTGGGCGACGGTGGTCCAGGCGCTCGGGGTGGCGGCGGTGGCGCTGGTGGCGGTGGCCAGGCCGGCTACGGGGACGGCGGCGACGGCTGCGGTGACCAGGGCGGCGCGGATGCGGGTCTTGGTGGTGGCGGTCGTGGTGCGGGCGGCGTCGGCGTGGCGGCGGAAAAGCAAGTGTGATCCTCTCGGCAAGTCCGGACGGCATGGGGGCGCCTGTGCGGCGCGGGGCCCGCCACTCGCCACCGACCTTGTGGAAGGCGGCGGGCACATCCCCGAGGACAGATCGAGGATGGGCGGAGGCGGACGAGTCCGGGTGGTGCTCGTTGCACTTCTTCGAAGGTAGGCAATGGACCGTCCGCAGCCAAGCAATCGAAGGACTGGGCAGCTCAGAGGGGTGTTACCGAAGGTATCCAGGGGAAAAATATCCAGAATTGGCCTGTTTTGACGGTTCCGGTGGTCCCATAAGTGGTCCGGGCCACACAAAGGGCGCGGTGAGCTGCCCCACATTGTCGACGCACAGCGATGTGCGGTCGACGGTCGGCCACTTTTGATCTTGAGTCGGCGGCCGCGATCGTGACCTGGGACATACCCGGGCCGGCCCCGGCCCCCGGCGGCGACAGCCGGGGGCCGGGGCCGGGTCAGTGTGCCGGGATCAGGGCAGGGTCCAGGACTGGTTGGAGCTGCCGGTGCAGCTCCAGATCTGCACCTGGGTGCCGGGGGTGGTGGAGTAGCCCGTGTCGTCCAGGCACGCGCCGGAGACGGGGTTGAGCAGCGCACCGTCGGCCTGCGGCTGCCACACCTGTTCCCCGCTGCCGTTGCAGGTGTCGAGGTCCACCAGGGTGCCGTTGGCGGTCCCGCCGCCGGTGACGTCCAGGCATTTGCCCAGCGCCTGCAGCGATCCGCCGGGCTCGGTCGTCCACTTCTGCGCGGTGGTGCCGTTGCAGGTGTAGACGTCCACCGGGGTGCCGTCGGCGCTCTGGTCGCCCTTCACGTCCAGGCACAGCCCCGCGTAGCCGGTGACCGCCCCGGTGGCCGAGGCCGCCGAGGTCCAGGACTGGTTGGCGTTGCCCGAGCAGGCCCAGATCTGCACCTGGGTGCCGGGGGTCGTGGAGTAGCCGGTGTCGTCCAGGCAGGCGTTGGACTGCGGGTTCAGCAGCGCGCCGTCCGCCTGCGGGACCCACTGCTGCGCGCCGGTGCCGTTGCAGGTGTAGAGGTCCACGGCCGTGCCGTTGGCGGTGCCGCCGCCGGCCACGTCCAGGCACTGGCCGTCGGCCTGGACCGTGCCGTTGGCCTCCTCGGTCCACTGCTGGCCGTCGGTGCCGTTGCAGGTGTAGACGTCGACCTTGGTGCCGGGGGTGTTGCTGTCGCTCGCGACGTCCAGGCACAGCCCCTGGTAGCCGACCAGCGGTGTGGCGGCGATGCCCGCGCTCGCGGGCTCGACCGTCCAGACGAAGGAGGTGGTGGCCAGCGCCCCGTCGCCGTCCTCGGCGGTGACCGCCACGGTGCTGGTCCCGGCGGTGGTGGGGGTGCCGGTGATCGCCCCGGAGCCGGAGATCGAGGTCCCCGCGGGCAGGCCGGTCGCGGTGAAGGCGGGAGTCTGGCCGCCGGTCGAGTCGCTCGCGCTCAGCTGCAGGGAGACCGGGGTCCCCGCCAGGCCCTCCTGCGGGCCGGGGGCGGCCAGGGTGACCGGCTGGCCGAGCTGCGCCGCGGAGACCGACAGGGTGCCGGTCAGCGGCAGGGAGGCGTCGGAGTCACCCACGGATATGCCGTAACTACCAGTGCTGGTGGCCCAGTTGTTGCTGGTGGCGTTCCAGTACCGGAGGTTGCCCTGGGTCAGCTGGAAGGTCACCGTCCGGCTGGCCCCCGGCTGCAGGCTGACCCGGTCGAAGCCCTCCAACTGCTTGGGCGGCTGCCCGGAGGCGGCCGGGTCGGTGACGTAGAGCTGGGCCACGTCGGCGCCGGCCCGCGCTCCGGTGTTGGTGACGGTGGCGGTCACCGTGGCGTCTCCGCCCGCGCTGAGCGCGCCGATGTGCAGGTTGCTGAAGGCGAAGCTGGTGTAGGAGAGGCCGTAGCCGAAGGGGAACAGCGGGGTGAGCTTGTTGGCGTCGTACCAGCGGTAGCCGACGTCGATGCCCTCGGAGTACTGGACGGTCCCGTCGGTGCCCGGCCACTGGGCGGCGGTACTGGCCGGGACCTGGGCCAGCGAGGTCGGGAAGGTGACGGTCAGGTGGCCCGAGGGGTCGGCGTTGCCGAACAGCAGGGCCGCAATGGCCGCACCGTCCTCCTGTCCCGGATACCAGGCCTCCAGCACGCCCTTGACCGAGGAGAGCCAGGGCATGGTGACCGCGGAGCCGGTGTTCAGCACCACGACGGTGTTCGGGTTGGCGGCGGCCACGGCCGAGATCAGCGCGTTGTCGGCGCTGGACAGGTCGATGCTGCTCAGGTCGCTGCCCTCGGACTCGTCGTTGCCGACGAAGACCACCGCGACGCTGGAGGAGGCGGCGAGCGAGGCGGCGGAGCTGTCGGAGGAGCCGTCGTTGTAGCCGACGGTGACGCCGCTGCCGGCCGCCGCGGTGATGCCCTGCAGGGGGGTGACCGTGCCGCTGGAGTTCACCGAGGCGCTGCCGCCGCCGGCGGTCAGCGGGCTGGTCGAGGCGTCGGCGCCGATCACCGCGATCGACGTGGACGACGGGCCCAGCGGCAGCACACTGCCGCTGTTCTTCAGCAGGACCGTGCCCTCCTCGGCCAGTTGCAGCGCGTCGGCGGTGTCCGTGGCATCGGTGGCGCCCTGGGCGGGCGAACCGGTGGGCGACTTGTCGAACAGGCCGAAGCCGAACATCTCGGTGAGGATGCCGGAGACCGCCGAGTTGAGGGTGGCCCGGCTGACCTGGCCGGAGGTCACGGCGCTCTGCAGGGCGCTGCCGTAGTAGCCGTCACTGCCCGGCATGTCCATATCGAGCCCGGCATTGGCGGAGGCGACGGTGGAGTGGGTGGCGCCCCAGTCGGAGGTCACGAAGCCGCCGAAGCCGAACTGCTGGCGCAGCACGGTGGACAGCAGGTAGGGGTTCTGGCAGGCGGCGGTGCCGTTGATGGTGCTGTAGGAGCACATCACCGAGGAGGCCGCGCCCTGCTGCACCGCGTCCTGGAAGGCCGGCAGGTAGATCTCCTGCTCGGCCTGGGTGCTGACGACCGCGTTGTCGGCGGAGGTGTTGCGGTTGGTCTCCTGGTTGTACACGGCGAAGTGTTTGACCTGGGCCATCACACCGGTCGACTGGACGCCCTGGATGTCGGCGGCCCCGAGGGTGCCGTTGAGGTAGGGGTCCTCGCCGATGGATTCGAAGGCGCGCCCCCAGCGGGGGTCGCGGACGATGTTGATCGTCGGGCCGAGGTCGACCGTGGTGCCCTTGGCGGCCTGCTCGGCCCCGATGACCTGGCCGTAGGTCTGCTCGGCCGCGGTGTCCCAGGTCGCGGCGACGTCCACCGGCGCGGGCAGCTGGGTCACTCCGGTCATGCCGTCGCCGACACCGGCCGGGCCGTCCTCCAGGTTCATCGCCGGGATGCACAGCGAGCCGATGGCGGGGGTGAAGCCCACATAGCTGGACCCGCCGGAGCCGGTGACCAGGGATATCTCCTGAGGGACCGTCATCCTGGCCAGCAGTTCGCTGACGCGCTGTGCGACCGGAGCGCTGGAGCCCACCCAGGGACAGGCGGTGGAGACGGCCGCGGCCGGCGTGGCGCCGACGACCGCGACGAGGCCGGACGAAGCGGTGGCCAGGGCGACGGCCAGGGCGAGGATGCGAGGGGTGCGAAGCCTCGACGGTTGGCGCGGTATGTGCACGATGCCTCCTGACATCCGCTGCACAGGCGCACCGCAGCAGCTCCTGGCGGTGCACTGGCAGTCACGTGCGGAGCATGCTTGCGTTCAAGAGGTTGAACTACGGGGGCCGTTCGGCTCCCCCTTTGTTCGAGACATGATTGAACTCGTGCCGCATGGCCCCGTCAAGACTCAGGACCAACTCCGGTGTGCAGCCGAACGGGGGACAGCGGGCATGTCGGTCACTGTGCGATTAGCGCACCATCGCACTCTGGTCTCTCGGGGCTGTCGAGGGAGTCGAAGGGAGAGCACGGTGCCTGCAGCCGGAATGCTGACGTCGGTGCTGCGCGGGGGAGTGTGCGTCCTGCTGGCCGGCGCGGCCACGCTCTACGGGGTCCAGAGCCACACCCGCGCCCCGCAGGGCACCGTCGTCGACTCCGTGCGGCCCTCGCCTCCGCCTCCGCTCCCGGCCCGACACGGGAGCGCGCTCCGCGCGGTCAGTGCCGATCGGGTCGCCCGCCCGCTGCTGCCGCCCCGGTTCCGCGTCGGGGCGCTGTTCTCCCCGCGCGGGGGCTGGCACAGCTACTGCACGGCCAGCGTGGTCGACAGCCCGCACCGCGACCTGCTGATCACCGCGGCGCACTGCGTCCACGACGGCCGCGGGGGCGACTACCGCCACGACATCGCCTTCACCCCCGGGGACGGCACCAGGTACGGACCGGCCGGGGTGTGGCAGGTGCGCCGCGAGCTGGTGGACCCGGGCTGGATCGGCAGGGAGGACCCCGACGTCGACGTCGCCTTCGTGGTCCTGCAGCCCCGGGCGGGGCGCAACATCCAGGACCTGGCCGGTGCCAATCCGGTGGCCTTCGGCTACCGCCCCGGCCGCGTCGGACTGATCGGCTATCCGGACCGGTCCAGCCGCGGCCACAGCTGCACGGGCCGTGTCCACCGCGCGGGCGGGCACCAGATGCGGATCTACTGTCCCGGCTTCACCAGCGGCACCAGCGGCACTCCCTGGCTGGTCGGCCCCGGCGCCGCCACCACCGGGAGCGGCACCCTCATCGGCGTCATCGGCGGCCGCGACCGGGGTGGTTCCACCGCCGATGTCTCCTACAGCACCTCCTACAGCGCCGCGGTCGCCGCCCTCTACCGGCAGGCCGTCGCGATGTCCTGACAGTGGCCGCCGCCGCATGCTGCACCACGGCCACGGGCCCGCCCGCCCGCGTGGCCGCGTCCATCGCGGCGGCGATGTTCGGCAGGCTCAGATACGGTGCGGGGCAGCTGATCGGCATGCCCCCGGTCTTTCGTGGACACTCCTGGCGACGCTGGCACCGGCCCCGGCGCGTCAAAGGGCACCCTGGCGACTACACAGAGCTACGGTTGGGTCTCGGTTGACTACGCAGCGTTCTCATCGGTGCTGCGTTGTCGCCGTCCCAGCCATGCCGTTCCCGCGCCGTGCCGACGTCCCCATTCGGCCACGACGCGGACAGAAGGAGTCCCGCCATGAATCGCACCTGTGCCCGCGTCCTGCCGGCCGCACTGGCCGTCGTTGCCGCGACCACCGCCTTCTCGCCCGCCACCGCCCGCCATCCGGTCACGCACCGCTACTGCGCCGTCGTCGTGGACAAGGCGCCGTCGCGCCACCATGCTTCGCGGGTGGTGACCAGGGCCTGCGCCGACAGTCCGGAGGCGGCGCCGCTGCGCACGGCGCGGGCCGACAACACGCTGCTGGTGACCGTCTACCAGGACGCCAACTACGGCGGTGCGCAGACCAGCATCTACGGGCGCGGCGGACCCTGCGACTCCTCCGGCTACTCCCTGAACGACACCGGCGGCGCCAACAGCGCGGTGAACGGGATCTCGTCGTACCGGCTCTTCTCCAACTGCAACAAGTCGGCCGTCTTCACCGGCACCGGCGGCTCCGGCACCGGCAGCGGCGTGCTCGGTGGCGACCAGTCGTACGTGGGTGACGCCTGGAACGACAACGTCAACTCGATGAAAGTCTGGAACGGCTGACCCGTCGTCACCCGGGAGTCGCCTGGAGCCCCGTCTCTTCGGAGGCGGGGCTCCCCGCTGTCCCCCCCCCTGCGCTTCGCCCCTTGCGGGGCGGCCCGGGCGAGCATACCGTTTGATGTCAAACAAAGTCGACCGACGTGTGCCGGTCCACGTGACACGGGAGGAGACCCCGGTGGACACTCACGACATCTCCCAGCTCCGTCGCCGCATGGACCGGCTCACCGCGCAGGGCGTCGATGTGGTCCGGGTGACCTATCCCGACCTCCTCGGTACCGACCGGGCCCGCGACGTGCTGCTCGACCACCTGCCGACGGCATGCGAACACGGGCTCGCCTTCTGTCGGGCCATCTACCACACCACCCCGCGCGGCGGCGTGGTCCCGATGCCGGGCGGCCTGGCCGAGGGCCTGCCCGACATCGTCGTCCGCCCCGACCTCGGCACCCTGGCCGTGCTGCCCTGGGAGCCGGGCGTCGCCTCCTGTCTGGGCGACGTGATCGACCCCAGGACCGGCGCGCCCGCCGCCGAATCGCCGCGCGACCTGCTGCGCGAGGTGCTCGCCCGGTGGTCGGAGCACGGCCTGCGCCCCATCACCGGCCCCGAGCTGGAGTACTTCCTCTGCGAGGCCGACCCCGCCGCGCCCAGCGGCTGGCGCCGCTACAGTGCCGTCGACGGCGCCGTCTACACCGCCGGGCTGCGTGCCGACCCCGACAACCACCTGCTGCGGGTGCTGCGCCTGCTGCGCGACCTGGGCATCGGCGTCACCAACGGCAACCACGAGTTCGAGGGCTCGCAGTTCGAGATCAACCTCATCCACTCCGAGGCGATGGACGCCGCCGACCGCGCCTTCCGGATGAAGTCCGCTGTCAAGGAACTCGCCCGCAGGGAGGGCAGGTTGGCCACCTTCATGGCCAAGCCCTTCAATGACTCCAGCGGCTCCGGCTTCCATCTGCACCTGTCCTGCGAGGACGGGGACAACCGCAATGCCTTCGACGATCCCTCGGGCCCCGACGGACTCTCCGCCACCGCCCGCCACGCCGTGGCCGGCCTGCTCGCCCACGCCCCGGCGCTCTCCGCGCTGCTCAACCCCACCGTCAACTCCTACAAGCGCTTCGGGCCGCACACGCTGGCCCCCTGGCTGATCGACTGGGGGCTGGACAACCGCAGTGCCATGATCCGCATCCCGCCCGAGCGCGGCTCGGGCGCGCGGTTGGAGCTGCGGCTGGGCGACGCCAGCGCCAACCCCTACCTGCTGATCGCCGCAGCGACGGGCGCGGCCCTGCTGGGGGTCGAGGCCGCACAGGAGCCGCCCGCACCGCTCCAGGGCTACGGCTACGACAGCGCCAGGGCGGCCGTGCTCCCCGAGAGCCTGCCCCGGGCTCTGGACGCCCTGGAGGCCGACACCGCGCTGGCCCGGGTCCTCGGCAAGGACTTCACCGCGGCCTTCGTCGCCTACAAGCGGGACGAGGTCGCGCGCTTCCACCGGCACGTCACCGACTGGGAGTTCACCGAGTACGCCTACCACCTGTGAACCGCTGAGCCGCTCGGCGTCGAGTCCGGGCGGACGCGGACCGCGCGCCAGGTTGTCATGGGCATGGCTGGCTACGCGAGTAGGCCTAATGAGACAGTTCCCCCCGAGGGCGGATGTTTCTGGCCATTGTGGCTGCGATCCTCCGCTTCGGGATTACTTTTCGCACACGTCCGGCTACTGTCGTGCTTCGAGGGCAGGGATGAGACCGAACCGGGAGCGTGCACAAAAAATGTACGGATCTTCGGTAGCAGTGGAAACCGTCCAGTCAGACCCGGGCCCGAGCGTCGGCCCT
>Ga0302314_10002823_pt1 | contig 32181 bp, 26 predicted proteins | sample III_Palsa_N2_3_FD_200533 | JGI IMG/M metagenome (GOLD analysis project Ga0302314, IMG submission 200533) | Peat permafrost microbial communities from Stordalen Mire near Abisko, Sweden - III_Palsa_N2_3 | ecosystem: Environmental > Terrestrial > Soil > Palsa > Peat permafrost | place: Sweden... | reverse complement strand
CTATTCGCCGCGTGGAAAGGGACGAAAGAGTACCGAGGTCGTGATGAAACCCGCAACACGTTTTGCCGTCGGTGTTCTGATTGGCTGCCTCGGCTGCTGCGCCGGCCTGAGGGCTCCGGCAAACGCGGCCGACCGGGCGCCGGAGCCGAGTGCCGGCCGAGATGGACAGCACGATTTTGATTTCAATTTCGGCGTCTGGAAAACGCACATCAGGCGCGTGCTCAATCCCTTATCGGGGTCTAGCGAAGCGTTGGAATTGGACGGCACCGTCGCCGTGCGCAAGGTCTGGGCCGGCCGCGCGCAGTTGGAGGAGATCGAGGCGGATGGCCCGAAAGGCCATTGGGAAGGTCTGACGTTGTTCCTCTATGACCCCAAGTCACGGCAGTGGAGCCAGACGTTTGCAGGCAGTGCGAACGGCACCTTGTCGGCCGGGTTGATCGGATCGTTCAAAGATGGAGTCGGAGAGTTATTCGCGCAAGATACCTTCAACGGCCGATCGATCTTCGTCCGCGGTCGCTGGTCGGACATCACGCCGGATTCCCATCATTTCGAGGAGGACTATTCCGATGACGGCGGCGCGACGTGGCATCCGGCATTCATCGCGAATCTGACGCGCGAGTAGGACGCCGCCCAGGTGGTGCAAGAAGCAGCTGCCTCAGGACCGACAAGCCGTATTTTATTTCGGCTATATCGGTCACCCCATATCCAAATATAAGTCCGAGTTGCGTCTCGGGACCGAGATAGTATCGGCTCAAGGTATGGACCATGACTCCCTTCGCTTGCGCCCGTCTCGAGATTCCCTCGAGGTCCAACGGAGCCGGCGCGACGGCCGCGACGTGCATGCCGTAGAAGGACGGGATGGGCCTCAACCATTTGCCAAAACCGCCGAGAAGGCCGGCAAGCAGCAGTTGCCGCCGCTCCGCGTAGGTCCTGCGCATACGCCGCACGTGCCTTTGCAAATGCCCGTCGGTGATGAATTTCGCCACCGCGCGCTGGATCAGAGTCGGCGAATGCCAATCCAGGCAATTCTTCGCGGCAATCAAACTGGCCATCGCCCACTTGGGCGCAACGATGAATCCCAACCGCAGAGCGGGAAGCATGCATTTGGAGAAGGTCCCTATATAAAACACCACGTCGGCGTGACGTGCGGCGCGCAGCGCCTCCAACGAGTAGCCCTCGAAGCGAAACTCGCCGTCGTAGTCGTCCTCGACGATGACGGCACCGCGCCGAGTCGCGTACTCGATCAGCGCGCGGCGGCGCCGTTTGGACATCGTCAGACCGAGAGGAAACTGATGAGACGGGCAGACGCAAATTATGTCCACGTCTTCGGTCAGCGTCTCGACCATCAGGCCCTCGGCATCGACGCCGATGGGAACAACCTTCGCCCCGGCGGCGGCAAAGGCCACGCGCATCGGCGGATAGCCCGGATCCTCCATCGCGACCACCGTGCGATTCGGTGTGACGAGCACTCGTGCCAGCAGGTCGAATGCCTGCTGCGCACCGGAGGTGACTATGATGTCTTCCGTCTCGCAGACCACGGAGCGCGTGAGCGCGATGTGCGTCGTGATTGCCTCCCGCAGGTAGAAGTTACCCTGATTGCCCTGGGCACTCTTGCGGCCTGCAGGCTTCTTCTCAAGCCCCCGCAACTGCTTGGCCATGACGACCCGAAGCGTATCGAAGGGAAATAATTTGGAATCAATCATCGCCGGGCGAAAGTCCGCACGCGCAGAATGGCGGCTCGAGCCATCACGCTCCGCTGCTTCATTCCAAAAGCCCAGCGCGGTCGTCACTTCCGGTCGGAGCCAGAAAGAGTTCAGTCGATGCGTGGCTGTGGATCGCGCGCCCGGCGGCCGACCCCGGGACGCCGCCGGGACGCGCGCGACAACATAGGTTCCGGAACCATGACGGCCGACTGCAAGGCCATCGGCAACCAAGCGGCCATAAACTTCGGCGATCGTGTTCCTCGATACACCGAAGCAAGCCCCTGAAAGCCTGCCAGGCGGTAGCTGGGTGCCCGCCTTCAGGCGGCCGTCGAGAATTGCGGCTTTGAGCTGCCGGTGGAGCGAATGCGAGGCGCCTCGGGCGCCCGTCACCACCGGTTGAATTTCTAATTCAAAGAGGGGGTTTCTGTCCGTCACCCGCGGGCTCCCGGCATCGGCTCACGACTTGAATAGGTGGCGGTACTGAAGGAAACCCGAGCGCTCCGCAATTCGTCCATAGAGTTGCATTGCGCTCGTATTCGTCTCATGCGTGAGCCAATACACCCGAGAACAGCCGCTCGCCCTCGCCTTCTCGTAAACGAACTCTATTAGCATTCGGCCGACGCCAACACCCCGCAAGTCGGGCGCTACGAAGAGATCCTGAAGGTAGCAGTAATTCCCGGTAGTCCAACAGGAACGGTGTTCGATGTAATGCACGACGCCGATCGCCCTCGATCCTCGCCAAGCGAGCGCCCCTGCCATCGGTTCTGAAGGATCGAGCAGGCGCGTCCAGGTCACGGCGGAAACCGCTGCCTGGATTTCGGTCTCGTAAAACAGCTGATAGCCCCGCCATAACGGCATCCAAATGTCGTGATCTTCATCGCGCAAAGGCGCGATGGTGCAAGGCAGACTGGAGGACATATCAATTTCCTGTTCTGGTTGAGGAAATCGCGGGCGCACGCCGCGGCGGGAGCACGCTGCCCGACGGCGCCGCTAGCACGGGCTCGACAGTCGGCTCCCGTAGGCAAGCTCGATGATAGCGAACTTCTTTCACGCAAGTACACGCCTACCACCGAACCGGTAAACTTGCACCATGACCGAGATCAGAACCGTCGCCGCCAGCCGCTATGTGACGCCTCTGCGGGAAGGCGGGTCGCTGCCGGCAATCATCGAAGCCGACGACGACGGAATGTATGTGCTCAAATTTCGGGGCGCCGGACAGGGGCCAAGATCCTTGATCGCGGAATTGCTTGCAGGCGAAATCGGACGGCTCGCGGGGCTCCCGATCCCGGAAATAGTCTTCGTCGAGCTCCCCGCGGAGCTGGCGCGCACCGAGCCGGACCCCGAGATACAAAGCCTGATCCGCGCCAGTGCGGGTTTGAATATCGCGCTGGACTATCTGCCCGGCTCGGTCACCTTCGATCCCTTGGTCGCCGTGCCCGACGCACGCTTGGCTTCGTCCATCGTTTGGTTCGACGCGTTCGTGTGCAATGTGGACCGGACGGTACGCAACGTCAACATGCTCATGTGGCACCGCGAACTCTGGCTCATCGACCACGGCGCGGCTCTATATTTTCATCACGCGTGGAATCGCGACGATCGGCACGCGTTGGATCCTTTCGCCTTGATCAAGGACCATGTGCTGCTGAAGTACGCCGGCTCACTCGCCGACGCCGATGCGCAGATGTCGGCTTTGCTGACGCCGGACAGACTCGCGAGCATAGTGCAGTCCATCCCCGAGACATGGATACCCGAAGACTCCGGGTTCGCAGACGTGAGCGAACAACGCCGGGCATACTTGAATTATTTCATCCGCCGGCTGCAGTCTTCCTCGGTCTTCGTACAGGAGGCTATTCGTGCGCGAACTTCGAACCTATGACTATGCGATCGTGCGCGTAGTCCCGCGCGTCGAGCGCGGCGAGTTCGTCAACGCGGGGATCATTTTGTCCTGCGACGTGGAGCGGATACTGAAGGCATGCGTCGAGCTGGATGAGGAGGCACTGATCGCCCTCGATGCCGCCGTGGATCTTGAAGTCGTGCGCGACGCGCTGGCGGCCATTCCATTGATTTGCGCGGGCGGCACGAGCGCGGGACCGATCGGCAGTCTCTCGGTGCGTGAGCGATTTCACTGGCTGGTATCCCCGAAAAGCACCATCGTTCAAACCTCGCCCGTGCATACGGGTCAGTGCGCCGACCTCGATGGCGCGCTGGCGCACCTCATGAAGCGGATGGTGCGCAGATGACAGACCTTCAGGCCCGCGAATCCCGCGAAAGTGCATCGGCGATTCGAGTCGGGCCGTTTTGCCGGGACAATGCCTCGCCTGCATCCTCATCCGGAAAAAGGTGGCGAGGATAGAATTGCCGCCCGATGAGGTCTCGAAGCGCGCTGTGCACCCCTACGATCATCAAAAAACCGAGCCCGAAAAGTAGTCCGACGACCAATAGACCCTGCATCATAAAATCCTCCGCGACATCGGCCGCAGTAGTTGGCGATGTGCGACCAATCATGCCTTACCAGCCGCAGAGCGTCTTTTATCCGGGTGCTGTTATTTGTATAAAGATGTCGGGATCGCGCGTCCGCGCGCAGGCGCACCGCCCGGCCTAGAAAGACCCTCTGAGGCTCAGCAGATTTTGCGGGGCCACATGAATGATCCCGCCGCGTGGACTGTCGATATCGGCGATTAGGAACAAGGCGATCGATACGATGAGCGGCAATATGAACAGTGTCGCGCTTCGCGACCGGCTCCGCCCGCCGCTGTAGCCGACCATGGCGCAGCACAGCACGGCGATCAGCAGCATCAATGCCCAGGCGGCAAACGGGATTCGATTCCACCATGCGGCTTGAGTGTAACCTTGCGAGTTAAAGACATCGTTCATTCCAGCGACCACCAATCCCCGCAAGGCATCCGGCTGCGAGGCGGCAGGGGGCTCCACCGCCGGCCATAGTTGCCGCTGTAGGCGGACTGTCTCTGCATCGATTTGCGCCAAGCCGATTGCGGTCCGCGTCGTATAAAACGAAATTCTTTGCTCGGTATAGGCACGCAGCAGAGCTCGCGTCGCCGCGGCTGCATCTGCCGGCAGCACATCGAGTCTGAGGTACTCAGTGCCGATCGCATTGGCCTCGGCCTCTTCGTAATTCTTCCTCTGATCGTAGCGGCTGATGGCCATTGAGAAAGTGAATCCGATGATGAGTCCGAGGAGCGTCAGGCAGGCGGCGAGCACGACCCCGAAACTCTCGCGCGACTCCTCGCCCAGCTGCCGATCGCCGCGCAGGACAAAACCGCCGATCCACGCGGAAGCCGACAGCAACGGCAAGGAGAATGCGAAGACAAGAAGCGGGGAGTCGATCAGCGCGCCCATGCCGAAGGCCTGTGCTTGGCTCGATCGCTCCATTTCTGGAAAGCGAAGATGCCGTGTTGCGGTGGAATAGCGCTCTTCCGTTGCACGCCGATTATTGCTTTCCACCGCCGATGAGCGCCCGCACGGCAGGGTGCGCTGTGAGCTCAGCGACGAGCTGGCGAGCCCGGGTCGATTCCGCGTTCGCGGCGCGCGACCTCAGAAGCGCGATGATCGAGATGACGAGGCCCGCGATGCCGATGCCGTCCTGTATCCAATCCTGCAGAGTCATGGTCCCCCCCTCTGTTGCGAGCTCGCTCGATCGCCGCCAGTTTACCGAAGCAACCGGCCGAAAACGTCATTACAATTGCCGGCAAACTCGGGGCCCGACCAGAAAGCCGGGAGACATCAATGCGCGTAGCGAGCGTCGGTCATGCGGTTTTTGCGGCGACCATGGTTGCCTTGGGCGTACTTGGCCTCATTCAAGGTGGTTTCGCTCCTATATGGGACTCGGTCCCAAAGGGTCTGCCCGCACGCGCGGCATTGGCCTATCTCTGCACTCTCGTCTCCTTGGCATGCGGCATAGCCCTATTCTGGCGACGCACGGCCGCCGCCGCCGCCCGCGCGCTGTTCGTTTATCTACTGCTCTGGTTGCTGGCGTTCAAGGCGCGTTTCATTCTCACCGGGCCGCTCGTCGAGGGTTCTTATCAGGCCTGCGGTGAGACTGCAGTGTTGGTGGCGGGCGCCTGGGTGCTGTATGCCTGGTTCGCGTCTGACTGCGACAGACGACGTGTCGGCTTCGCCGTCGGCGAGAGCGGCCTGCGGCTCGCAAGGATGCTCTACGGCCTGGCCTTGATCGCCTTCGGCCTGTCCCATTTCGTCTATCTCGATATGACCGCGCCATTGGTGCCTGCATGGCTCCCGGGCCATACGTTTTGGGCCTACTTCAGCGGCGCTGCCTACATCGCCGCAGGCTTGGCGGTGATCTGCAATGTGCTTGCGCGGCTTGCAGCCACGCTCTCTGCGTTGGAGATGGGCTTACTCACGTTGCTGGTGTGGATACCCATCGTGGCCGCCGGCTCCAAAGACCCCTCCCAATGGAGTGAGACCGTCCTTTCCTGGGCGTTAACGGCCGCGGGGTGGGTGGTCGCTGATTCCTACCGCGTCACGCCTAAACGGACCCCTTGAGCCTTCGGCCGCCTCGATCGGCATGCAAACATCGCGAGCTCCAGGTACGCAAAGTCATGAGGCTTTCAGGCCGAGCACCAGATGCACCTGTTGTATGCAGGCGGATCCTTCGCCGACGGCCGCGGCAACACGTTTGACGCTGCCGCAACGGACATCGCCCACCGCAAAGATCCCCGGCAGGCTGGTCTCGAGGAACTCGGGTCGGCGACTCGCGTTCCACAGCTTCGGATCGAGGTCCTGAGCCGGCACGTCGGGGCCCGTAACGACGAAAGATTTCTCGTTGAGGGCGATACAGCCCGCCAACCAGTGCGTGCTTGGCACGGCACCAGTCATGAGGAAAACATGCTTGACAGGCAAGGTCTCAGTGGCGCCGCTCGGTGCCGTCACATAGGTCACGCTCTCGAGCTCGTCCGTCCCTTCGACTGAGGTGATCTGGGTATTTACGCGCAATTTGATGTTGGGAGTGTCCTGGATTCTCCTGATGAGATAGCTCGACATGGTGTCGGCAAGGCCGTGCGAGCGAACCAGCATGTGCACGACGCTCGAGGTCCCGGAGAGGAATACGGCGGCCTGTCCCGCCGAGTTGCCTCCCCCTACGACGACGACCTCATCGCCCCGGCATCGTTTCGCCTCGGTGGCGGTGGCGCCGTAATAAATCCCCACGCCGAGAAATCGCGCGGCATTCTCGAGACTCAGTTGACGATATTCCACACCGCTCGCGAGCACGATGCAGCGGGCCTTGACTGCGGCGCCGGAGGCGAGCTCGATCGAATACGGTCGGCCTTCGCATTTAAGTCGCATCGCCGAGGAAGCCGTGCGGATCTCCGCACCGAACTTTTGGGCTTGCACCAGCGCTCGTCCCGCCAGCGCGAGCCCCGAAATTCCGGTCGGAAAGCCGAGATAATTCTCGATCTTCGAGCTCGATCCCGCCTGACCGCCGGGCGTACCGGTCTCGAGGACGAGAACATCCAGACCTTCGGAGGCTCCATAAACCGCGGCCGCCAGACCCGCCGGGCCGGCGCCGACGACGATCAAGTCCCTGACACGCCGATCGTCGACCGGTTGATTCATCCCGAGACACGCCGCAACTTCCTCGGTGTTCGGATTCTTGAGCGCGACCACGCCACGGCAAATGACCACGGGGAGATCGCTCGACTTGAGATTGAGACGGTCTTGCAGCTCGCGGGCGGCCGTATCATCGTACACATCGAGATAGACGTAAGGGAACGTATTGCGAGTCAGGAATTGTTGCAGCCGCAGCGTGTCGGCGGAGTGACTCGAGCCGAGCAGAATGACATCGCTCGCCTGCGATTGAATGAGTCCGACCCGCCGAAGAATGAATGCGCGCAAGAACAGCTCGCCGAGCTCGGAGTCGGTCTGCACGATGGTCCGCAGACAGTCCTCGTCGATCTGCAGCGCCTCTCCGTCGCTGCCGACGCGCATGCGTACCACGGTGCTGATCCCGCGCAGGGTGCTCATTTCTCCGCTGAAGCTGCCGGCGGTGTGAGTCACGACGGTGCTCTCTCCGGTCATTCCCACTTGAATGACCTCGATGCTGCCCGATAGCACGACCCACATCGGGAGCCCGCGATCGCCGGGCTCCGCCAAGATTTCACCCGCTCGTATCGCGCGCTTCTGCCCGTATCGGTGCAGACGGGCCAATTGGGCTGCGCTCAGCGCCGGGAACATTTGAGCCCGGCGGGATTCCATGCCGCCCTGAATGGCTAAATCAGATACTTTGCCGGAATCCGTCATTTGAGGCCCCGCCGAACGATTGGAACCGCGAAGGCGGTGGGAGCCCGCCTGTTTTGACATCTTAGCGCGCGCCAACCCTGTTTCGTCGCCCGCATCGTTTCAAGGTATGAACTTGCACTCTGCCTGGCAACGCTCGGAATGGCGTCTGCCGCGCTTACCCGCGCGCACTCCGCGATCGCGGTTGCGCTCGCAATCGGGCGCTCGCTGAAGAGACGCTATTTCGGAGGCGCGACGGTCAGATCGTCCGTGACGTTGCCTTTTCCGGCCAGCGCGAGCGCCTTCGTCTCGATGACACTCTTCTCATGACTGTCACGTACCACGCCGTTCAACGTAACCGCGCCATTGACCGCCACTATTTTCACGTTGTGCGCGTAGGTCGACAGCGATTTGTCCGCGATGACGCTTTTTCGGATCTGTTGAGCGAGGGTGATGTCCGCGGGGCTATTGCTCTGGCCTTGGGCGATGCTGGTACTGTCGGTCGAATTCATGCCGGCCGCGTTGGCTTTGGAGTTATCCGGGGCGGAAGCCGAGGTTTGCGCGTCAGCCGCAGCAGCGGTCAACGCGAGTGCGGCGGCGGCTACCATAGCGTTTCGTATTTTCATAAAGTGTCCTTTGGATGTCATATCGATTAATACGCGACACTAGCGCGCCGCGGTCCGCCTCACCGTCGGACCCGGGCCCCGGCCGCGGGTCAGACTATCGCTCATTCATGGCATCGCCCTATGGGGCGCTATCTGGACTTCCTGCAAATTGCAGCTAGCATGGCCGGCTTTCTTCGATCGATAACGAACCGAGACTGGACCATGAGAAAGCGAACGAGGCTGAGCGGGTGGCTGTTGAGCGTTGCAGTCGTGGGATGGGCGCATGCGGCAGTCGAATCGCCCGACGACCGGCCCGTCGTGATCAAGGCCGCGCATTTATTCGATTCGATCTCCGGAAATCTGACGGATCACGGTGTCCTCATCGTCGAGGGCGGGAAAATCAAAGCAGTGGGGAGCGATGCGCAGATCCCGCCGCAAGCCCGGGTCATCGACTTGGGCGACGCCACTTTGCTGCCGGGATTCATCGACGCGCACGTGCATTTGAGCGCCGAGATGGGGCCGAACTGGTACCTCGATTTCTATCAGGACATCATGCGCTTCCCCGCCGAGCAGGCCCTCTATGGCGCGCACTACGCCAAAGTCACCCTCGAAGCGGGCTTCACCACCGTGCGCGACGTGGGTTCCACGGATTACATCTCTCTCGGACTGCGCAATGCCATCCGCGCCGGGATGATTCCCGGTCCGCGCATGCTCGTATCGAATTACGCCATCGGATCGACCGGCGGGCACGCCGATCAGGACCCCTACCCGCCGCAACGCATCCCCGTGGCGGGACCGGTACTCGGCGTCTGCAACGGTGCGGATGAATGCCGGGCCGCGGTACGGTATCAAATCAAGTACGGCGCGGATGTCATTAAATTCATGCCCTCGGGCGGCGTATTATCGCTCTCCGACCCGGTGGACAATCCGCAATTGACGCAAGAGGAAATGAACGCGATCGTCTCGGAGGCTCACAACTGGGGCCGTAAAGTCGCCGCTCATTGTCACGGCGATCGCGCCGCAAAGATGGCCATCGAGGCAGGCATCGATTCCGTCGAACATGGCAGCTTTCTGAAGGACGATACCCTTCTCGAGATGAAGAAGAAGCACGTCTACCTCGTCGCGACCTTGTTCGCGGGTGCATGGGTAGGCGAGCACGCGAATACATTCCCGCCCGCCATTCAAGTGAAAGCGCGCGCCGCGGCCGCGCAGGCCCAGTCGATGTTCCAGCACGCGGTCAAAATCGGCGTCCCGCTCGCCCTCGGGACGGATGCAGCGGTCGAGCCGCATGGCCTGAATGCCCGCGAATTCTCGTTGATGGTGAAGAACGGCCTGACGCCCGCACAGGCTTTGATGGCCGGTACGGCCAACGGCGCGGATCTTCTGGGAGTGGCCGATCAGGTGGGCACGCTCGCTCCGGGAAAATCCGCCGACATCGTCGCGGTTCCCGGCAATCCCCTCATGGACATGACGGCCACCGAGCACGTCTTATTCGTGATGAGGGAAGGGAAGATTTACGTAGGTGCCTCCGCGGCTCAATGAGCCGAGGCATGTTGATATCGTCGAATGCCGGCAATAGGGGACGCGCGCACGCCATGGAACGAAACTCGATATTCGCCGCAGCCGCTCTCGTGGCGGGCGCGCTCATCGCCTCCGCGGCGGGCGCGAAGGATTCGGACCTGCGGTCGCTCGATGCCGAACATTTCGCACAGACCGCCTCCGTCACCGAAGAGACCCACGCGACCCGGATCACCACCGAGCGCGGATACGTCGAGCGCAGCGGACTCATGGGCGAGGTCTGGCATGACGAATTCCTGGCGGCCCGCATCGACCACGATACCGGAGGAGTGTCCTACGAGATCGATGTATCGCTGAGCTACCGCGGCGCCTCGCGCACCTACCAGACGGCGGAGTTTCAGGGACTCGATCGGCTCACCACGGTGCCGGTCAAAGTGCTGAAACGCCAAGCGATCAATTGCCCCACGGGCGAGTGCACCTACACCGAGACTCTCGCCTTTCCCGTCGATGAAGCCCTGCTCCGTCATATCGTCCAGGGCTATGTTCCGGGCAAAGCGGAACTCTGGCGCTTTCGGATCCTCGCAAAACGCGCGCCCGATTACCGAGGCGCGCTGTCGAACGCGGAGGTGAGCGGACTGCTGACCAAGGTCGACGACTATCTGCGCAATCCGACCGCGACCCAAGCACCGCCCCCGCCTCCGTCGCCTGCCCGGTTGGAATTCGGCATCAGCGGGCTTGCCGTGGCACCGAGCGCCGCGGCGCCCAATCGTGCCGGCGTACTCGTCGCAGGGGTCAGCCCGGGGTCGATTGCCCAGAAGGCGGGAATCATCACCGGAGACATTATCTATGCAGTCGGGGGGTACCCCATTCATTCGCCCGACGATCTGCAAGGCGCCGTGGCGGCGAGCGCGCCTCGTTCGACGGCGCACATCAAGCTCTATCGAGGCCTGGACTCAATGACTCTCGACGCGCAGTTGTGACCCCGCCGGCCGGCCCCCGCATAAATATAATTTAGATTAGATAGATCATCTATTACGTTGATCATTAGACTTTTTCTACACCTGTACAAAAAACCAGGTATGCGTTAGACTGCTCGTCGACCGCTACCGCGGCGTGATCCGCGGCGGTCGCTCTTGGCCCGCCCGCGTGCGGCGCCGACGCACCTTCCGGATCCTTAGGTGATACGGCTAGCCGAGGAAAGACTGCGTGCAAGCATTTGGAATTTTTGAAGGCGGCGGGGCCAAGGGTTTAGCGCACGTCGGCGCCATAGCCGTTGCCCAAGAGCTGGGCGTGCAGTTCGTGGGCGTTGCCGGGGCTTCGGCAGGCGCGATCGTTGCCGCGCTGATCGCCGTGGGTTTTACGCCCAAGCAGATTTACGATCCAGCGACCCAGAGCGGGCTCCTCGCCGGCGACCTCACCGATCTGTTCGGTCGGGGACGCTGGCAGGAGTGGGAGCGATTTGCCGATTCCCTACTGACAAGAGTCGAAGGCGGTTCGCTTCTGCGCGCGTGGCTCGGCGCTCCTTTCTTTTACCGCAAATGGCGCGCACCGCTCGGCCGCCTGCTCGGAGATCATGGCTTTTTCGACACCGCTCCGGTCGAGCATGCAATCGATGGATGGTTGCGGGCCGGCAAGCTCTCCATTCCTCGCGATCAGCCGCGTCTGCTGTTCAGCGATCTCGATCCGAGCATCGTTCCTCCGCTGCGCATCATTGCGAGCGACATCGATCGCCAAGCGCCGGTGGTTTTCAGTCGGGAGAAGACGCCCGACGTGGCCGTGGCGAAGGCCGTGGCCGCGTCGATTGGATTGCCGTTCTTTTTCCGGCCGGTGCGGCTGACCTTGGACGGCGAGGAGCGAACGCTCGTCGACGGGGGTCTGGTCGCGAACTTCCCGGTTTGGATTTTCGACGATGCGCGCCGGCGCCGGCGCGCGGATCCGACCCCGATCATCGGCTTTCGACTGCTGGAGCGCGCGGACGCCCCGCACGATCAGCGCACCTCGCCGCTGCGATTCGCACGCTCGCTGCTCGAGACCGCGTTGAATGCCAACGTCGAGATACACGCGCGAGGAATCGACGACCTCTACACTTTTCCGCTCGAGGTGAACGTCTCCACCTACGATTTCGATCTCTCGGCGGCGCGCAAGCAGGCACTCTATGAGAGCGCCAGGCAGCAGGCAGGCTACAAGCTGCTCAAGGACCTAGCCCCGCGCGACCCCCGAGTGCTCGCCATGATGCTGAAAGAGGCCACCGAACTGTTCGTCAAACACACCGGATTCCATCGACATCTGCGCACCAACTTAGCGCTCCTGACCTCGCGCGAGACGCTCAAAATCGTGGCCGGACACAACATGGACGAGGACGCCGATGACCGGCTCGAGTTCGAGCTCGACGTGAGCGCATGCGGAGAGTGCTGGATGAGACACGATCTGGTGGTGCTCGATGTCGGCACGTACTTGCATACCAAGGCGGCGATTCCCGGGCTCTCGAAGTATCAGCAGGCGCTGGTGCGCCCCACTTTGTCGACGATCCTCTCGGTTCCGATTTTCGACCCGGCGCGATTCTCGGCTGCGCGCGAGGACGTATTCAATCCCTTGGTGGGTATCCTCAATTTTGACTCCGACAGCGCGAGCGTGCCAGAATTCATGGGTGCGGCGAGCGCCGCACGCGCAGCCGCCGTCATGTGCGGTGAGATCCTCACGGCGCGGTTGTCAACCTGATCGCTGGAGCGATGTATGACCATTGCGACGTTGGATTGGATCGATGCTGAGACGCCTCACGCCAAGCGTCTGCGAAACGACAAGGCCACGGCTCCCCGGAGCCTGCGCAACGACTCCGAGGATATTCGCAGCGCCGTCGAGCGCGTCGAGAACTTTCAAGCACGCGTGCTGCGCGAAGCGGTAGAGCGGCCACTGGTCCTTGCCGAGAGCGCTTGATGTCGAGCGCCGGTGTCGCACCGGCCCGCTTATCCGCTTCCCGTGACGATGTCGGTATTCAAATCGAACTCGAGCATGCACGGCGTTGTGCTCGGGCTGGCCGGCTTCTTCATATTTCCGTTACACGACGCGCTGGCGAAGCTGCTCGTCCGCGATCTCTCGGTGTGGGAGATCATGTTCGTGCGAAGCAGCATCATCCTGCTCATCGTTCTGGCGCGGAACGGCACGGCGCCTCTGCCGCGCGCGTACCGATCACCGGTGCGCTCGCTCCTCGCCCTGCGCGCCCTCATCATCGTAGCCGCATGGGCGCTATATTACTCGGCGGCCCGCTCGCTCGCGCTCGGCGAGATGGTGACCATTTATTTCGGTTCGCCGATTCTGGTCGCCTTGATGGCCGGTCCGGTTCTGCGCGAGGAGGTCAGTGCCGGCCGGTGGTTGGCGGTATCGCTCGGCTTCGTGGGTGTAGTGATCGCTTGCCGTCCCGGATTCAGCGCCTCCGGGCCCGTGCTCCTGGCGCTTTGCGGCGCGGCGCTCTGGTCGATCTCCACGATATTGATCCGCTTGACCAAGCTCTCCGAGCCGACCAGCGTCAACATGCTCATGACCAATCTCGGCTTCTTCGTGCTCGCGGGGCTCATTTTGCCGTGGGTTTGGAAGCTGCCGTCACTCGAGGATTGGGCGCTGTTGCTGGCGCTGTCGCTCGCAGGCGCCACCTCTCAATTCCTGGTGTTCGAGGCCCTGCGCCGCGCTTCGGCCTCCACCATCGCACCGCTCGAGTTCACGAGCCTCTTATGGGCATTCGTCATTCAATTCATCGTGTGGGGCAACGTGCCGGATGGCTTCGTCATGCTCGGCGCCTTGGCTATCGGTAGCAGCGGACTCATCATCGTGTCGATCGAGTGGAAAGACTCGATGCGAACCAAGCACGCGCGGCTCGAGTAGCCGGGGCGCCCTCGCCGATGCTCGACTGTCCACACCGTCCGCCGTGTCCGGGATGTCCGCGGTTCGCGGAACCCGGCATCGACCCCGTCGTGCACGCGGCTATCAGCGAGCTCACCCGCCGACACGACCTGCCGGAGCCCTCGGTGAGAGCCGGCTCGGCCTTCGACTTTCGGCATCGCGCGCGCCTCGCCATCCGCGGGCGGCTCGGCTCGCCGAAAGTGGGGTTATTCGCGCTCGGCACCCACCGCGTGGTGCACATCCCAAACTGCCGTGTGCAGCATCCGCTCATCAACCGCGTCGCGGGCGTCGTTCGCCGTGCGCTCGTCGAGGCGCGGATCCCGAGCTATTCGGATCAGGCGCATCTGGGCGTTGCACGCTACCTGCAGGTCGTCGTGGAGCGTGGCTCGCAAACCGCGCAAGCCGTGCTCATCGCCAATGCCGAGGCATCCGCGCCCCTTGCGCCGTGCCTCGAGATCATCCGCAAAGAACTAGGCGGCGCGCTGCACAGCCTGTGGTTCAACGCGCACCGCGATCGCTCCAACAACGTACTTGGACCGCAGTTCGAGCGCTGGTGCGGACTCGAGACGGTGGTGGAGCGCTTCGGTGGAGCACGTGTGCACTATCCTCCAGGCGCTTTCGGGCAGAGCAATCTGGAGGTCGCACAACACATCATAGAGCACCTGCGCGAACAGATTCCCGAAGGCTCGTGTGTGACGGAATTCTATGCGGGGGTCGGCGCCATCGGGCTCTCGGTAATCGACCGGGTGCGCGAGCTGCGTTTGAACGAGTCGAGCCCGCATGCACTGTGCGGACTCGAGCACGGAATCGCCGGGCTCGAGACTGGGCAACGCGCGAAGGTCAGCCTGCGGCCGGGACCGGCGGGAACAGTGCAGGACGCTACGGCCGGGGCGAACGTGGTCATCGTCGATCCGCCGCGCAAGGGATTGGATCCGGAGCTCGCCCGTGCGCTCGCGGAGCGCCCGCCGGAGCGGCTCTTATATGTCAGCTGTGCGCTCGACTCACTGCGAAGCGACATCGTGCGGCTGACCTCCGAGGGCAACTTGCGCCTCGTCGGCCTCGCCGTCTTCGATATGTTTCCCTACACGGCGCATGTCGAGACAGTCGCCCGTTTCGAACCCGCCTAGAGCTTCGCTCAGGCTCCGAGCGCGGTGGCGATGGCTCGCAACAGCTCATCGCGCGTCGCATCGTCCGCGAAATCGATGACGAGCTTCCCGGCACCGCTCGGCCGTTGATGGAGCTGCACCCGCGCGTTTGCCGTGCGCACAATCTCGCTGACCACCGACACGGCCGACTCCCTCGGGGCCGGTAGCCGCTGCGCCCTGCGCACGCGCATTTCAGTCTCGCGTACCGACAGCTGGCGCTCGACCACGAGCTGCGCCATTTCGACGCGCGCAGTCTCGTCACCCAATCCGAGCAGTGCGCGCGCATGGCCCATGCTGATCGATTGGCCATCGACGAGCTCGATAACAGGCTGGGGCAATTCGAGCAGCCGCATCAAATTAGTGACCGCGACGCGCGAACGGCCGACAGCCTCGGCCACTTGTTGATGGGTCAGTGAGAATTCGTGGATGAGGCGTCCGAGTGCTCTGGCCTCCTCGGTCGGCGTCAGCTCCTCGCGCTGAATGTTCTCGACCAGCGCCAGCGCGAGCGCCTCCTGATCGGATAGCTCGCGGACGATGGCCGGTATTTCGGTGAGTCCCGCCAGCTGGGCGGCCTGCCAGCGCCGATCGCCCGCAACGACCTCGAATTGATGAGGGAACCCCGGGACGGGGCGCACCAAGATAGGCTGAATGATCCCTTTCGCTTTGATGGATGCTGCGAGCTCCTCGAGCGCCTCGGGGCGAAACTGGGTGCGCGGTTGCATGCTGCCGCGCCGAATCGCGGCGATGGGCATTGACCCGACGCCGGAGCGGTAGAGGCCGCGCGGCTGCTGCGGATTGAGGAGCGAATCGAGACCCCGGCTCAGGCTTTTACCTTGTACGCTCATGGCGCCAGAGACTACCCGCTGCGGTCCCTGCCGTCCATGGACAAGAGTGCCCTCTGCCGCACCGATGGTGGATCAAGCCGTCGCTGTTGATCTCCGCGACCGCGTATGCTTCTATCCGCGCAAGTTGGCTTTTTCGAAGTGAGGTGCGGTGGGACGGTTGACCGCGAAGCGTGTGCTATTGACCGGCGCCGGTGGACTCATGGGTTCGGATCTGGCACGCGCCTTCGCCGGCGAAGGCGCCGACCTTGTATTGACGACGCGGACTCGAGCCAAGCTCGAGCCTCTGGCCACGCAGATTCGCGCGCTGGGCGTTCGTGCCACGACGGTAGCTGCCGATTTCACCGATGATGAGGACGTCGATCGTCTGGCTGAGGCGGCCTGGGATGCGTTCGGCGGGATCGACGTGGTGTTGCTATCGAGCCAACCGCCCAACCCTCACTTGGGCGACCTGCTGACGACCCCGGATGAGGTCTGGCACCAACAGCAACGCACTATCGTCTGGGGGCCGTTGCGCATGATGCGGCGGCTGGCGCCGAAGATGATGGCGGCCGGCGGAGGCAGCATCATCACGGTGATTTCCTCCACGGGCTTGGATCCTGAGCCGGGCTACGATGCATACGGTATGGCGAAGGGGGCACTGTGGCTGCTCACGCAATACATGGCCAAGGAGTGGGGTAAAGCCGGCCTGCGCGCCAATGCATTGATGCCGGGACTGATCTGCACCGGCGAGAACGTTCGCGAATTCGAGGAGGCGGTGCGGGCGTACGGCATGCTCGGCCGCACCTCGCTCGGCCGGGTTGGCCGCACGCGCGATTGCATCGGTGCGGCGCTCTATTTGGCCTCGGACGAGTCGAGCTTCACCTCGGGCCAGCGCATCGGCGTCGACGGCGGCCGCTTTTAAGTGTCGTCCAGCCTGCACGGCGCTTATCCTCGCATCTTCAGTCCGATCAGGCTCGGGCCCGTCGAGATTCCGAACCGTTTCTATTTCTCGCCAAACGCTTCAGCGCTGAGCGTCGGCACGAAACCCTCGCGCGATATGGCTTATTATTTGCGTGCCCGCGTGCAAGGCGGAGGTTGCGGTCTGGTCATTCCGAGCATGACCGCTCATACGCGCGGCAGATCTTTGCAATCAACGCCCTTTCCCCCGGAGAATATTCCCTCGTTCCGGGCGCTGGCGCACACCGTGCACCAGGCCGGCGGCAAGATCTTCGGCCAACTGCTGTATTGGTGGGGTAGCTACGGACAGTGGCAGCCGATGAGCCCTCCGGCGCCATCGCTCGCCCCCTCGGCAGTGCCGTACGGAATGGCAAATAAGACGGTATCGACCCACGAAATGGATAAGACTGAAATCCGTTTCCTGATCGATGCGTTTCGCCAGTCCGTAGGGAACCTTCGCGAGGCCGGATTGGATGGGGTGATGCTTCATGCCTCACACGGCGCATTGATCGAACAATTCCTCTCGCCTTACTTCAATCGACGCACGGATGAGTACGGCGGAAGCCTGCATAACAGGATGCGCTTTCTGCGCGAGTGCCTGGAGGCGTGCCGCGACGCCGCGAAGGGTCGGCTCGCGGTCGGAATGCGCTTGAATTGCGACGAGCTGCTGCCCGGCGGCTACGATACCCGGGTCGCTCGCGAGATCCTGCGGGAAATTTCCAACTCCGGATTGATCGACTTTGTCGATCTCGATATCGCCATCGAGCCCAATCAGTTTTATCTCGGCATGCCGCCGGTATATCTCGAGCCCCACGTCTATCGTCCTTATGTAGAGGCGCTCCGCGACGCGGCGGGGACGATTCCGGTGCTCAGCGTGTTGGGCCGGCTGACTTCCGTCGCCGACGGCGAAACGGCCCTCGCGGCCGGCGTGTGCGACATGGTCGGCGCCGCGCGCGCGCTCATCGCCGAGCCGGAATTGGTCAAGAACGCCCACGAAGGCTGTGAAGAGCGCAGCCGAATCTGCATCGCCTGCAACTGGTGCGTGGCCGCGATCGCCGATGGCGCGCAAGGCTGCACCATCAACCCCGCGAGCTATCGCGAGCGCATCTGGGGAACGGGCACATTGGACGCAGCTCCCGAGAAGCGCAAGGTCATCGTCGTCGGTGCTGGACCTGCGGGCCTCGAGGCGGCACGAGTGAGTGCGCTCAAGGGACACGACGTCACGCTCTTCGAGGCGCGCGCCCGACTGGGGGGCGCTCTCGCGCTGTGGGCCGATCTGCCCGGCCGCGAGGATTTTCGCAAGGCGATCGAATGGTGGGAGAGAGAAATTGCGCGGCTTGGCGTCGAGGTTCGAAGGGCGACGGAGGCGACCGCAGATATGGTATTGCGCGCCGATCCGCAGGCGGTCATCGTCGCCGCGGGTGCCCGCTATAGCACGGGCGGACGCAGTCACTTCCTCGATGCGGATATCCCCGGATTCGATCAGAGCTTCGTGCATCGACCGGAGGACGTTCTGCTCGGAACATCCCGGCTATCCGGCAAAGTCGTGCTGTTGGATGCCGAGGGGTTGAATACCAGCTTGGGTACCGCCGAAGTGCTGGCCCGAGCGGGAGCCGTCGTTCAGTATTTGACGCCCGGGTTCGCTCCGATGTCTGCCCGGCTTGTGGATGCTCACGAGTTCCGTTTCATCATGAAGCGTCTGCGCGCGGCCGGAGTGACCATCTCGACGAACACTTACATAAAGAGCATCGGCGACCACGCGGTGACCGTCTACAATGTGATTTCCGAAGAGGAATGGACGATCGAAGGAGTAGAAGCGGTGGTCCTGTCGACGGCTCGAATACCAGTGAATGCGCTGGCGAAAGACCTCGCAGGCAAGGTCGCTCAGCTATACACCGTGGGAGACGCGCTCGCAGCACGGCCCTGGGCTGCGGCCGCGTATGAGGGGCAGAAATTCGCCCGGTACATCGGCGAGCCCGATGCGCCGGCGACGGTCGGCGAAGCCTATTTCATGAAGGACCCGCCGGAGGTCATGCCATTGCCCGCCGAGGTCTTGCCGGCCGGCTAGAATCTTTCACCGCATCGTTGCATCGGAGAATCATTGGCCGCTCGCCGTTCGAATGCGCCGAAGAAAAAAGCGCGCCCGGGGGCCTCCCGCCGGCGCTTGAAGCCCGCGGCTGAAACCCGCGGGTTGGGTCGCGAGGACATCGCGCTTGCGCTCACGCACGAGCCGTTGCAACCCTTGCTGAAACGAATTACCGAGGCGGGCGGAGTCGCCCTCGGCGGCTACCGCGATCCCTTTGGAGGCCGTGAGCTCGTCCTCGCCGCACTGCCCTTCCGCAGCGTACAGCCGACGCCGTTTCAGCGCGACCTCTCGCCCACCCACACCAAGCGTCTCGCGCACAGCATCGAGCAGGCGGGATCCTTCCTCGATCCGTTAATCGTCATCCCCGCAGCCGATGGCGGATTCTGGACGCCGAATGGACGCCACCGGCTCGCGGCCGCCAAGGTCCTCGGCCTCAAGTACATCACCGCGTTGATCTGTCCGGACGCGGAGCTTGCCTACCGGATCTTGGTGCTCAACACGGAGAAGGCGCACAACCTCAAGGATCGCAGCCTCGAGGTGGTTCGCATGGCCCGCGACCTGGCGCGGCGTCAGCCGAGCGCGAAAGAGTCGAGTTTCTCATCGCAGTTCGAATCCGCAGAACTCTTGACCTTGGGAATCGTGTACGAAAAGTCGCCCCGTTTCGCGGGCGGCGCCTACAGCTCATTTCTCAAGAAAGTAGACCGGTTCAACGCCCGCACGCTGCCTGCCGGCTTGCGCGAACGCGAGGGCTACGCGGCGCGGCTTTTGGCCATCGACGCAATGGTGGTCAAGCTCGTGGCGGCAATGCAAAAACAGGGCTTCAAATCGCCGTATCTTCGCAACTACATCGTTGCTCGCATCAATCCGGTACGGTTTGCTCGCAGCAAGCCGGGCGAGACCGCGCCGGTGCTGCCGATCGGTCAAGCGCTCACGCGCATGACCGCGGCGGCGCGGACGTTCAAGATCGACTCCAAAGTGGGCTCGGACTTGTCGTGGTTCGCCCTAGGCAGCGCGGCCGCAGAGTAGCGCCGAGCGCTGCCGTCAGCCGATCGGCGCGGACCCCGGCGCTTCGCGCGTCTGCGGACTGCACTTGAAGCGGACTTGCTCGAGCAGGCCGACGATCTCCAGCGCTTTGCGGACACAGTAGGAGTAGTCGTGCCCGGCGCTCCACAAGGAGCGCGTTTTTCCGTCTCGGGTGTAGTCGACGCGGCAGCGCTGCGGGCCGTCCGGCGCACGGTAGATGCCGATCAGACGGTCCGAAGATCCCGGCAGGGTGCAAATGAATTGTTCTTGAGCAGTGCTGGTGCGCTTCGCCACGGTCACGGCAGCCTGCGCCTGCGCGAGCGTCACCACGGCCGCGAACATTGCCATAGCGGCCCACAGCGCACACACCGCACCGGCTCGCGCCTCAGTCTGATCTGTTGTCCGCAAATCCTTCGCTACACCGTGCAACTAAAGCCCCGAATCGCAACAGTCAATAGTGTGACATACGCGGTTTGCAAAGTTCATAGCAGACGGCAACCGCCTACAGCACTTTGCGGCGGCAAGGAGTTTTAGTACTAGGTCCATGGGCGGAGACTGCCCATGCACGAGGCAGTCAAGTGCGAGTCGGTCGAGCGCGAAGACGTCTGCCAAATGTCTCCGCCGAGTGCTCGCGAGCCTGTGCGAAGTAACCTAAATAAAATATTGCAACCGATTGGCACCAAAGGATTTTACATGATCAATCTTCGTTGGTCTCCGTCGATTTGGCTCGGCGCGGTCGCGCTCGTGCTCGTTGCCTGCTCGCCGCAGAAAGAGCCCGCGGGAAAAATGATTTCCGACATCCAAGACGCGGTGAACGCTGCGCCCGACGCCGCCAAATATGTGCCGGATCAATTGGCGGATGTGCAACAGAAGCTCGGGGGCCTGAAGGCCGACTACGACAAGCAAGACTACAAAGGGGTCGTGCAGGCGGCACCGCCCGTGTTGACCGAGGCCCAGGGTCTGGAAGGTGCCGCGACGGCGAAGAGGGATCTCATCGCCCGCGGATTCAAGGATCAGTGGTCGGCGCTCGCCAACGTCGTTCCCGGCAATGCCGCATCGATCCAAAGCCGCATCGATTTTCTGAGCAAGAAAGAGAACAAGAAGCTCGCATCGGGCGTCGACCTCGCGGAAGCGCGCTCGGGTCTAAGCGATGCAGAGGCGCGCTGGACCAAGGCACAGGACACTTATGGGCAGGGTAATCTGGAAGAAGCGGTCACCATTGCCAAGACAGTCCAGGGAAAACTCACCGCGCTTGCTGCCTCGATGAAGCTGAACCTCAACGAGCCTGCGGCGGTCACCGATACGTCGATGTAGAAGATCGACGCAGTCTCGGGGGGGGGGATCCGCGGCGCAGGCGGTCTCCTCGTTCTGACGCGGCGTCGGCCGCCATGCTCAGCCCGTCCGGCGCGAGCCGCGCTGCCGCCCTCACAGACAGGCGGCCGATCGCTCGACGTTGCGGTACACTGCGCCCTTCGCTCCGTGGATTCTCGCCTCGACGGAGACCAGGGCCGCATAGGAACGAAACAAGCGTGATTGGAGCAATGGTCCCCGAAACGTTCTGCCCGGAACGTCCTGGATCCCCGCAAACCTCGATATCGCCTCCCCCCGGGCGTGCCTGCGCCGGGGCCCGAGGGCTTAAGTTTCTGGAGTCGACATGATCAGCACGCAGGATGCTTTGTCTCCATCCGAAATCCCCCCAAGTCATCGCGGTCGGTGGATCATCGGCGCACTGGTGGCCGTTCTCATCATTTTCATCGTCTGGCACATCATCGCCAAGAAAAAGCCCGCTCGAGCCGCGGCTCCGCAGGTGGTGAAGGTCGCGAAGGCGGCGCTCGGCGACATGCCCGAGACGCTGTCCGAGCTCGGTACGGTAACTCCGCTCGCGACGGTGACCGTGCTGCCGCAGCTGAGCGGCTATCTGACCGAAGTGGGCTACAAGGAAGGCCAAGACGTCAAGAAGGGGCAATTTCTCGCGCAGATTGATCCGCGGCAATACCAAATCGATCTGCAACAGGCGCAGGCCGCGCTGCTGAAGGATCAGGCATCACTCGATCAGGCGCGCTCCGACCTCGCCCGTTATCACGAGCTGCAAGCACAGAAAGCGATCGCCGAGCAGACGGTGACCGATCAGGAATCCACCGTGAAACAGGACGCGGCCCAGGTCGCATCCGACCAGGCCAACATCGCTCAATTCAAGCTCGACCTCATCTACTGCCGCATTACCGCGCCGGTCGCGGGCAGGGTGGGATTGCGCTTGATCGACCCGGGCAACTACGTCACGGCCTCGAGCTCGACCGGGATCGTGGTCATCACCACGATGAAGCCGACGACCGTCGAGTTCACGGTCGCACAGAACGATCTTGCCAGGGTGATCGAGCGCGTCAATTCCGGCGCGCAGCTGCCGGTTACCGCCTATACGAGCGACAACAATCAAGAGATCACGACCGGCACGCTCTACGCACTCAGCAATCAAATGGCCACCAGTACCGGTACCGTGACGCTGCGTGCGAAATTCGAGAACGACAACGAAGCGCTGTTCCCGAACGAGTTCGTCAATATTAAGATTCTGGTGGATACGTTGCAGCAGGCGGTCCTCGTTCCGACTCCGGCGGTGCTGAGCGGCGCACCGGGCGACTACGTGTATCTGGTCAATACAAATGACACGGTGTCCGTGCGCAAAGTGACCTTGGGCGCGAGCGACGGCCGCAACACCGCGATCCTGTCCGGTCTCACCGTCGGCGACACCGTGGTGATCGACGGAACCGATCGGTTGAGCGATGGCACCGCGATCAGCGTGTCCACCGCGGCCCGCGCCGCGACCGGGACCCAGCAGGTGCCGGCGACGCCCGGATCCCCGCCCGGTTCGAAGGCGAGGAAAAAACCGAGCGCGGCCACGCAAGGCGCAAGCGCCACGAGCTGACCGAAGCCCTCGGCGCCAGCGACATGAACATCTCACGCCTGTTCGTACTCCGACCGGTGGCGACATCGCTGCTGATGATCGCCTTCGTGCTCATCGGGTTGGTGGCGGTGCGATTCTTGCCGGTCTCCTCGCTCCCCGACGTCGACTACCCGACCATCCAGGTGCAGACCTTCTACCCCGGCGCGAGCCCGCAGGTGATGGCGACGACCGTGACCGCGCCGCTCGAGGTGCAGCTCGGCGAAATTCCGGGGTTGACACAGATGACGTCGGCGAGCTCCGCGGGCGCCTCTGTCATCACCCTGCAGTTCAGCCTCGCCCTGAGTCTCGACATCGCCGAGCAAGACGTGCAACAGGCCATCAACGCGGCCAACAGCTTGTTGCCGACCGGCCTTCCCGCCCCGCCGGTCTATGCGAAGGTCAACCCCGCCGACCAGCCCATCTTGACGCTCGCGATCACGTCCGACTCGCTCTCGCTTACCCAGTTGCAGGACCTCGCCAATAACCGCCTGGCCTCGAAGATATCCGAGGTCTCCGGAGTGGGCTTGGTCACCCCCGCCGGAGGCAACGTGCCCGCCGTGCGTGTGGAGGTCGACCCGCAGAAACTCGCCGGTTACGGTCTGAATATCGACGACATGCGAACGCTCCTGGCGAACATCAATGTGAGCCAGCCGAAAGGCAACTTCGACGGACCGGAGCTCGATTACACCATCAATGCCAACGATCAGATCCAGAACCCGAACGATTACCTGAACACCGTCATCGCCTATCAGAACGGCGCGCCGGTGTTCATGCGCGACGTGGCGCGGGTCACTCAGGCCGCTCAGGACATCGAGCAGGGCGCCTGGTTCAATCACACGCCCGCCATCGTCCTCAATGTGATGCGCCAGCCCGGCGCGAACGTGATCGCCACCGTCAATCAGATCAAGCAGCAATTGCCGCAGCTGCTGGCGAGCTTGCCGGAGGCCATGCACGTGCAAATCGTCGCCGACTCCACGGGCGTGATACGCGCCTCGGTGTCCGATGCGACGATGGAGTTGTTGCTCGCGATCGCACTGGTGGTGCTGGTGATTTTCGTGTTTCTGCGCAACGTGCCGGCGACGATCATTCCGAGCATCTCGGTGCCGGTGTCCCTCGTCGCGACGCTTGCGGTCATGTACGAGCTCAACTACTCGATCGACAACCTCTCACTCATGGCGCTCATCGTCGCGACCGGGTTCGTGGTCGATGACTCGATCGTGATGATCGAGAACATCGTGCGCTATCTCGAGGAAGGCATGAACCCGCTCGAAGCCGCGCTTGCGGGCGCCGGGCAGATCGGCTTCACCATCATGTCACTCACCATTTCGCTGATCGCCGTGTTGATACCGCTGCTGTTCATGGGAGGAGTGATCGGCCGCTTGTTCAGCGAGTTCGCGGTGACGCTTGCGGTGACGATCGTGATCTCCGCCATCGTATCCCTGACGCTCGTGCCCATGATGTGCGCGCGCATCTTGCGCCGTAAGGCGGAGCGTCAGCCGAGCCGCTTCGAGCGGATCAGCGAAGGAGTCTTCGACCGCACGCTGGAATCCTATCGCCGCGGCTTGCGCTGGGTTCTCGGCCACCAGCCCCTGACGCTGGTGCTGGCGACGGTGACCGTGGTCATCACCGTCATTCTGTACGTCGTCATCCCGAAGGGACTGTTCCCGGTACAGGACGTCGGCGTGATCCAGGGCATCAGCATCGCCGACAACTCGGTGTCCTACAAGGCCATGTCGATCCGGCAGGCCGAGCTTGCCGACACAATTCTGAAAGACGCCGACGTTACTTCAATCACCTCGTACATCGGTATCGACGGCACCAACACGACGCTCAACAGCGGTCGCTTTCTGATCAATTTGAGAGCCCACGACGACCGCTCGCTGTCGGCCAAGCAGATCGCGTTGCGGCTGCAGGATGAGGTTGCGAACATTTCCGGCATCAAGCTCTATCTACAGCCGGAGCAAGCTCTCACCCTCGACACGGTCGTGTCGCCGAACCAGTATCAATTCGTGCTGCGCGGCCCGAGCCAGGATGCCTTTCAGCAGTACGTGCCTGAGCTGGTGGCGCGCATGAAGCAGATCAAGTCGATTGCCGACGTCACCAGCGATCTGAACAATAACGGCCTGAGCGTCAATGTCGAGGTGAACCGCCAGCTGGCCGCGCGCTACGGCATCACGCCCGCGACCATCGACAACGCGCTCTATGACGCGCTGGGTCAGCGTATCGTCTCGACCATTTTCAACCAGTCCAACCAGTACCGCGTCGTGCTCGTCGCGAAGTCCGAGTCGCTTCCTAATTTACAGGCTCTCGGCGATCTTTATCTGCCGACGCAGACCGGCACCACCGGGCAGGTACCCTTGCGCGGCATCGCCGACATCCAGGTGACCAAGTCGCCGCTCGTAATCAGCCACCTCGCGCAGTTCCCGGCAGTCACCGTCTCCTTCAACCTGGCGCCCGACGCCTCGTTGAGCACGGCCGTGGACGAGATCGCGCACGCCGAGCAGGCCATACACTTGCCGCCCTCCATCACGACCTCCTTCCAGGGTGCGGCGCAGGCATTCCAGGATTCGCTGTCGAGCGAGGTGTTCTTGCTGGCGGCGGCCTTGGTCACCGTGTACCTGGTTCTCGGTGTCCTCTACGAGAGCTATATTCACCCCGTCACCATTCTGTCGACGCTGCCCTCGGCCGGACTCGGCGCACTGCTGGCGCTGATGATCGCCGGGAGCGACCTCGACGTAATCGGGATCATCGGCATCGTGCTGCTGATCGGCATCGTCAAGAAGAACGGCATCATGATCGTCGATTTCGCGCTCGAGGCCGAGCGCAAGCACGGCAAATCGCCCGAGGATGCGATTTTCGAGGCCTCGATGCTGCGCTTCCGGCCGATCCTCATGACGACGCTCGCGGCCATGCTCGGCGCCCTGCCCTTGCTGGTCGGCAACGGCACGGGCTCGGAGCTGCGCCGGCCGCTGGGACTCGCCATCATCGGCGGCTTGCTGGTGAGCCAGGTCCTGACCCTGTTCACGACGCCGGTCATCTATCTGATGTTCGATCGATTATCGCAGCGCTTTGGCCGCAAGGCGAGCGAGCCCTCGGGCGGGCAGGCCGTGTGAACATACCGGCAATTTTCATCGAACGGCCCGTAGCGACATCGCTCCTTGCGATCGCCATCGCGCTCTCCGGCCTGCTCGCCTACTTTCACATGCCGGTTGCCCCTCTTCCCAACGTCACCCTACCGGTCGTCGTGGTGCAGGCGACCATGGCGGGAGCGAGCCCGGAAATCATGGCCTCGACGGTTGCGGAGCCGCTCGAGCGGCGCTTGGCGACCATTGCCGGCGTCAATGAGCTCACCTCGCAGAGCAGCGTCGGCAGCGCGCAGGTGGTTGTCCAATTCGCCATCAACCGCGATATCAACGGCGCTGCGCGCGACGTGGAGGCGGCCATCCAGGCGGCGCGCGCCGACCTGCCGACGACCTTGCGCGGCAATCCCAGCTATCGCGAATTCAACCCTGCGGACTCGCCGATCATCATTCTCGGGCTCACCTCGAAAACTCTCACTACGGCCCAGCTCTACGATTCGGCCGACACCGTCATCCAGCAACAGCTTTCGCAGATCACCGGCGTCGGTCAGATCCAGCTCGGCGGCAGCGCCCTGCCCTCGGTTCGCGTCGAGATCCAGCCCGACAAGCTCTCGAGCTACGGCATCGGACTCGAGGACGTGCGCGCTGCCATCGCATCGGCGAACGCGGATAGCGCCAAAGGCTACATCGATCAGGGCGATCAGCGCTACGAGGTGATGTCCAACGACCAGGCAACCAAGGCCGCGGACTATCAAAATCTGGTCATCGCCTACCGCAATGGTGCCGCCGTGCTGTTGCACGATGTGGCGGCGGTCGTGGACTCGAACGAGAACATCCGCAACGCCGGCCTCTACAACAATTTTCCGACGGTCGGCGTGATCGTTTTTCCGCTGCCTGGCGCCAACATCATCAAGACGGTCGCCTCGATCAAAAAAGTACTGCCGTCGGTCGTGGCGACCCTGCCGCCGAACATCGATGTGCACATCGCCATGGATCGATCTCAATCCGTGACCGCGGCCGTGGGTGATACCGAGCGCAGTCTCATGATCGCCGTGGTGCTGGTCATCGGCGTCGTGTTCGTGTTCCTGCAATCGCCGCGAGCGACGCTCATTCCGGCGGTCGTTTTGCCCATCTCGATTCTCGGCACGTTCGGCCCCATGTACCTGTTGGGCTACAGCATCGACAATCTCTCGCTGATGTCGCTCACCATCGCCACGGGCTTCGTGGTCGACGATGCGGTGGTGGTGCTCGAAAACGTCGTGCGCCACATCGAATCGGGAGAGGATGTCCACACAGCGGCGCTCGTCGGCAGCGGCGAGGTGAGCTTCACGGTCGTATCCATGAGCCTTTCGCTGATCGCCGTATTCATCCCGATTCTGCTGTTCCCCGGCATCATCGGGCTTCTGTTCCACGAATTTGCCGTGACGCTGTCGATCGCGATCCTGATCTCGCTCCTGGTCTCCCTCACCGTCACGCCTACGATGTGCGCGTACTTGCTCAGGCGTGGCGAGTCGCTGCATTCAAAGGCGCGCTGGGCGGTATGGACCGAGAGGCAGTTCGAGCGGTTCAGGAACTTCTACGCACGATCTCTCACCCAAGTGCTCGATCATGCGCTGCTGGTGGGCATCGGTCTTCTGGTGATGATCCTCCTCATCCCGGTGCTCATGCGTGGCGTGTCCTTCACGCTCTTTCCGGAGCAGGACAACGGACTGCTCATGGGCCAGATCATTGCCGACCAGAGCATCTCCTTTCAGGCGATGCAGAAGAAGCTGCAGCAGCTTCAGCAGATCGTACAGACCGATCCCGCCGTGGCCTCCGTCATCGGTTTCACAGGCACGCGCGCCCTCAACAACGCCACCGTCTACGTGGCCCTCAAGCCTTTGGCCCAGCGCAAGCTCTCCGCCGATCAAGTGGTCCAGCGGTTGCGGCCGAAGCTGAATCGCGTATCCGGCGCCCGACTCTTCTTGCAAGCGGTGCAGGATTTGCGCATCGGCGGGCGGCAGTCCGCTGCCGAATACCAATACACCTTGTCGAGCGACGACACGGCGGGACTGTACACGTGGACTCCGAAGCTGCTCGAGGAGCTCGGCAAGTATCACAGCGAGCTCGTCGATGTGAATTCCGACATGCAGCAAAATGGGCTGCAGACCTATATCACCATCGAGCGCGCCACCGCGCAGCGCTACGGCTTCGCTCCCAATCAGATCGATTCCGTGCTTTACGATGCCTACGGGCAGCGCACGGTCACCACGATTTTCAATCCCTTCAACCAGTACTACGTGGTGATGGAAGTCGCCCCTCCCTATTGGCAGTTTCCGCAAATGCTCGACCGCACTTACTTGAGCACGGCGGCCGGCAACGCGAGCGGCTCCGCACAAACCCAGATGCAGGGCGGCACGGTGAGCGGCGTCACGTCCTACTCGGCCGTCTCCACCTCGTCCTCGGCTTCCGCATCCAGCAATTCGCTCAACTCGAATGCGCAGGCGAATGCCGTGACCAACAGCATCTCCAACAGCCGTGGCGGCACCTCCACCGGCAGCGCCGACAGCACGGCGGCCGAAACCATGGTACCGCTACCCACCATGACGACGTACCGGAACAATCACACCGCGACCCAGGTCAACCACCAGAACGGGCTCGTGGCCTCTACGATATCCTTCAACCTGCCGCCGGGAGGCTCTTTGAGCCGGGCGCAGACGACCATCACTCAGGCGATGCGCGACTTAGGCATGCCCGCCTCCATCCGCGGCAGCCCAGCCGGCGCGGGTCAGGTGTTTGCGCAAAACATGGTGGCCTTGCCGCTCCTGCTGCTCGCGGCATTCGGCGCGATCTACATCGTGCTCGGCATTTTGTACGAGAACACCATTCACCCGATCACCATTCTCTCGACGCTTCCCTCGGCGATAATCGGCGCCATCTTGGCGCTCCTCATCTTCGGCACGCCGCTGTCCGTGATCGCGTTCATCGGCGTCATCCTGCTCATCGGCATCGTCAAGAAGAACGCCATCATGATGATCGACGTCGCCCTGCACTTGCAGCGCAACGAGCACATGGAGCCGCAGCAAGCGATTCACGATGCCGCGGTCATCCGTCTGCGGCCCATCATGATGACGACCGCTGCCGCGGTGCTCGGCGCGCTGCCACTCGCGATCGGCATCGGCCAGGGGGCCTCGCTCCGTCAGCCGCTCGGCATCACGGTGATCGGCGGGTTGATCTTGAGCCAGGTGTTCACGCTATACACGACGCCCGTGATCTATCTGGGCTTCGAGCGCTTGCGTCTATGGATGCGCAGCCACAGGAGGCACGCAGCCGCGCGCCCCGAATTGAGCACGGGTACCTCAACATGATGAGTGTAAGAATCGCCTGCCTTGTCGCCCTTTGCGCCGCGCTGAGCGCTTGCATGGTGGGGCCCGATTACCATCGAGCGAGTGCCCCTGTTGCGCAAGATTTCAAGGAGGCGCCGCCGGAAGGCTGGACCCAGGCCTCCCCCGCGGACGCCGCCCCCAAGGGGGACTGGTGGACCGATTTTCACGATCCGCTGCTCGATGAGCTCGAGCCGCAGGTGGCCGTATCGAACCAGACGGTGCGCCAGGACTACGCCACCTATCTGCAGGCGGTCGCCGAGGTCAAAGTCGCCCGGGCGCAATTGTTTCCCGTCCTCGGAGTCACCGGCTCGATCACCCGGCAGGGTGGTCCAGGTTTGACCAGCACGGGGGTCGGAACGACTACCGGCGCCACGACCACCCCTACCGGTACAGGCACGGGGACCACGACCACGGGCACGACGACCACGACCGGCGCGGTCAGCTCCCGCCGCGGCTCGGTGACGTCGGCGACTCTCGAGGGAACCGGGACCTGGACACTCGACTTGTGGGGCCAGATCCGCCGGCTGGTCGAGGAGAATTCCGCGACGGCACAGGCCGATGAGGCGACGCTCGCCAATGCGACGCTGTCCGAGCAGGCCCTGCTCGCCACCACGGTCATCGAGCTGCGGGTGGCGGATGCCCTCATCGATCTCAACCAGAAAACTGTGGATGCCTATCGCGAGTCGTTCCGGGTCACCAAGGCCCAGGGTCAGGCGGGCATCACCGCGACTCCACCCTCGGCGGTGATCACGGCGCAGGTCGCGCTCGAGACGGCGCAAGCGAGTCTGATCGGCGCGGGCGTCGCGCGGGCGCAATACGCGCACGCGATCGCCGTGCTGGTCGGCAAGAAGCCGGAGGATCTGGACATTCCTCACAACGGCACGCTGCCGACCTTGCCCCTCATTCCGATCGGTGTACCTTCGACGCTCCTCCAGCGGCGACCGGACATTGCGGCGGCGGAGCGGACCATGAAGGCGCAGAACGCAGCGATCGGCATCGCCGTTGCCGCCTATTACCCGACGATCTCGCTGTCGGCGGCCGGAGGCTTCACGCAGACCCCCCTGATGGGACTCTTGCACGCGAGCAATCACATCTGGTCGATTGGAGCAAACGGCACCGAGACGTTATTCGATTTCGGCGAGCGCCATGCCGAGGTGCAGGCGGCGCGCGCCGCCTATGAGGGCGCCGTCGCGAGCTACCGGAACACCGTGCTGACCGCGTTCGAGGACGTCGAGAACGATTTGTCGGGGCTGCGCATCCTGGCCGAGCAGACCCAGGCACTAAGCACCGCCGCGAAGGACGCCGCCCGCGGCACGCAAATCGCGTTGGCGGAGTTCAAGGCAGGGACCGCGGACTACACCACCGTGGCCCAGGCTCAGGAAGTGCAGTTCTCGGATGAGCAGACCTTGCTGTCCGCGGAGCAGACCCGGCTCACGGATGCCGTATCACTGATCGCGGATCTCGGCGGTGGTTGGAGTGCCGGGGACTTGCATAGCCCGTGGGACCCGAAGAGCTTGCCGCACGATCCATCCGAATCGCCTCCCCCGCCTCCTCCGAAAGTACCGTGAGCACCCCGGATTGGGCGTGCTCATCGCATTAGCCCATCGGGAGTTGTCATCATGAGTTTGAGATCGATCGCCGCGGGCGCCGGAATCTCTTTGCTGTGCGCCTCGCTCGCCCTGGGTCAGCCGCCGCAAGCGCCCGCGCCTGCGCCGTCACACCCCGCGCACGGCAAGAACCGTGAGACCGCGCGCATGAACGAGCGCATCGAGCAGCTGAGTCACGAAGTCGAGGAGTTGAAGACCCTCGTGCATCAACTCCAGTCGCAGCTCACAGCGCAGCCGGCGACGGTGGCCGGCGCCCCAGCTGCGCAGACGAGCTCCGCGGTGCCGCCCGCAGGGGTCGCGTCCGCGCCCGCTCCAACAACCACCGCGGCTGCCGCAGCCACCGTGCCCGCCCCTGCCGCTGGAGCCCCAGCCCCTGCCGCGGGCTCCGCTCCCGCCGTCTCATCGGGCGTAATCGCCGACCTTCTGCACGGCTTCACCATAAACGCGCTGCTCGACGGCTATTACGAGTACAACACCAACGATCCCATCGGCCGCGTGAACTACCTGCGCGCGTACGATGTGAGCAGCAACAGCTTCAGTCTCAGCCAGGCGGATCTCATCCTGGAGAGCGCTCCCGATCCGGCGAACGGGAAGCGCGAGGGCGTACGCATCGACCTGCAATACGGTCAAGCGACCTCGACCCTCCAGGGCAATCCCGACAACGAGCTCAGACCCGAGGTCTACCGGGATATTTTCCAGGCCTACGGTACTTATGTCTTTCCCCTCGGCAACGGGCTCACGGTGGACTTCGGCAAATGGGCGAGCTCATTGGGCATCGAGGGTAATTACGACAAGGACCAGCTGAATTACTCACGCTCTTTCTGGTTCGACTATCTGCCCTTCTATCACATGGGCGTGCGGGCAAAATATGCGATCAACGACGAGGTCGCCGTGAATCTCTGGATCACCAACGGCACCGATCAGACGGAGGCCTTCAATAACTATAAAGATCAACTCATGGGGCTCGTGATCACACCGACGCCGCAGCTCTCATGGACCATCAATTTCTACAACGGGCAAGAGCATCCGGACGTCATCTACCTGACGACTCCCGGACCGGGACAGACTGGTCTGCCGAACGAGCAAGGCACGTACATCGAGCCGATCACCAATCCGCCGACCGGCAAGCTCGATATCCTGGACAGCTACGTCTCCTGGCAGGCGACGACCGCGCTCACGTTGGT
>Ga0302314_10002819_pt1 | contig 32224 bp, 24 predicted proteins | sample III_Palsa_N2_3_FD_200533 | JGI IMG/M metagenome (GOLD analysis project Ga0302314, IMG submission 200533) | Peat permafrost microbial communities from Stordalen Mire near Abisko, Sweden - III_Palsa_N2_3 | ecosystem: Environmental > Terrestrial > Soil > Palsa > Peat permafrost | place: Sweden... | reverse complement strand
GCGCGGGCGGGGGGCCCCCCCCCCCCCCCCACGACTGGGTTGGAACAGCTGGTTGGCCGGCCGGCGCAGCGAGTGGCCGGCGGACGAGTGCCGCTTCGTGTTCAGTGGTTTGGCATAGCGCCCTTCTTCCTGAGGGAGAGGGCAATAATCGACGGGAGAGCAGTCATGGCAGTCAATTTGCGCGCGCTGGTAGCGCGACTCAACACCACCTGTCGCGGTGCGATGGAAGGCGCTGCCGGGCTCTGCCTGTCGCGCACACATTACGACGTGGAGATCGAGCACGTATTGCTGAAACTGCTCGAAGTCGACAACAGCGACATCCGCCGCATCCTTCGCCAGTTCGACGTCGCGCCGGAACGGCTGGAGAAGGAACTCGGCCAGATCCTGGCCGGCTTCAAGACCGGCAACACGCGCACACCAGCACTCTCCGGCCACATCCCCGAACTGCTCGAACAGGCATGGGCCTACGCCTCGATCGAGTTCGGCGAGACGCGTATCCGCAGCGGCCACCTGCTGGTGGCGCTGGTCGCGGTGCCGGAACTACGCCGCTTGGTGGCCGCCAAATCCTTGCAGGACATCAATGTCGAGACGCTGCAAAAGAATTTCCACGCGCTGGTCGAAGCCTCGGTGGAAGCACGCGAAGCGCGCAGCTTCAACGAAGGTGATGGCGCGCCGATGGCCTCGGCCGGCGGTGACGCTGGCGAAGGCGGCAAGCCCAGCGCCACGCCGAACCTGGACAAGTACTGCAGCAACCTCACCGCGCGGGCGCGCGAAGGCAAGCTCGACACCGTGCTCGGCCGCGACGAGGAAATCCGCCAGATGGTGGACATCCTCACCCGCCGCCGCCAGAACAGTCCAATCCTCACCGGCGAACCCGGCGTCGGCAAGACCGCGGTGGTCGAAGGCCTCGCTGCGCGCATCGCCGCCGGCGACGTCCCGCCGATCCTGAAGAACGTCGAACTGCTCTCGCTCGACCTCGGCATGCTGCAGGCCGGCGCCAGCGTGAAGGGTGAATTCGAGGCACGGCTGAAGGGCGTGATCGACGAAGTGAAGTCGAGCGCCAAGCCGATCATCATGTTCATCGACGAGGCGCATACGCTGATCGGTGCCGGCGGCGCCGCCGGCCAGAACGATGCGGCCAACCTGCTCAAGCCTGCGCTCGCGCGCGGCGAGCTGCGCACGATCGCCGCCACCACCTGGGGTGAATACAAGAAATACTTCGAGAAGGACGCCGCGCTCACCCGCCGCTTCCAGGTGGTGAAAGTGGACGAGCCGGACGAGGCCCGCGCAGTGAGCATGCTGCGCGGCGTGGCGAAGGCGATGGCGAAACATCACCAGGTACGCGTGCTGGATGAGGCAGTGACCGAAGCCGTGAAGTTGTCCGCGCGTTACATCGTCGGTCGCCAGCTGCCGGACAAGGCGGTCAGCGTGCTGGATACCGCGTGTGCGCGCATCGGCATCGGCCTCAACTCGATTCCCGCACCGGTCGAGGACAGCCGCAAGCGGCTGGAGATCCTCGCCACCGAACGCGAACAGCTGGCGAAGGAAGCCGCTGGCGGCAGCGACCACAGCAAGCGACTCGCCGAGATCGACGCCGAGGTGACCGAATTACAGACCACGCTTGCCGCGCTGGAAGCACGCTGGAAGGAAGAACTCGACTTGGTCGGCCAGATCCACGGCAAGCTCGATGCGGTCGAGGCGCTCGCCGCCGACGCGCCCGAGCGCACCGGCCTCGTCGAGGAACTCAATGCGTTGCGCGCGAAGCTCAAGGCGCTGCAGGGTCACGCGCCGATGGTCAATGCGCTGGTCGATGCGAATACCGCCGCACAGATCATCGCCGCGTGGACCGGCATTCCGCTCGGCAAGATGGTCGCCGACGAAATCCAGAACATCCTCAAGCTACGCGAGCAGTTGGAGGAACGCGTGATCGGCCAGAGCCACGCACTGGACGCGATCGCCCAGCGCGTGCGTACCTCGCGCGCAAACCTGGAAGATCCAAACAAGCCCAAGGGTGTCTTCCTGCTGGTCGGCACCTCTGGCGTGGGCAAGACCGAGACTGCGATCGCGCTGGCCGAGATCCTCTACGGCGGCGAACGCAACATGATAACCATCAACATGAGCGAGTACCAGGAAGCGCACACCGTCTCCAGCCTCAAAGGCTCACCGCCCGGCTACGTCGGCTACGGCGAAGGTGGCGTGCTCACCGAGGCGGTGCGCCGGCGGCCCTACTCGGTGGTGCTGCTGGACGAAATCGAGAAGGCGCACCCGGACGTGCTGGAGCTGTTCTTCCAGGTGTTCGACAAGGGCGTGATGGAAGACGGCGAAGGCCGCGAGATCGATTTCAAGAACACCATCATCATCCTCACCTCCAACGCCGGCACCGACCTGATCATGGAAGCCTGCGCCGGCGACGGCGAAGTACCCACCGTCGAAGCGTTGAACGACATCCTGCGCAGCGAACTGCAGGATCACTTCAAGCCGGCCTTCATCGGCCGCACCACGGTGATCCCGTTCTATCCGCTGCGCGACGCCAACATGAAGAAGATCGTGCGGCTGAAACTCAACAAGATCGTCAAGCGGATCGCCGCCAACCACGGTGCCCGCTTCAACTACGATGAGCAACTGGTCGACACCATCGCCGCCCGCTGCACCGAAGTGGATTCCGGCGCCCGCAACATCGACAGCATCCTCAGCGGCAGCCTGCTGCCCGAAGTCGCCGGCGAAGTACTCGAAAGGATGAGCCGCAGCGAGCCCGTGCAGGAGATCAACGCGAGCGTCGGGAAGGATGGGAGATTTGCGTATGCGCTGACTTGAGCTGGTGCGAAGCCCGTCTCATGTATGTGGCAAAGCAGGACATGGCCGAGGCTCTTGCCGAAGAAGCCGTGGATTCATGCTGTCCAACAGAGAAGGGCCTGAAAGACAACCGCACGAATCGAGAGAGCCCGCTTGCCCTATTCAGGATTTTACTGACACGTAGTAAATCTCGTAAAAGCGAGGCTCTGTACAAACCCCATAAACGACAATACTTCCAAAAGTCTTTGCTACGGAATCGAGCGCCCTATCCGGGTCAGATTGCCCATCGAAGTCGTCACGCGTGGGCCAGCGTCGGTCGAATTCTGGTCGCCCAACGCCGAGGCGATCCGCGCACGTATCGCGCCGTTGGAAGGTATCGATTTTACGCTGCCAGATCACGGCCCCATGCGCGAATCGCCGGAGTTCGGCGCGAGATCGTCCAGGACACCCATGTCCTTTCCGAGACCCTTCGGCCATTGCCTGATGCTCGTGTACTGACCTGGCTCGGGGCTCAATCCGAGTTGGCGTTGTTCATCCCCAAACCACCGGGACGCGAGGGGAATTGTTCTACGGCATGCAGCTGCTTCCGGGTAGCCAGCGAAAAACGAACCTGCTGAGCGAAGTTCTATCGATCTTTGATGCCGACTTGGCGGGCCAGGTACTGAGTTTCGACAGCGATGCGGCCGACGCTTACGCCGAGATCGCCGCCAGCCGCAAAGTCGCTGGTAAACCCATAAGCCAATTCGACGCGATGATCGTGGCAATCGCCCGATCCCGTGGAGCGGACCTCGCCACACGCAAGCCGGGCAATTCACCAGATGCTTGCTAACCGGACGGTTGTGTATCGTTGATTCGGTATGCCACGTCGTCTCTGCAAGCCAAATCCGCTCACGCAGGGCCTCTAGGCCGTAAAAAACCCTGGCGGCATTCCGCCGCCAGGGGAGACGTTTCAAGAACCACACCCTACATATTGAAAACCTCGTCCTGAATGGCGTTTACGGTGCCGCAGGCGGCGCCTTGACATAAGCCCGCCAAGCGATCAGCAGGTTGGTAGCATTTACGGAGCCCAGGCCCGTGGCAAAGCTCCAGCCCGGCTGCGCCGAATAGGCCTTGTTGTCCAGTGAGTAACCCGTTGGGGAGGAATCCGTGGTGGTGAGTCCGATTTGAAACACAATCGCTGGAATGTTTGCTCCGTATGGAGCAACGGTATCGAAGTAATAGCAGTTGCTCGTGGTAAACGTGCCCTCCTGCTCATCGCACTCGGTAGAGTTCGAGCCGCGCGTGACGTTGTGGAATACGCAGTTGCTGGTTCCGGTCGCACCATTGTCCGCATTGCAAGTGGCCAGGCTGGCTGGCACCGGGCCGGACGAATTGCCGTATTCCTGTGCAGCCAGCGCATAGAGCGTGGGAGCGGCGTTGCCCTGATCCGCGTTCAGTCCACGCGCGGCCAGTCCCTGGTCCATCAGCGCCTGAATCCCCGCAAACATCGGTGCCGCCAATGAAGTGCCGCCACTGAGCGCAGTCGGCTCATTGAAACCGGGCGCACACGGATTGCTGGATGTGCACGTGATGACCCATGTGTAATCACCATAGGAGCCCGCGAACAACGCCACATCAGGAAGGTCGCGTGACTGATCCTGGGCAGCATTGTGGATCTGCTTCTGCCATGCCGGCTTGGCATCTACGGAGGATGGGCCACCGCTGCCTGCCTCAGACGTCACGTAATCGCCAGCGGGATCATATTTCAGATCGAACGTACAGAATGCAACGGCGCTGCTGAAACCGGCGGCTTTGGCCGCGACACCGTTGCCGCATGACTCGTTCCATGGGATTTCCGGCACATACGATAATGCCGAGCCGCCGACAGCGCTGGGCGCGGCTGCAAAATACTGGCTGGTGGTGCCGTCGAGCACATCGGCAAGATCGGTTCCGCCCACGCCGGTGACATGCGGCGAGGTGGCGAACGAGCTGGCATCCACGGCGCTATTACCTTGCTCACCGTTGATGATACCGCCGTTGAAACTCGGGTTTGAACCCGAGTCGCCAGTGGCTACAAATACCGAGATGCCTTCCACATCCGCCTGTGCCCACATCAGATCGATCGCTGTCTTGCTGGCGCTGTCCGTGAAGTACTCACCGTAACCGTAGCTCGCGCTGATGATATCTGGACGTGTGCCCGCATTAATCAGGTTGGTTGCGGCGATGAATACACCGCCAAAGAAGTTGGTGGTGGCAGACGTGAAGTCGGGCGTGATATCGGAACAGCTGGCCACTTCGATGTTCGCGCCCGGAGCGATCGCCGTAGACCATTCGGCATCGAGCAGCGTCTCTCCATCATCTTCACTGTAGCCAAACACCGTATCCGGATCGAAACAGTTGTTTGGTCCACTCGCCGGAGCCGGGTTGATCTGCGCGAAGGTGCCGCCGTACTGGCCGAGATTGAAGACACCGACGAAGTTGTACCAGTCGCCGGGCACCATGTCACTGTCTTCGACTACTGCAATGGTAATGCCCTTGCCTGTGACACCGTTGTTGCGAAGGGTACGGATCCCGTACATCGTGGCCATGTCGTTCGGCGCCAGGCCACGCTGGCCTCCCGAGAAGGCAATCGCCTGACCGGTACGCTTTCCGGCAGTGGCCGTCGACGTGTTCTTGTCTATGGGAAAATACTTCTTCTTCGATGCATCCCATTGGGCGATATTCGACTTCTTGTGGAAGGCCGTCGCATGGAAATCGTTAAGACCCATCACGCCGGCCACCACCGGCTGCAAAGCCGTCGGGATACTGATGTCAGTGGCATTGGCGAGGTGCTTGATCCCCTGGATCGTATAAATAGCCTCCTGGGTGTGGAACGCTTGGTTCACTTGCGCAACCGTGCCACTGAAATCAATCTGTGTCTTGTTCGGATAAACGTTGTTGACCGTAAAGCCTTGCGCTGTTAACCAGGACGTCACAGCCGCGATATCGCTGTCGACTACGCCAAACGCACTACCGAACTGCTGCGGAGTCAGCCACTTCTGGAACTGAGCGGATTTGGGGTTGTGCTGGCTGGCAATCAGTCCTTCCATTGCCGCCGTGCGCAGCGCGCTGGGTTTGAGGACAAGCTGCAGATGATTCATGCCAGTCGAGCCAGCAAGTGGCGTGGTGGATTTTGCCTGGGCGACGATGCCCAAATGTGTATTCGAAATGGAAGTAACGTCACTGTTGATGACGGCGTGCGTGACTCGTGGTGCCTCCGAAATGCTTATGCCCGCAAGCGCATTGCTGGCCGAAGCTTGTGACTGCGCAAGCGACATGCCGGGGGCACTGGCAAGGGCTGCAGCAATGGACGCACTCAATATGAAATGCCGATGTTTCATGATGAAACCTCAAGAGATAGATCGATCAAAGGTGGATGGCTGAGCGTCCCGGCCTTATTGCGGAGCCGCGGCCGGCGCGTGAACAAAGGCTCGCCAGGCGATCAACAGATTCGTGACATTCACCGAGCCAAGGCCCGTAGCGAAGCTCCAGCCAGGCTGGGCGCCGTAGGCTTTGTTGCTCACCCCGTAAGTCGTTGGAGCCGCATCGATCGTGGTCAATCCTACGGTCTCGTTGCCGTACCCATAAGGGTCGACCGTTTTGTAGAAATAGCAGTTGGGGGTGTCCTCTCCGCCGTCGAAGCTTACGCACTGCGTAGAGATCGAGCCGCGCGTGGTGTTGTGAAAGACACAATTCGCCGTACCGTTATTACCGTTATCGGCGCTGCATGCTGCAAGACTCGCTGGTGCCGGGCCATTGGGGCCACCGTATTCCTGCTGGGCGAGCGCATACAGTGTCGGCGCCGCATTCCCCTGGTCTGCCGGCAAACCACGCATCGCAATGCCCTGATCAATCAACGCCTGGACGCCCGCAAACATCGGCGTGGCCAGTGAATTGGCCGTGATCAGCAATGGGGAGGTAGTAAAGTTCGGCGTGCATGGGTTGTAACCCGCGCAAATGATGATGCCGGTGTCACCGGCGTAGGAGCCACCGAAAAGCGACACGTCCGGTACATCGCGCGACTGGTCCTTCGCCGCGTTGTAGACGAGGCGTTGCCAGGCTGGTTTGCTGTCCACCACCGAGGCACCACCGCCGGTTGCTACCGACGTTACATAACTGGCATTGGGGTCCCGCGCCAGCAGAAACTGACAGAAGCTGAGGACACTCGAAAAGCCGTCGGCCTTGGCTACCACGCCGTTACCACAAGAAGCATTCCAGGGAATCTCCGGCACATAACCCAGCGCGGTCCCGTACACGGCGTTGGGTGTGCTGCTGAAGTATTCACTGGTGGTGCCGTCCAGCTCATCCGCAAGATCGGTCCCGCCCACCGCGGTTACATAGGGCGAGCTGGCCAGGGACGCAACCGATGGGCCTGCCGCGTTGATTTGGCCCCCAGCGAAATCTGAATTGGTACCAGAACTCCCCGTGCCAGTGAACACCGATATGCCCTCGGCATCCGCTTGCGCGGTCAGCAGGTCGATCGCCGTCTTGCTGGCGCTGTCTGTTTGGTCCTCACCGTAGTAAACAGGGAAGTTAATGCTCACGATGTCCGGCCGATTATCTCCATTGACCAGATTGGTGGTCGCGATGAAGATGCCCCCATAGATATTCGGGCTGGCCGGTTCGAACGTGCTCGTATAACTCGAGCAGTAGGCGACCTCGATATTTGCTCCCGGTGCGATGGCTGTGGCCGCTTCCAGATCTTCTGCCGACGAATAGTCTTCGTTCGGTGGATTACCCTGCACGCCGGCGTAACAATTGTTCAGGGTGCCCAGCTGAGGCGTGAGCTGTGTGAAGGTGCCTCCAAAGGCGCCCAGACTGAACTGACTGACAAAATTGCTCCAGTCACCCGGCAATGCAGGCGCAACTTCAACGAGAGCGATGGTAATGCCCTTGCCGGTCACGCCGTTGTTACGGATGGTGGATACGCCATACATTTTGGCAAGATCATTGGGCACCAGACCTCTGGTGCCACGCAGCCCCCCTGGGCCGACTGCCATGGCTTTTGCTTGCGCCGCCGCAGTGCCAGTCAGGTCAAACCGACGGGTGGAAGGGTTCCACGTTGCCGCGTTGGGCGCCGGAGGTTTCGCCGACGGTGCCTCACTCAGCCCCACCACTCCGGCAATGACAGGCTGCAATGCTGCCGGTACGCTGATGTCGCCAGAATTGGCGAGGTAATGACTGCCATCCTTGAGTTTGTAAACGGTTTCCTGGGTGTCAAAAGCCTGGTTAACCTGCGACGCAGTCCCGCTGAAATCAATCTGCATCTTGTTGGGGTAAACGCCATTGACAGTAAAACCCTGTGCAGTCAGCCACGACGTCAAGGTGGTGATGTCGGCATCAACGGCGCCAAACGCTTCACCAAACTGCTGCGGCGTCAGCCAATGGTGAAATTGAGCTGACTCGGGATTGTGCTGGTTGGTGATGCTGGCCTCCAACGCTACTGTGCGCGGCGCACTGCGCTTCAGTACCAGTTGAAGATGGTTCATCGCGGTCGACCCTGACAACGACGTACTCGAAGTTGCCTGAGCAATAACGCTCTGCAGATGAGTTTGCGGGATCGTCACCAAGCGGCTGTTCGTGACTGTCTGTGTAACTCGCGGTGCTTCACTGACGCTGATGCCGGTGGGAGCTGAATCAGCACTCGCTGGCTGCGCTTGCAGCAAACCAGGTGCGCCGATCAGCGCTGCGGCAATGGCCGCGCCGAGAGTGAAAAAGTTTTGCTTCATAACGAAATCCCGTCGAAGTTGACCAAAATTGATAGTTCCCCTGATTCACTTGCGTGAACCACTGCTTTGAGTCACGCCGCGTTGGCGGTACTTCCACCTCATGGCGCGCGTAATCTATGCATGCCTCAGGTGTCCCGACATGTGATGGCTTCCATTCCGGCCACTCGTCATCACGCATCAACGCCTGCAGACGTACCTCTGCTCTCCGACTTTCCCCATGTGGCGAGGCAGGTGAATGCGTTCGAATGTGCGGCCACCGTCAGGCAGCCACTCTCCTCGAGGCACATGTCGAGTGTCTGCTTGACGGAACGGCTCATCAATAGAAAACGATGATGCATGTGTCTCTATGATGTAAATGCATCACCTGTCTGGCCGTCTACGGCACCGCGGGTGTCAACAGCTGCGTTGGCTGGCTTCACATCAGGGGACTGCTAACGCCTACGTCGTGGAGGTGCCACCAGCCGTTCTGGAAATGCGTCCAGTGCCGCACGCCACCCCAGCTGGAATCGCGTCCGGGTGTCGAAGCGTCTCATGAGTTCGGCGACACGCCGATTGAGTGTCGCAATAGATATCCCCGTCTCGTAAAGAATGGCCTTGTCGTTCAGCCCTGCCGCCAGCAACGGAATCATTTGCGCAGCCGTCTCCGACACCTGCACGTCGGGCTGGCCCGCCTCCATGGCTCCCGTTCGAGTAAACGCGATGGGCGTAGCTCGGCCCCAGGTCATTTCAAAGAGTTCATAAAGTGCGTCGAGCAATGAAGGCGCCCTCACCAGCAACGTGGATCCTCCCTGATCCTCGACATTCAGGGGAATGAGGGCGACGCGTCGGTCCACCACAAACATCTTGATGGGCAAGATCGGGAAAATTCTTGCCTCCTCGCCCCTTTCCACCGAGGATTGCAGCGTTGCCAGTGCACCTGGTAGCGCAATAAATCCGGCATCGGAGATGCTTCTTATGCGCACGCCTGGACGCATTTCAGGCCGATTGACGTCCTTGCGATACAACCAGGGCGCACGCTGGAAACCGATCACCTCTTCCTGAACAGTTTGACGCAAGTGAGCCAGAATCTGACCTAAAGCGGCGTGGCTCGTGATCACCTCCACCGACTGTTCTGGAGCTTTGGCATTCGCTGAATTTGCAGCCTGCCTTTTTAATTCGGGTATCGTCGAGCGGGCGCGCTCAAGAACGACTTGACGCTGGCCGACGAGTGCTTCAATGGCAAGCTCTGGCGGCACGGCAATATAGCGTCGAGGTCGCTCCGGCGAATGGGATGCCAACCCTTTGGATTCTATGCCGTCGAGTAGTTGCTGCGCCTTGCGTAGCGTCAGGGCAAGCGTTGCGGCAATCTCTTTGGCGGTCGCTATGCCGTGAGTAAGAAGTGCGCGATAAGCACCCTCCTCCAACTCATCGATGCCAAGTGGCTCCAAAGGACGCTGGTCGGCTGTTGCACGGCGCAGCTTTCCAAGCGAACGCAAGTCGCGCGTGGTTGGGACTTGCCTATTGCGCAGGCGCTCCCTGTCGGCGGCTTTTTCCGCTTTGTGATGCTCGCCCGGATCGCCCCCTGCGGTCAGCATCGCGCGTGCCATGTCTCGTTTTTCACGGGCAACCTCCAAGCTGGTATCCGGATAGGTGCCGAACGCCAGCCGCTTCTCCCTTCCGTCGAAACGATACTTCAGGCGCCACAACTTGCCGCCGCTCGGAGCGACTTCGATATACAAACCACCTCCATCAAAGAGCTTTCTTGCCTTGGTTGTCGGCTTCGCTTTGAGAATTGCTTTGTCCGTAAGTGGCATAGAGACTCCGTGGGGGCAGTTTGAGATTGTTTGAATGATGCCCCCATTGTGCCCCCACATGGGGATATGACAGCCGCAAAGAGGTCGGGTTAATTTCCGACGGCCTTCCTGGTAAGGCCGCCTGCCGCTTCGGCGCAGAGAAATCCACTCATACCCGCGCTCTCTAATCGGCCGCACCACCGTGATCCCGCTCTATCCGCTGCGCGACGTCAACATGAAGAAGATCGCGCGCCTGAAACTCAACAAGATCGTCAAGCGCATCGCCGCCAACCACGGCGCCCACTTCAACCATGTCCACCTCCTTCTGACCTCGCCAGAGCGCAATGCGCTATCTCGCGTCATGCGCAATGTCGGTCAATGCTACGTCCAGGCGTTCAATCGCCGGCATCGCCGTACCGGCACTCTATGGCAGGGCCGCTTCAAGTCATGCCTCGTCGACAGCGAACGTTACCTGCTGACCGTCTACCGTTACATCGAACTCAATCCCGTGCGCGCGGCGATGGTCGAGCGACCCGAGCAGCATCGTTGGTCAAGCGTCCACGCCAACCTGAATCAACGACCGGACGATCTGGTGACGCCCCACCCGGTCTATCTGGGACTGGACGTGGACCCGAACGTCCGCGCTGAGGCTTATCGTGCGTGGCTCCGTCAGGGCGTCAGCGACGACGATCTGCACCAGATCCGGCATCATCTGCAGCAGGAACGCGCACTCGGAGATGCCAAATTCCAGGCAATGATCGAAAGAGCCCTTGGCCGACCGGCCGTGGTACGTCCACGAGGTCGGCCACCACGGCCCGATGAATAAGACCGTGCTTAATTCCCTCCGTCCCCTTATCGCGACGACACTAGCAAACCCGCGAGTGCAAAAACACAAAGCAGCGCAGCAACAACCAATGCGACCAGCGTGGGAAATGTGAGTGCGAATGCTTGGCCGCCGCCAAGGTCAAACCGCTCGAGGTCAACGACTGCTTGCGCCCCGTGGCCGTAGCCGATGCTGAAAGCAGCAGAATCCGATGCCGCTGTGCTAGCGAGCCATAGGCACAGGATTGATCGCGATACGTGCATTAGAGCCTAACGCTGGAGTTAAGCGGCGCGCGGTACGCGCGTCCGCTTGGATGACTGGTTAGCGCTCATTGTCAATAAGTGCCGGCTTAGCTTTCGCTAGCTCCCGAGCAATCTCCTCAAGATGAGCGATACACAATTTCTTCCAATTCGCATCGAGCTTAACCGCTTTCTCAAAACTCGCTTTCGCTGGCACCAACTCGTTGCATCGCAAATGTGCCATGCCTAAATAGAAATGGGCTGCCGCGTCGCCAGGCTGCGTCGCTTCACGCTGCATCGCCACTTCTTTTAGCTTGGCGTAGTCTCCCTTGCCGAGGAGTGCTGTCGCCTCTGCCTGAAACGCTTGCCGCTGGGCGGCGTTCGTCAAGAGCTTGCCCGTCCTGATATGCGAAACGAGTAACGCAGTAAGCGCGGCACCGATGTAAAGCAAAGCTATGAAGACGCAATAAAGCGCCGTTTCTAGCTGTGCCGCGTTCTCCACTTCCATATTTTGAGCTCTAACGCTTGAGTTAAGCGGCGCCGGAGGCGTCCGCCTTGAACGAGTGGTTAGATGCCAGGCGTCTAGAGCCGAACACCGAAATACCCTAACAACCGGACCAAACTGAAGTACACACCAACCGTGACAACGCAGGCGACCCCAAGGGCTGGCCAGAATGCGACGCCGCGATGGAGAAGTGTTGGCAATATCAAGAACAGCGGCAACGTAGCTAAGATAAGCCAAAAAATACTCTGCGATAGATCTGCCACTGCCTTGCTATTGCCAGTGCCCGTGTAGAGCCAGATGAATGCAAGTAAGGAAGTCGTCGGCAGAGACGCCAATACTGCGCCCCAAAGGGAACTGCGCTTGCCGACTTCGGAGACGACGATGACAAGAGCAACAGTGATAAGAATCTTTGCTACGTACTGCCACATACTCTGTCCTGGTATCTAACGCTTGAGTTAAGCGGCGGCGAATCCGTCCGCCTTGAACGAATAGTTAGGCGCGACGCCGGGCTACGGAGAGCACTGCATACGCCACGAGACTGTAAATGATGATGCTCGACGGAATGCTAGCAAGGAACGCAAGCAAGTTGAGCGGCGTGCCCTCGTAAACGGGATGTTGCGAAGTGCCAATGTTGCCGAGCGGGGCAAAGCTTTGTAGCAGCGTGTTTTGCCAGAGCAACCCGTTGGCGAGAGATGTGAGGCCAAAGGAGTCGGCGGCAAATGAAAGCGCGAATAGTACGGCGGTTGCCAGTACACCAATTGCGAAAGCTGACAGAATGCGTTTGATCATGCGCTTGGAAGCCTAACGCTTAGTTAGGCCCCACATCCGGGGTATAGCACCGGATCGTTCAGCAAAGCGGCACTCCCGGTCAAGGGAAAATTACATGACAAGCCAATGTCTTGCTCTGTCGAACCGGAGCTGCATGCGTATATCGATGGGCCGGATATGGGGTGATAAGAGATATGCCACCGAATCCGACGAATAACACGGCTGCAGCTCCGGCTCGTCGGGTTGTGCAGCACTTACAGGTCGAGCCTGCCGCGGCTCGGCCACTCGGCCTACCCCATCCCGCGAATGGTCGCGGGGGCGGCGAATCCGCAGGATAGGCGCATTGTCCCGTCCTGCGCCGCCATGTCGTATTCAACCAAGAAGCGACCCTTCCACCTCACCACGCCGCTGAGCGAGGACGTGTTGCTGCTGCATCGCTTCGAGGGTGATGAGGCCTTGTCGCAGCCGTTCGAGTTCCGCCTGTCGCTGGTGTCGGAAGACGATGCGGTCGATCCCGAGAAGCTGGTCGGCAAGCGCATCACGCTGTGGGCCAACCGCGACTCCGAGGATGACTACGGGGGCACCTGCTGGAGTGGCATCGTCGCCAGTTTCGGGCGCAGCGGCTCGCAATGGTTTGCCGGCGCCGGCGACGTCCAGGAGCTGACCACCTATGAGGCCGTACTGGTGCCGTGGTTCTGGCAGCTGAAGCTGGTGGAGGACTGTCGCATCTTCCAGAATCAGAGCATCCCCGACATCGTCGACACGATTCTTGGCGAACTGCAGCTGGGCAAGCACGAGACCGATCTGTCCGGAACTTACACGCCGCTCGATTACTGCGTGCAGTACGACGAGAGCAGTTTCGATTTCATCGCGCGGCTGCTGGAAGATGCCGGCATCCACTATTTCTTCAAGCACGATCCGCACGAGCCGGCCGACGTGCTGGTGATCTCCGATCACCAGGAGAAGGACTACAAGGGCCAGGTGACCAGCCTGCGCTACGCCGCCAACTGGGCCGAGCAGGACGAACCGGTGGTGTATGCGCTGACGCGCCGGCAACGCATGCGCACCGGCCGCGTGATGATGCGCGACTTCGATTTCACCAAGCCCACGCAGAACCTGGAATCGGGCGTGGACACCATGCTCACGGTGGGCGCGCAGAAATCGTTCCAGAGTTTCCGCTATCCCGGCGGTTACCTGGATCGCAGCGACGGCGACGCTCGCGTCAAGCTGGCGATGGAGATCGAGGAAGCCGGCCACGAACTCCTCGACGGCGCCAGCACGCTGCTGGAGATCCATCCCGGCGTGGCGTTCCAGCTGGACGATCCGCCGAACGATGTGCTGGAACCGGCCTGGCGCACGCTGCGCGCGCAACATCACGGCGAGAACAACCTCGACGACGACAACGGCGAGAGCTTCTACCGCAACGACTTCACCGTGATGCCGCTGACGCTGCCGTACCGGCCGCCGCGCAACACGCGGCGCCCGCGCATGCGCGGTCCGCAGACCGCGATCGTCACCGGGGCATCCGGCGACGAGATCTACACCGACCAGTACGGCCGGGTGAAGGTGCATTTCTTCTGGGATCACCTGGGTACGAGCGACGACAAGAGTTCGTGCTGGATCCGCGTGTCGCAGGCGTGGGCCGGCAATGGCTGGGGCACGTTCTTCCTGCCACGCGTCGGCATGGAGGTGATCGTCGATTTCATCGACGGCGACCCCGACCATCCGCTGATCACCGGCTGCGTCTACAACGGCGACAACGCCGTGCCCTACGCACTGCCCGGCGAGATGACCAAGAGCACGCTGAAGACGCAGTCGAGCAAGGGTGGCGGCGGTTTCAACGAACTGCGCTTCGAGGACAAGAAGGGCAGTGAGGAAATCTTCCTGCATGCCGCGAAGGACCTGCAGGCGCGGGTGGAGAACGATTCGGCGGAGGCCGTCGGCGGCAACCGCGACATCACCATCACCGGCAACCGCTCGGAAACGATCAACGGCGCGCAACAGCATGTCGTGCAGGGCGCACGCACCAGCTCGGTCGGCAAGGATGACGGCCTCAGCGTGGGCGGCAACTTCCTGATCAGTACCGGCAGCGACCTGGGCCTCAGCGTGGGCGGCTCGGCGATGCACAACATGAGTCAGAGCCTCCACATCAAGGCCGGCATGAACATCGTGCTGGAAGCGGGCATGACGATCAGCCTGAAAGCCGGCAGCAGTTCGGTGGTGCTGGGACCGGCCGGCGTCAGCATCGACGGCATGCTGGTGCAGATCAACTGTGGTGGCAGCCCGCTGTCGGCGAGCCCACCGGAGAAACCGGACAAGGCGACCAACGCGAAGGATGCGATCACCGTCGCCGCTGGCTCACCGCTGGCCGCGCTGCAGCAGTCACAGGCAGCCGCGCTGCACGCAGCCGCTGCCACCGGCGCGCCGTTCTGCGCCGAATGCGCGGCAGCCAAGGCGGCGCTTGAAGCCATGGGCCATGGAATGGGATGAGCACACAGTGATCGATCAGACCCAGCTCGTCGCCCTCATGCGCATCGTGTTCAACAACGATCAGCACCATGTCTATGCCGTACTCGACGGCTGCAAGATCGCGCAATTGCCGAAGCGATTGCAGTCGTCCGGCTGCACCTACAGCTGCCTGTTCTCCGGCGCGCTGGATCCATCGCTGGAACTGGCCGCACCCTGGCTGGTCGAGCTGCCTGCAAAGTCGCCGTTTACCAGCAGCCTGCTGCAGGAAAGCTGGAACCAGCATGGCGGCATCCTGCTGCAGACCGCTGCCGAGGTTGACCTGTACACCGTGCGCCATCACCTGCGGCGCTTCCTGCGCGTCACCGGCCCCGGCGGCCAGCCGATGCTGTTCCGCTTCTACGATCCGCGCGCGTTCCGCATCGCGATCCCGCAGCTTCGCCGCGCCGACTACCTGGCGTTTTTCGCCCCGTTGCTGGGTGTGTTCACTGAAGCGGACAACCCTTCCAGCGTGCTGCATTTTACCGCCGACGGACCGATGCAGGGCAGCGTGCGCGCCTTCCCGAGCGCGGATAACGCGGAGCATCACCATGCTTGAATTCAATCGCAAACAGATGAGCGGCATCGGCCAGCAGCATCTGCTGCAGTCGCTGCAGGGATTCCTGACACGCCACCTGCCGCAGGCCTCGCAGATGCCGCCGGCGCAGTTGCGCAGCACGCTGGACACGTTGATCGGCGAATGCCGCACGCTCGGGCTGAGCAGCCAGCGCGCGATCGCCGCCTATGCGCTGGCCGCCTGCACGCTCGGCACCGCGACCGTGCGCGACGATCCCACCGTGCAGCACATCCTTGCCCAGCGCGAGTTGCCGCAGGCGTACAAGGCATTGCTGCTGCAGACCTGGCTGGCGCGCATGGGCGCCGAGCTGACACGACTGCGGAGCTGAGCCGATGTCCGACTTCCCCTCTCCCGATCTGGGCGGTGCGGCGCAACAGGCCTCGCAGGCCGCCGGCGGTGCCGTGGCCGGTGCACAGAAAGCCGCACAGGGTGCCGCCGCGCAAGCCAGCAACGCTGCGCAAGGTGCGATCGGTGAGGCAAAGAATGCGGTCAGCACGGCATCCAGTGCAGCGGGCGCTGCCGCGGGCGGCGCGATGGCCAAGGCGCAAAGTGCGGCGCAGGATGCCGCCGGCAAGGCTGGCAGTGCGGCGCAGGGTGCGATCGGCCAGGCCAGCCAGGCGCTCGGCAAGGCAGCCAGCGGTGCACAGGGCATGGCGCAGGGCGCGCTCGAGCAGGCGAACCAGGCATTGAATGGCGCCAGCAAGGCCGCTGGCGATGCCGCGCATTCCGCGCTCGATGCTGCCGGCAGTGCCGTCGACAAGGCCAAGGGCATGGCCAACGACATCGCGAACAACGCCTTGAAAACCGCCAGCGATGCGCTCGACAAGGCGCAGGGCGCCGCCGAGGATGCCGCGAAGAATGCCCTGCAGGATGCCAACCAAGCCGTCGACAAGGCGCAGTCGATGATCGAGAACACCGTGCAGAACGCGCTGGACGGTGCCAACAAAGCGATCGACCAGGCCAAGGATGCCCTGCAGGATGCCGGCAAGCATGCCTTGCAGCAGGGGCTGGATGCGGCGAACGGCGCACTGGCGCAGGCCAATGCACTCAGTCATCAGGGGCTGGCCGGACTGAGCGGCGCACTCGCCGAATTGCCCAAGAGTTTTCCCAACCTGCCCGCTGATTATCCGGGTTCGGAATGCCCGTATGTGCGTGCCCTGCACGACCTGCTCCCACAGCAAGCCGCGCAGGCGCATAACTCGCTGAGCAATGCCGCCAATGCGCTGAATGGCGCCGGCGACATGCTCGACCACGCCAGCTCGGAACTGGACAACGCCGCCAAGCAGGTCGGCAACGAAGCCAATAACGCGATGGACAAGGGCATGGGCGCCATCGACGACGCGCAGAAGGCAGCGAACGATGCCGAGAAGCAGGCGATGGCTGCCGCCAATGATGCGGCGAACCAGGCCAAGGCAGCCGCCAACGCTGCCGCATCGAAGGCGCTGAAAGAGTGCAGCGACGCTGCCAACCAGGCCAAGCAACAGGCCAAGGACCTGGCGCAGCAGGCGATGAGCCAGGCCAACCAGCTGGCCGACAACGCGCAGAAACAGGCTACCGCTGCCGCGCAGTCAGCCGTACAGGCGGCACAGCAAAAAGCCGCCGCGTTGCAGCAGCAGGCCACCCAACTGGCACAGGGTGCGATCGGTCAGGTCCAGCAAGGTATCGCCGGTGCCAGCAAGGCAGCGAGCGGAGCGGCATCCGGTGCCGTTGCCAAGGCCGGTCAGGCTGCAGGCCAGGCAGCGGCGCTCGCCGGCAACGCGGCCAAGTCACTTGGCAATGCGGCGAGTGGACTGGGCGGTCTGCCAGGCTGAGCGCAGCGCGGTGGATGCCCGACTAGTGTGGCCAAGATTGCGTTTGCGACCACGGTGCGTGGTTCACCGGCGACCGTGGCCAGCGCTCAATGCATCATCGTGTTGATGTTCATCACCGTGCCGTTGGGCATGATCATGTCACCGGGCTTCTGTCCGGCCGCGCACGGACCGAGCCAGCGGCCGTTGCTGCTGACATCCCTCGACGTCTTGCCGAGGAATGCTGGCTGAAACTGCATGTGGGTGTCGGTGTGGTATGCGGTGTCACCGTCGAAGCGGGTTTCGCTATGGCTGACCATGTTCATGGTGCCCTGCGGGCGTTGCATCTGGCACACGCTGTCAACAGTGAACGAATTGCCACTCACGCTGAAATCCATCTTGCTGCACACCGCGCCGCTCATCTTGGCGGCGAACCGGTACAGCGCCTGGTCGGTATCTGCGTCGAGGCATATCTTCGGCATGGCATGTGGGCTGGAGGCACCATTCATTACATTGTCCTGGATCTCCCACAGGCCAGCCTTGCGCTTGGGCAGGTTGCCTGGCAAGTCACTGGCAACGGCAATGCAAGCCAGTATCAGCAGGCTTGTTCCTACCGCAAAGCGAATACCGGCAGACATGTGATTTCCCTGTGGCAATGCGGACCAGGAATGCGGTGCAACTCGACGCGCAGAAGTCTCACCCCGATTCATACGAATAGCCGTTGCAACGACCCTGACAACGAACGCTGTGCCCCGCTCAGGGGATCATCTCGGTCATCTGGCCCGGCACGCTGACCGTCACCATGCCGCCCCACATGCACATGCAGGTATGCGTATTGTCCAGGCACGGCATGTTTCCCAGCAGCACGGTCGGCGTACCGGGAATCCATGGCGCTACGGTGGCGGGAATGCACGGCTGCGGCGTCAGCACACCTAGTGCCGCGGTGGTGGCCGCGGCCACCTGCGGGTTGCTCGGTGAAATGCACATTCCGAACGGCATGATGTTGGTCATCGGGATGAAATCCATGATCGTCGCCGCCGGCTGATCGGTGGACAACATCTTGTTCGTCGGCAGTACCACCAGGTTCGACGGTGCCACGCCGAAGCTGCACATCAGGGTGGCACCATTGACTACATGGATCGGCATGGCGCGTGCCCTCAGCCGCCGCTGGCGACGATCTCGACGCGACGATTCTCAGCCGCGGTCGGATCGGCCTTGTTGAGCAATTCAGTGGAACCCTTGCCGCTGGCACTGAGTCGGTCGGCTCCCACGCCGTGCCCGGTGAGGAAGCGTTTCACCGAGGCGGCGCGCATCTGCGACAGGCGCATGTTGTAACCAGCCGAGCCCACACCATCGGTATGGCCGATGACCTCGAACGTGCGTCCCTTCAGCTCGTCTGATCCCAACGCTGCGGCCAGGTTGCTCATGGTGGTGGCGGAGGCACCCTCGATGCGGTCGGAGTTGAAGGCGAACTGGATCTGCATCGAGATCGAGGCCGGTGGAGGCGCGGCGACGGGCTCGTCGGCTACCTTGCCGGCCGCTGCCGCACCGCCCAGACGCAGCGAACGGGTAGCCCCGGTATTGACCGAATCGTCGTCCTTGGCCTTGAGCTGGTCGACGATCGATTTCACCGAGGGTGTGCTCGATGGCGTATCCGAAGAGGGCGGTGCTGATCCGACATCCTGCGCAACGGCGCAGGTCGCAACCAGCAGCAAGGCAGCAGCAAGGCAGGACAACGGGCGAATGGCGTTCATGGGACTCTCCGGTCTCCGCGCACGGTAGCGCGGCTGTGGCTGGTGTTTAATGCCTCGCAGTGTGTGCAGCGCGCCGCTTTTTTTCGATATGCAATTCGCTCTATGCCGCTTGTTGCTATGACGAACTGTGTATCGAAGCGGCTTGTGGAATTTCCTAGAGTGGGCTTGCGGCAGCCACGGACGGTGATGCACATCAGGATCCTGCATCGCACTTCGGATCGACCAGAAATCGACAACCTGCCATGACCGTCATGCAACGACAGCGCCATCCAGCCACCGCCTGCTCCGGCAGGCATCTCCGCAACGTGCCGCCTGTGGCACCGGTCGGCCGGCAAAGGTAATCACCCATGTTGCGACGGCCAACCGCGTTGCTGCCGCGTCTGCTCGCCGATGGCGTGCTGCCCTGCGCACTCGCCGCCATCGCGCTGACCGCGGCGTTCACGCTGCGACAATTGCGTGACATGGACGACATCGCGCACATGCGCATCGTGCTGCAGCTGGAGCAACTCTCCGCCGCGCTGGATCGCGATGGCGGCCATGCGACGCAGCAACTGCTCGATGATGCCCTGCGCAACGGCCACGCCGACCAGTTGCAGCGCATCGACCTGCAGGAAGCCGATGGCCTCCTGTTGCACAGCGGCGCACCGACCGCGGCGGCACTCGAACACTACCGACGCGAGTTGCCCGCCGGTAGCAGTCGTCATCGCACACTGATCCTGCACGTGGATCCCCAGGCGCGGCAGCATGCACAGCGGCTGCTATGGCTGTACGGCGCACTCAACAGTCTTGGCATCGTGCTGCTTGCACTACTGGCCGTGTATGCCATGCGCTATCGCGTACTGATGCCACTGCAGCGCCTGAAATGCGGGCTGGATGAATTGCTGGCCGGCGCCAATAGCATCACCAAAACGCACGAAGCGCACCGGGAGTTTGCCCAGTTGCAGGCAAACACGCATGCCGTTGCAGGATTGCTGGCGGCATACCGGATCGAGCAGGCCTCGATCCAGCGTGCCACCACGATCGATGCGCTCGACCGGTTGCGCCAGACCCAGGCGACTGCACGAAACAAGTCGCAATTCATGGCTCTGGTTGGGCACCACTTCCGCCAGCCATTGCAGGCCATGCAGCTGCTCACGGCCAGCCTGCATCCGGGCATCGACGCCGAACAACAGGCATTGCTGGCGCAGATGCACACCAGCATCGGCACGATGACCCGCCTGCTTGATGCCCTGCTGGAAATCTCGCAACTGGATGCCGGCGTGGTGACTGTGACGCCCGTCCGCTTCAGCGTATCCGACCTGTTCCTGCATGACCGTGGCTGGCTGCTCGATGAGGCACACCAACATGGCGTGGACCTGATCTGGCGCGGCAGCCGCCATCACCTGCAGGGCGATCTCGAACTGACCGCCACGCTGCTGCGGCAACTGGTCAGCAATGCGATTGCATGCACCGCGGCGCACGGACGCGTCATGGTCGCCGCGCGGTGGAGTCCGCATGGCGTGCGCATTGAGGTGCGCGACAATGGCGTGGGTATCGCGGCGATCCACCAGCAACGCATCTTCGAGGAATTCGTGCAGTTGCATGGCGACGGCGAGCGCCGCGAGGGCTATGGACTGGGGCTTTCCATCGCGATGCGCGTGGCACAGGTGCTGGGCACCCGGATCGGCCTGCGCTCGGAACCAGGCCGCGGCAGCGCGTTCTGGTTCGAACTGCCATGCCTGCCGGCAAACGAACGCCAAGGCGGCATCGATACCCGCCGCGCATTGCCGGCCATGCATTGATCCGGTCTGATTTGATTTGGCCCGATCGCCGTGGCTGATGCAGCCAGCAAAACGCCACCTGTCATCCGAACGAGCTATGCCCTACTGGGAATAGGCCGCGCCGTCGCGGCTGCCTAGACTGCCGAAGCTTCATCAACCGGCCGCATCACGCCGCCGGCTCGCAGTTGGGAGGGACGCCACGTGCGCGCACAGCTCACCCTGATCCGGCTCACCGCCGTGGTCATCACGACGTTTGCCGGCTGTGCTGTCGCACAGGACCTGCCCGCCTTGCGCAGTCACGACGCGGCCGCCATCGACACTTCGACCGCGCTCAACGCACAGGCGCGCATGGACGATGCCGATACCGCACTGGCGCTGAGTGCCGATGGTGCACTGCTGTATGGCGCCAGCCCGCTGAAGATGGATGGCTATCAATATTGCAGCCAGGCGGTCGCACTCGCGGAAAAGGGCGAGTTGCGCCAGAGCGTGCGCGCGGCGAGCCAGGCGCTGTATCTGGCCCAGCAGAGCAAGGACGACGAGCTGCTGGCGCGCGCCTACCGCGACTTGGCGATCGTCTACGGTTACGGCGGCGACTACGACAAGGGGGTCGCCTTCGCCAATGCCGCGCTCAAGCATCCGGTGAAGGATCCGACCCAGATCATCGGCCCCGCGCACAAGGTGCTTGGCGACGCCGCCGCACGCCAGGGCGACTACAACGGCGCGATCGCCGAATACCGGCTGGCGCTGCCGGGCAGTTCGGATCATTACCGTCCGCTGGTGCAGCTGTCCCTGATCAATGCGTTGATCGGCGCAGGTGACCTGGCCGGCGCGCGCGCCGAGATGGAGAAGCTGAAGATCGCCTCGACCGACCCGCTGCTGTCGACCGAACTGAAACGCACCGAAGCGAAGCTGCTGCTGGCAGAGAAGAAGCCGGCCGATGCACTGGTGCTGTATCGCGAGCTGGAGCATTCGGCCAGCGGTGAAGGCGCCGGCTATCAGCGCTTCTGGGCTGAGGACGGCATCGCACGCAGCCAGCTGGCGATGGGCGACAAGGCACAGGCGGCAGCGACCTGGACACAGGCGCTGGACGGGCTGGATCAGGTACGCGCGCAGTTCCACAGCGAGGAATTCAAGATCGGACTGTTCTCGGATGTGCAAGGCGTCTTCGCACAGACGATCGATCTGTATTCGCAGATGGGCGACAGCGCGACGGCGTTCGACCTGTCCGAGCGCAGCCGCTCACGCGCGCTGCTGGATGAAGTGCGCGACCGCGCCAAACTCGCCCCGGGCGTGGCGTCTACCATTCCGGTGGCGGAGCTGCAGAAGCAGCTGCGTCCCGACGAACGGGTGGTCGAGTTCCATTCGCTGCCCGAGCGCCTGCTGGTCTGGGTGGTCAGCAGCGACGGCCTGCATGAACAGAGCTATCCGATTCCACACAAGGATCTGATCCGGCTGGTGGATGCGTTCCGCCAGTCGATCATCGCCGGCCGGCGCAGTGCAGTGGGTGCCGCCGAACAACTGGGCGAGCTGTTGATCAAGCCGCTGAACCTGCCCGCCAATGCGCGCCTGATCATCGTGCCGCACGGCCCCCTGCACTACCTGCCGTTCCAGGCCCTGCGCGTGGACGACCATTACCTGATCGAACAGCATCCGATCTCGGTGACGCCGTCGATCAGTATCGCGATGCAGCTGATCCGGCGCGGCAGCGTGATGAACGGCACGCTGACCGCGTTCGGCAATCCCGACGTGGCGCCGCAATATGCGCTGCCCGGTTCCGAGGCAGAGGTGAAGGCGTTGGCTGCCGCGTTCCCGGGCACGCAACTGTTCCTGCACGACCAGGCGACCAAGGACCACTTCGAGGCCAGCATCGGCAAGACCTCGCTGATCCACATCGCCGCGCATGCCCAGGCCGACACCATCGATCCGCTGTACTCGCGCATCCTGCTCGCCAACGAAAACGGCAAGGTCGATTTCCTCGAAGCGCACGAGGTACTCAGGCTGAATCTCGACAAGGTTTCGCTGGTGACGCTGTCGGCCTGCGAATCGGGACTGGGCCGCGTCGCCGATGGCGACGAGGTGCTCGGCTTCACCCGCTCGTTCCTGTCTGCCGGCAGCTCCGGCCTGATCGTCTCGCTGTGGCCGGTCTCCGACGACGCCACCAAGTTGCTGATGTCCACGCTGTACGGCGAGCTGGCCAAGGGCAGCGACGTGCAGGTGGCCATGCAGCGCGCACAACTGGCCGTGCTGCATACCAAGGGCATGGACCATCCGTTTTTCTGGGCGCCGTTCGATGTCATTGGTGACTGGCGCCTCACCGTGGGAGCGAAACCATGATTTGCCTCGCCAGGATTGCGGTGCAGCCGCGGCGTTTGCCGCTAACCATCGTGCTGGGACTGCTTGCACTACCCGCGTTCGCACAGACCACCAGCCAGGGGTTGCAATCGCAGGCCACCCCGCAAATTCCCGCCGACAACCAGGCGGCACCGCTGCCGCAGCCGCAGAACGTGCCCGCGCCACCGCCGGTGACCGCGCCGCTGGCCAGCTTCGTGCTGCGCCGAGTGGTGTTCAACGGGGTCAGCGTGTTCCATCCCGCTCAACTTGATGCACTGGCGGCCGATCGCATCGGCAAGCCGGTGACGCTGAATGACCTGGACGCGCTGGCGAAGCGGGTCACCGCGCTCTACCGCAAGGCCGGCTTCGTCTTCGCCACCGCGCTGGTGCCGGTGCAGGAAGTGAAGGATGGCGTAGTCGAGATCAGCGTGATCGAGGGACGCCTCGGCGAAATGAAAGTCGAGGTCGATCCCGCCGCACCGATCAAGGAAGCACGCATCCGCGCGATGCTGGCACCGCTGGTACCGGGCCAGCCACTCAATGGCAAGGTCTACGAGCGCACCATGCTGCTGCTGTCCGACCTGCCCGGCATCAAGGCGACGTCTTCGCTCAGCTCGGGCGCGGAACCGGGCACCACCGATCTCGATGTGAAGATCACACGCGCCGATCCTGTCACGGCCTCGATCGGCATCGACAACTACGGCACAAAGGAGGCCGGCATCCTGCGCGCGGGCGGCTCGGTGCGCTGGAACAGCCCGTTCGGCATCGGTGACAACCTGGATGCACGCGCACTGTTTGCGGAACACGACGGCACCACGTTCGGGCGACTGTCCTATGAAGCGCCGCTCGGCACCGACGGCATCCGCATCGGTGCCGGCGTCGCCCGCGTCGACTACACCCTCGGTGGTGCATTCGAACCGCTCGATGCCTATGGCACCTCGCTGATCGACGATGCGTCGATGACCTTCCCGCTCATCCGCCAGCGCGACCAGAACCTGTTCCTCCGCCTCTCGGTGGATCAGAAGCTGCTCACCGACAACCTGCATGCGGTGGACTACAGCTCGCACAAGCAAGTGCACGGCGTGGGCGTGGGCTGGGCTTGGGAACGGCGCGACGATTTCGGTGGCGGCGGCTATTTCAGCAGCAACGGCGTGCTGTATTCGGGCAACCTGCACATTCTCGACCCGGCGGCGCGCGCGTACGACCAGAGCATCTACGGCAACCACACCGAGGGCGGCTTCACCAAGCTGACCTTCCAGTTTTCCCGGCTGCAGGCCATCGCGCCGAAGCAGACGCTGTTCCTCGGTATCGGCGGACAGCTGAGCAACGGCAACCTGGATCCCTCGGAAAAGCTGTCGCTCGGCGGTTACAACGCAGTGCGCGCCTATCCGCAGGGCGAAGTGCTGGTGGATCAGGGCTTCATCGCCAACCTCGAATACCGCTACTCGCTGAGTGATCAGGTCACTCCGTATGCGTTCTACGACGCCTCGCATGGTGAACTCAACCGCTCGAACGACTCGCCCGAGGGGCGCCCAATCCGCAGCCTGCGCGGCCCCGGCCTTGGCCTGAACTGGGCACGGCCGGGCAATTTCTCGCTCGACCTCACCGTCGCCTGGAGCGACACGCGCCCTGCGGTGACCAGCGATGGCAACCAGCGACCGCGGTTGTACTTCCAGTTACAGAAATTCTTCTAGATGCCATAGCTCGTTGCAACAACCCTAATGCATGGCCGCTGCCCCGGAGACTCGACATGAACGCGCAATCCACCACCCATCCGCTTCGCCCCCTGCGTTTGTTGCGTCGACCGCTTGCCGCCGCACTGATTCTGCTGCTGGCACCTACTGCGTTCGCACAGAAGCTGCCTGCAGGCTTCACGAATGACATATACGGCACGGTTGGTTCGCCTGTTACCAACGGGCGGACCATGACGATCACCCAGACCAGCCCTGGTGCGATCATCCAGTGGAACAGCTTCAATATCGCCTACGGCTATGCGGTCGATTTCCTGCAGCCGAGTGCAACGAGCGTGATGCTCAATCGCGTCACCGGCGCCGGTGCTTCGGAGATCGACGGCATGCTCAGCTCCAATGGACGCGTGTTCGTGATCAATCCGAATGGCGTGCTGTTCGGCAACGGCGCCCAAGTGAGCGTAGGTGGCCTGGTGGCTTCCACACTGAACATCAGCAACGCGAATTTCAGCTACGGGGTGCTCAGCGGAACCTTCGTGTTTACCGGCAGCACCGGCAGCGGTGGGGTCGGCAACCTCGGCAGCCTCACCGCGGCTGCGGGCGGCACGATTGCGTTTCTCAGTGCCGACAATATCTCGAACAGCGGCACCATTAACGCGCCCAGAGGCACCGTGGCGCTGGGCTGGGGTCGCGCGCTTACGTTGAACATCGGCGGCGACGGCCTGACCGATCTCGTCATCGCCCCGAACGGCGGCGGCCAGGGCCGCGCCAGCATCGTGAATAGCGGAACCCTGCAGGCCGATGGTGGCCAGGTGGTGATGCGTGCGGACATGGGCGACATCGGCGGCGTGGTGAACCAGGACGGTATCGTGCAGGCGCATTCGCTGTGGAACCACGATGGTCAGATCGTGCTGGACGCCGGCGGCAACGAACTGGAGGTCAGCGGCAGCAACGATGCCAGCGCGAGTAGTGTCGGCGTCGCCGGCGGACAGATCGACCTCTATGGCAACAACATCCTGCTCAATACAAATTCGCTGCTCGACACCAACGGCAACGGTGGCGGCCAGGTAAGCGCCGATGCCACCGGGGTACTGGCGATGGCAGGTGACAGCACGATCTCGGCGAATGCGCTCGGCGCCGGCAACGGCGGAAGCATCATACTCGACGGTGCCAGCGGCCTGTATGCCTACGGCGCATTGTCGGCTACCGGTGGCAGCAACAGCGGCAACGGCGGCTTGATCGAGACATCCGGCAGCGGGGTCGACGTGGATGGCATCCGGATCAATGCCAGCGCGACCCATGGCGCCGCCGGTTTGTGGCTGATCGATCCATACAACGTGCTCATCGTGAATGGCGCTGCCGCCGGCACCTTGCCGACCAACCCGTTCGTACCTACCAGCAACAGCACGATCGATGATGGCGACATCAACAACGCGCTCAATAGCGGCACCAACGTCACCATCACCACGGGCACCAATGGCAAATTCGTCGGCAATGTCATATTCGATGACGTGGATATCGCGCGCACGACAGGCACAGCACCGCTTACATTCACCATCGATGCCAACGCCAGCATCTCCAGCATCTTGAACCTGGGGGCAGCCGGTACCATCGAATCAATCGACGGTGCGGGCCCGCTCAACGTCGTCTTCAACAGCAACGCGAACAGCGTCTACAACGGTGATCCGGACAACGGTTATATCGCACTGAACGGGATGGACCTGCTCACCAACGGCGGCAATGTGTCGATGTACGGGCAGAGCAATCCGGCGAGCGGATTTGCGTCCTCGTCCCAGATTGGCATTCAGTTCTATGACGGCCTGATTGATACGCGGATCGATCAGGAAAATACCCAGGCTGGCGGCAGTGTCATGATGCGCGGCGTCGCCAACGACAGCGACCAAGGCATCGCCGGTGTCGATATCTCGGGCTCCAGCATCACCACCTCCACCGGTGCCATTTCATTATATGGAAGCGTATCGACCGGTGACGGTGCCGGTGTCAGCCTTTCCGACATGGAAGTGGGTAATGCGTTCGTGGGAACGCAGCTATCCACCACCTCGGGCAACATCACGCTCGACGGCACCAGTCTGCTGGCCAACGACGAAGCCGCCAAATGGGGCGTGTATACGACCGATACCGACATCACCACGCAGAGTGGCAATATCGCCATCATCGGTCTCGCCCAAGGCACCCTGCCGAACGTGGACGCGGGATTCGTCAACCCCGGCGTGGAGATCGGCGCAAACACGACCATCCTCAACGGTAGCGGCAACACGTTGATCGCCGGTGAGGCCACCTCGGGCGCTGCTGGCGTGGAGATCGACGCAGGTGCCAGTGTTAACGGCGGTTCCGGTAACGTGGTGGTGGAAGCCAGCAATAACGACACGGGCGACGCACTGGTTCTGAACGGTACGCTCGCCAATACGAGCACGATCGATCTGCGCCCCGGTGGGGTCGATGTCAACGGCAACGTGACCGAAGACCCGGGCGATGCAATCAATCTGGGCGGCACCCTCGGTTTCGGGATCAGCGCCACCGACCTGGGCAATATCTCGACCAGTGACCTGGTGCTGGGCAGCAATATCCAGACTGGCGCGATCACCGTGTCAACGCCGATCACCTTCGGCCATAACCTCACGCTCGACAGTGGGGCCGGCGGCGGCATCGCAGTCGACGGCGCCCTCAACGTCGGCGCGAACACGCTGGCGTTGATCAGTGCGGGCAACATCACCCAGACCGCGCCGATCACCGCAGCATCACTGCTCGTGCAATCCAGCGCCGGCCTGGTGAACCTCGACAACGCCGACAACAACGTATCGTCCGCCACCCTGGCTGGATCGGCGAATGGCGACTTCACCTTCGTCAATGCCGGTACCGTGGGTATCGGCGATGTCACCGCAACCGGTTTCAGCGCCGCCGGCAACACGCCGACCGTGCTGAGCGGATCCGGCATCAGCGGCAGCAACATCCTGGTGCGCGCTCTCACCGGCGACATGATCCTCGGCGCAGATGTCAGCGGCAGTAACGTAAACCTGGTCGACGCCGGCATCTTCGACAATGCTGGCGGCGATACGATCACCGCGACCGGCGACTGGCACGTGTGGAGCAGCACCTGGGTCGGCGAAACTCGCGGTGGCGTGGCCGGCAGTGGCACACTGCCCAATCTCTACGGCTGCGCATTCGGCGCGGACTGCACGGTCACGCCATCCACCAGCGCAAACCAGTTCATCTACGTAAATCAACCGGTTGTCACGGTGGACCTGGCGAACAGCACACGGCAATACGGCCTGCCGAATGGGACGATCAATTACAGCATCAATGGATTGATTCTTGGCGATCTGGCGGCGAATGCCATCAGCGGTGGCATCCTCACCGATGCCACCCAGGCCAGCAACGTCGGCAGCTATGCAATATCCGGCAGCTTCGTCTCACCGGCAGGCTATCTGGTCAACGTCATTCCAGGTGCACTGTCGATAACGCCCGCCATACTCACCTATTTCGCCAATGCGTTCAGCCGTATTTACGGCAGTCCGAACGGCGCGCTTGATGGGACGGTCACCGGTTTCCGCTTGTCCGACACACTGGCCAACTCGACAACCGGCACACTCACCTTCAACACATCTGCCACACAGGCATCCAACGTGGGCAACTATGCGATCGACGGCAGCGGCCTCAGCGCAACCAACTACGTATTCGTGCAGGCTCCGGGCAACAGCACAGCGCTCATCATCGACCCAGCCACGCTGACCTATAACGCCAATCCGTTCCAGCGGTTGGTCGGTACGCCGAACGGCCTGCTGGGTGGCAGTGTCACCGGCTTCGTCAACGGTGACACACTGGCCACCGCCACCAACGGCACGCTCAGTTTCCGGAGTCCAGCCGGCACCTACTCGCCGATCGGTACCTATGGCATCTTTGGCACTGGACTCAGCGCGACCAACTACGTGTTCGTGCAGGCCAATGGCAACGCAACTGCCCTGCTCATTGCGCCGCAGCTGGATACCTACACGCTCGACGTGATGCGCGACGAACCGGTCACCTACGTCTACGACAGCAACTTCGGCATGGTGGCGCTGTGTCCGGCAACTGATCTGGCGGCCGGCAGTCGCGAGCAAGAAGGCGACACGCTGGCACGTCAATGGTCACGCGTACGCTCGCGGCCGAACCTGGCGAACTGCATATCGACGAAGCAGAAGAACAGCTGCGGCGACTTCTGAGTTCCGCTCAAAAGAAAAGCCCGCATGGCCACAGACCATGCGGGCTTCGGATTTGGTGGGTCGTCCGGGATTCGAACCCGGGACCAATAGATTAAAAGTCTACTGCTCTACCAACTGAGCTAACGACCCATTTCAAAAACTTAAGCAGACAATTTTACGGGCTGGGCGGCAACGGCACAAGCAACGATGCTCAGACGTAACGTGTTGGATCGGCCAGGCCCGCTTCGCGGAAGCCCTGCGCGCGCAACCGGCAGGCATCGCAATGGCCACAGGCGCGCCCTTCGTCGTCCGCTTTGTAGCAACTGACCGTGGCCGAGAAATCCACACCCAGACGCTGGCCCTCGCGCGCAATGTCAGCCTTGCTCATGCGCATCAATGGCGCATGGATGCGGATGCCGGCACCTTCGACGCCGGCCTTGGTAGCAACATTCGCCAGGGTCTCGAAGGCCTCGATGAAGGCGGGCCGGCAATCCGGATAGCCTGAATAATCGACCGCGTTGACGCCGCACCAGATATCGCTGGAACCGAGCACCTCGGCCCAGCCCAGCGCGATCGACAGCATGATGGTGTTGCGCGCCGGCACATAGGTCACCGGGATGTCGCTGCTGCCATCAGCGGTATCCAACGGCACGTCGATGTCGGCGGTCAGCGCCGAACCACCGATGCTGCGCAGGTCGATACTGACGGTCTTGTGTTCCACTGCGCCGAGCATCCGCGAGACGCGGTCGGACGCAGCCAGTTCGGACTTGTGCCGCTGGCCATAGGCCACGCTCAGCGCATGCACCTGATAGCCCTGCTCGCGCGCCAAGGCGATGGTGACCGCCGAATCCATACCGCCGGAAACCAGCACGACGGCCTTGTGTAATGAATTTTGAGACATGATGTATTCCACACAGAAGTGACCGGTCACCGGCAACACAGGCCGGCGCGCGGGTTTTCTTGTCGCTGGCAGCAATATGGCCGCAGCGCGGATTTTCTTGAAGAGTGCGGCCATGGATGGCCACTTTTTGATCTTGGCGTTCAGGGACGAACGCACTCATTACCTTCCGGCCGCGTCGTTCCACAACAGCTTGTGCAGCTGCATTTGAAAACGCACGGGCAGCTTGTCGGCAATGATCCACTCGGCCAGCTCGCGCGGCTGCACCGCGCCGTGCACTGGCGAGAACAGCACCATGCAGCGTTGCGCCAGCGCATGTTCATCCAGCATCGTGCGCGACCATTCGTAGTCGGCGCGACTGGCGATCACGATCTTGATCTGGTCGTGCGGTAGCAGATGATCGAGGTTCGACCACAGGTTGCGCTTGCTTTCGCCGGAATCGGGCGCCTTCAGGTCCATCACCTTGCGCACGCGCGGATCGACCGCGGCGACATCGAGCGCACCGGAGGTTTCCAGCGACACCTCATAACCGGCGTCGCATAGTTTCTGCAGCAGGATCAGGCAGCGCTTCTGTGCCAGCGGCTCGCCGCCAGTCACGCAGACATGCTTCGCGCCATGCGAGGCCACTTCGGCGAGGATGTCGTCGATCGCGTGCCAGTCACCGCCATAGAACGAGTATTCGGTGTCGCACCAGACGCAGCGCAGTGGGCAACCGGTGAGCCGCACGAACACGGTGCGCCAGCCGATCGCATCGGCCTCGCCCTGGATCGAGTGGAAGATCTCGGTGATGCGCAGCCGCTCGGTAGCCGCTGGTGCAGGCGTGGAAGCGTCCACGCTTGCGCTGTTGCCGTTCACTGCAACGACCTCAGTTGGCCGACTGCAACTGGATGCGTTGCAGGCGTTCCTTGGCCAGGCTGGCAGCCTTGGAGCCCGGATACTTGGTGGTCACTTGCGTCAGCGTGGCCTTGGCCGCGGCGTTCTGCTTCAGCTCGAGCTGGCTGTAGCCAACCTTGAGCAGTGCATCGGGCGCCTTGTCGCTTTGCGGAAACTGGCTGAGCAGCTGCTGGAAGGACTCCAGCGCCACCGGATAATTGGTGGTGACGTAGTACGACTCACCCAGCCAGTACCAAGCATTCGGTGTGAGTGGGTGATTCGGGTATTGCTTGATGAAGCTGCGGAACTCGCGCGATGCCTGCACGTAGTCGCCAGCACGGATCGCCTTGAAGGCCACATCGTAGGCACCCTGGGCGGCTGCCGGATCGGCGCTGCCCGCAGCAGCGGCCGGTTGACCCTGCGGCGGCGCTACAGTGGGGGCAGCGGCGGTCGCAGCGGCGGCCGGATTATTGCCTTGGGCCGGCGGGTTGCCACCTGCCGCAGCGCCAGCGCTACCACCCTCAAGACGCCCCAGACGGGCATCGAGGTCGGCGTACTGTGCCTTGTTCTTGTCTTCGAGTTCCTGCTGCTTGTGCTGCAGTTCCTCGATCTGACCCTGCAGCTGCTGCACCTGCGCCTGCAGTTGCTGCATCTGGTTGACCATGCCGATACCGGACTGGTCCTTGTTCTGTGCCTGCTGTTCCAGTGCTGCGACGCGATCGGCCAAACTCAGCCGCGAATCCTGCGCACATACCGGGAACGCGAACAGCATGGCGGTCGCTATCGCGACCGCCATGCTGAACCTGGCTGCAAAGCTGTTAGCCAGTCGCTGCATCCTTACTGCGCCGTGTAGACGATCTCGACGCGACGGTTCTTGCTCCAGCAATCCTCGTTGTGCTCACGGCACACCGGCTTCTCTTTGCCGTAGCTGATCACTTCGAGCTGGCTGGACGAACCACCGGCTGCCTGCAGTGCGCTGGAAACGGCATTGCCACGACGCTCGCCGAGGCCCAGGTTGTACTCACGCGTGCCGCGCTCGTCGGTGTTGCCTTCGAGACGGATATGCGACATCGGGCGGTCCTGCAGGTACTTGGCGTGGCACGCCATGATCTGCTGGAACTCAGGCTTGATCTCGGTCTTGTCGAAATCGAAGTACACGACGCGCTGACGCAGGCAGGCATCGGTATCGAGATCGGCCGGGGTGT
>Ga0302314_10002818_pt1 | contig 32225 bp, 23 predicted proteins | sample III_Palsa_N2_3_FD_200533 | JGI IMG/M metagenome (GOLD analysis project Ga0302314, IMG submission 200533) | Peat permafrost microbial communities from Stordalen Mire near Abisko, Sweden - III_Palsa_N2_3 | ecosystem: Environmental > Terrestrial > Soil > Palsa > Peat permafrost | place: Sweden... | reverse complement strand
GTTTCGGCCAGCCTTCCTACTACACGCCACACGGCGTGCTGTGGCAGAACGGGAAGGCGACGGCGCTCGGAAGCCTGGGGAGCGGGTATAGCTATGCCGAGGGGATCAACGATCTCGATCAGGTCGTCGGCTATTCCTGGGCTACCGCGTCCGGGACTGAGATGGGCTTTCTCTGGCAGAACGGAGCCATGACTGCTTTGGCGGCGGTGGGCGGCCAAAATCTTTACAGCCGGGCCTTGGCGATCAATGACGCTGGCCAGATTGTCGGTGACTCCGTCCTTGGCGACTCTCCCTCCTCCGCGGACCATGCGACTTTGTGGCTCAATGGAACGGCGACCGACCTCGGCACCTTCACGGGCGGCGGCTTCAGTTCCGCGAACGCCATCAATGATGTCGGCGCGGCGGTCGGAGAAGCCACCACGGCGGGGGGAGTCCAGCAAGCGGCGCTCTTTGAAAATGGCAGCGTCACCGATCTCGGCGGCCTGGTCACCAATGGGGCGAGCCAAGCCAAGGCTATCAACGATGCCGGCACGATCGTCGGGAACGCTGTCGGCTCGAATGGCGCCGAGCATGCGGTGATGTGGCAGAACGGCGTCATAACCGATCTCAATAGCCTGTTGCCGGCCAATTCCGGCTGGAACCTCATGCTGGCGACGGGCATCAGCAGCAATGGACAGATCTACGGCGAGGGCACGTTCAATGGAACCAACGAGGTGTTTCAGCTGACCGTGGGAACGGCCTCGGCGAGCGGAGGAAATTCCCCGATCACCATCGATGCAAGCGCGGCCAACATGAACATAATCGGCCCGTCGAATACGCCGACCACGGTGAGCTTCAGCGACACCGCCAGTCACTACACGATTTCGACGTCGGGTTCGACGGTCATCGTCACCGATAGCGGCACCGGTCGCACCAGCGTCGATCAGCTGACCGATATCACCGCGATCCAATTCAGCGATGTCACGGATATCGTGGCGGCGGCGCCGGGATCCGGCAGCACGGTCACCACCGGCAACATCGCCGAGCTTTACGGCGCGGTGTTCGGACGGTTGCCCGACATTGCCGGCCTGTCCTTCTATCAGAGCTATCTGGCCAGCAATCCCACCACGCCGCTGCTGCAATTCGCCGAATGGTTCCTGTCCTCGCCGGAATATACCTCCAACGCGGCCCACGACTACGCCCAGACCACGGCCGGCGACGACAAGTTCATCACCGACAGCTATGAGAATCTGCTGCACCGGACGCCGACCGCCGCCGAGATCGCCTATTATCAGACCAATGTCATGGCTCCCGCCTTGGCCAATCTGACCGCGGGCACCCAGGCCTATAGCGCCGCGGAATTCCAGGCTCACGCCCAGATGCTGGTCTATTTCAGCGCTTCGCCGGAATTCCTCAGCGATGTGCAGGTCACGGCGCAAAGCCCGTCGAGCAGCCTGCACTGGCTGGTTCTGACCTGAGGTTCAGGCCGCCTCGCTCTGCATCCGCTTGAGCGAGGCGGTGGTTTCCTCAGCCCGCCGGCGCACCTCGTCGAGCGTCCAATCGACCAACAGCTTCCCGTCGCGCCAGACGCTCTTCAGCTGGTTTTCGCGGCCGGCCAATTCCTCGGCGCGCACCGTCTTCCAGCCATTGCCCGACCGCGCTACCGCGACGCGGCCGGCGCGTGAGCTCTTGGAGGGATCGGTGGCTGGGGATTTATAGACGTCGGTCCAGTCCTCTCCCTGCATCTTGATGGCGTTGGCTTTCATGGCGAAGCGCAGCGTATCGCGGTTCAGCACTTGTAGAAGAGCCCCGCCCATGCCGAAGGTGACGTTCTCGGCCGAGATTTCATTGGCCAGCAGGGTATCGAGAATCTCCTTGATGGTGTTGAGCCGAACGCCGTCGCCCTGGATCACGCGGATCTTTGGGTTCAATACCCAATAGCCTTTGGCGTTACGGCTGGCGCCGAAGGCGTCGATCAGTCTTTTCACAGTTTCCACCACGATAGTGCGCGGATCACCCGAATCGGGCCGTACGACCAGGGTAGCGTTCATCGCCAGGATCTTGTCCTTGAGCTCTTCGCCGAAGATCTTGCTGACCGCATTGTTCAGGTCGTAGCTGTCAGACACGATCGACAGCAGCGGCCCCGCACCGAAACGGTCGAGCATGTTCTCATAGGCCTTGCGCTCGTCTTCGCGGCCCCAGCTGGTGATGGTGCTGTGCTCGGCGGCGGGGATCGAGAAGCCGGCCATCGAGGCGCCGTACCAGCGCCGGGCTGTCAGCAGCGCAGCCACTGTGTCGGTGCCCATGAAATTGACGAGATGGGCCAGGCCGCCGATACCGGCGCTCTCGTGCGAGGAGACGCCGCGCGCGCCGAAATCGTGCAGCTTGAAAGGCAGCAGCGCCGCCGGATCGTCCGTCGATTTCTCCAAGGCTTCGGCGATCACCTGCTTGCAAGCCCAGGAATAGGTGGCGACGGTGGTCGGATACCAGATCGCGCGCAACAGCGCCGTCTCGATATAGCTGGGCAGCCAGGGCAACGCGGGGTCGGTATTGTGGATTTGCACCAGGGCCGTGCCGCGCGGCACGATAGAGCCCTCGGGCAGGGCTTGGATGTCGAGCGGTAGATAGCCGCCATGCTTGTTGAGGATGGTCCGCCAGCCGTCGATATTGAAGGGCAGGCCATGCGCGGTCAGCACTTCGCGCGCTTCGTCGATATCGTCCGACGAGATCGGCTTCGACAGATAATCCTTCAGGAAGGCCTGCAACCCGAAGAACAGCATGTTCGGGAAGGGATCGTCCTCCTTCCCGACGCGCGCCTCGACATAGAAGGAGGTCGTTTCCGCGGCTGGCGGATATTGCAGGAAATGGCTGCTCTTATAGCTGTCGGCATTGAGAATGAGATTGCCATGCGTGGCGAGGGGACTCCCCAAAGACATGGCGCTCTCCTCCGCGGACGGCTTGTTCACACGAAGCAGACGTGAACCACTTCGTAGGAGCGCGAGCCGCCCGGCGAGCTGACTTCGACATTATCGCCGATCGTCTTGCCGATCAGGGCACGCGCCAGCGGCGAATGGACCGAGATGCGCCCGGCGCTGATATCGGCCTCATGCTGGCCGACGATCTGATAGATGCTTTCGTCGTCGCTATCCTCGTCGGAGAGCGTCACCGTGGCGCCGAAGCGGACCGTGGTGCCGCTCAGGGACTTGGCGTCGATCACCTGGGCGCGGCTGATCACGTCCTCGAGCTCGGTGATGCGGCCTTCGATGAAGCTCTGCTTTTCGCGCGCGGCGTTATATTCGGCGTTTTCCGAGAGATCGCCATGCTCGCGCGCTTCCGCGATGGCGCGGATGACCGCAGGCCGTTCGACCTGTTTCAGCGTCCTCAACTCATCCTCCAGGTTCACCAAACCACCCGGAGTCATCGGAATCTTTTCCATCCGTCTTTCCCGTTAATTGCCGCCTTCCGACCCGGGGCGGGTCAGAAGGACCCACTAAGATAGGACTGCAGCGGAGCAACATCAAGAGGGCCGCCGCGCAGCGCTTCGATGGCGTCCACCGCCGCACGAGCACCTGCCAGAGTGGTGTAATGACAGATACTATGGGTCAGCGCTGTGCGCCGGATCGAGAAGCTGTCGGAGACCGCCAGCGCCCCTTCCGTAGTGTTGACCACCAACTGAACCTGGCCCGACAGCATCGCGTCGACGCAATGCGGACGGCCCTCCAGCACCTTGTTGATCGTGCCGACCTCGATGCCCGCATTGCGCAGATACGCCGCCGTGCCATGGGTGGCGATGACCTTGAAGCCGAGGCTGATCAGGCGACGCGCCACATCGACCAGGGCCGGCTTGTCGGCGTCGCGCACCGAGACGAAGGCGGTGCCCTCGCTCGGCAGACGCATGCCCGCGGCCAACTGCGACTTGGCGAAGGCGCGGCCGAAATCGACGTCGATGCCCATCACCTCGCCGGTCGACTTCATCTCCGGTCCGAGCAGGATGTCCACGCCCGGGAAGCGGGCGAAGGGGAACACGGCCTCCTTGACGGCGACATGCTTCAGCGGGCGCTCGACCAGATTGAACGACGCCAGGCTCTCGCCGGCCATGATGCGGGACGCGATCTTGGCGATGGGAATGCCCGTCGCCTTGGCCACGAACGGCACCGTGCGGCTGGCGCGCGGATTGACCTCGAGCAGATAGATATCGCCGTCCTTGACCGCGAATTGCACATTCATCAGCCCGACCACCTTCAGCGCGCGGGCCAGCAGGGCGGTCTGACGCTTGATCTCGTCGACCACGCCGGGAGCCAGGCTGTAGGGCGGCAAGCTGCAGGCGGAGTCGCCGGAATGGATGCCGGCCTCTTCGATATGCTCCATGATGCCGGCGACGAACACATCCTTGCCGTCGGCCAGGCAGTCGACGTCGACTTCCGAGGCATCGGACAGGTAACGGTCGATCAGCACCGGATTGTTGCCGGTCACCGACACCGCCTCGATCAGATAACGCTCGAGGCCCTCATGATCGTGGACGATGCGCATGGCGCGTCCGCCCAGCACGTAAGAGGGACGGATCACCACCGGATAGCCGATCCTCTCGGCGACGGCCTTCGCCTCGGCCAGCGTGCGCGCGGTGCCGTTGGCCGGCTGGCGCAGACCGAGTTCCTGCAGCAGGACCTGGAAGCGCTCGCGGTCCTCGGCCAGATCGATGGCGTCGGGCGAGGTGCCGAGGATCGGGATCCCGGCCGCCTCGAGGGCGGCGGCCAGCTTCAGCGGCGTCTGGCCGCCGAACTGGACGATGCAGCCCAGCACCTTGCCGTTGCTCTGTTCCTTCCTGACCAGGTCGATCACGGTTTCGGCGGTCAGCGGCTCGAAATAGAGGCGGTCCGAGGTGTCGTAATCGGTCGAGACGGTTTCCGGATTGCAATTGACCATGATGGTCTCGCGGCCGGCTTCGGAGAGCGCGTAAGCCGCGTGGACGCAGCAATAATCGAACTCGATGCCCTGGCCGATGCGGTTGGGACCGCCGCCGAGGATGATCACCTTCTCGCGGTCGGTCGGTTCGGACTCGCATTCGGCCGGGGTGATGCCGTCGCCCTCGTAGCAGCTGTACATATAGGGCGTGCGCGAGGGGAATTCGGCGGCGCAGGTGTCGATGCGCTTGAAGACCGGGGTCACCTTCAGCTTTTCGCGCAAGAGCCGGACATCGTCGGCGCTCTTGCCGGTCAGCGTGCCGAGGAACTGGTCGCCGAAGCCCATCTTTTTCAGGCGCAACAGGTCGGGCGCCGTCGCGGGCAGGCCGTTCTTGCGGATCTCGGCCTCGGCGTCGATCAGCTCCTTGATCTGCTCGAGAAACCAGGGGTCATAGGCGCAGCAGGCTTGGATCTCCTGGACCGACAGCCCATAGCGGAAGGCCTGGGCGATCACCAGCAGGCGGTTGGCGCGCGGCTGGGCCAGGGCGGCCTTGACGGCGTCCTTGTTCTTGCCGCCATCGGCCCCGGGGATCTCGATCTCGTCGAGGCCGGTGAGGCCGGTCTCCATCGAGCGCAGACCCTTCTGCAGGCTCTCCTGGAAGGTGCGGCCGATGCTCATGGCTTCGCCGACCGACTTCATCGAGGTGGTCAGGCCTTCATCGGCGCCGGGGAACTTCTCGAAGGTGAAGCGCGGAATCTTGGTGACGACATAATCGATGGTCGGCTCGAACGAGGCCGGGGTGACGCCGGTGATGTCGTTGTCGAGCTCGTCCAGCGTGTAGCCGACCGCCAGCTTGGCGGCGATCTTGGCGATAGGAAACCCCGTCGCCTTCGAGGCGAGCGCGGAGGAGCGCGACACACGCGGATTCATCTCGATCACCACCATGCGGCCATCGGCGGGATTGACGGCGAACTGCACGTTCGAGCCGCCGGTATCGACGCCGATCTCGCGCAGCACCGCGATCGAGGCGTTGCGCATGATCTGATATTCCTTGTCGGTCAAGGTCAGCGCCGGGGCCACGGTGACGCTGTCACCGGTATGGATGCCCATCGGGTCGATATTCTCGATCGAGCAGATGATGATGCAATTGTCCGCCTTGTCGCGGACGACCTCCATCTCATATTCCTTCCAGCCCAGCACCGATTCCTCGACCAGAACCTCATGCACCGGGCTGGCCGCCAGGCCGCCCGAGACGATCTGCTCGAATTCCTCGGCATTGTAGGCGATGCCGCCGCCGGTGCCGGCCAGGGTGAAGCTGGGGCGGATGATCGAGGGCAGGCCGACGGCGGCCATGGCTTCGCGCGCCTCGGCGATATTGCGCACCACCCGGGATTTCGGGCTTTCGAGCCCGATGGCGTCCATCGCGTCGCGGAACAGCAGCCGGTCCTCGGCCTTGGCGATCACGTCGCGCTTGGCGGCGATCATTTCGACGCCGAACTTCTCCAGCGTGCCGTCATCGGACAAGGCCATCGCCGTGTTGAGCGCGGTCTGGCCGCCCATGGTCGGCAGCAGGGCGTCGGGGCGCTCTTTCTCGATGATGCGCGCCACGATCTCAGGGGTGATCGGCTCGATATAGGTGGCGTCGGCCAGGCCGGGGTCGGTCATGATGGTGGCCGGGTTCGAATTGACCAGAATGACGCGATAGCCTTCGTCCTTCAGCGCCTTGCAGGCCTGAACGCCGGAATAATCGAACTCGCAGGCCTGACCGATGACGATCGGGCCGGCGCCGATGATGAGGATGGATTTAAGGTCGGTTCTACGGGGCATCTCGATCTCAGCGCTTCATCAGACGGACGAATTTGTCGAACAGGTAATGGCTGTCCTGCGGGCCGGGGCTGGCTTCGGGGTGATATTGCACCGAAAAGACCGGCTTGCCGTCGACTTCCAGCCCTTCGACGCTGCCGTCGAACAAAGAGCGGTGGGTTACCTTGACGCCTTTCGGCAGGCTTTCCTCGGCGACCACGAAACCATGATTCTGGCTGGTGATCTCGACCTTCCCGGTCGCGAGATCCTTGACCGGATGGTTGGCGCCGCGATGGCCGATGGCCATCTTGCCGGTGGTGCCGCCCAAGGCCCGCGCCAGCATCTGGTGGCCGAGGCAAATGCCGAACAGCGGAAGACCGCTCTCGATAACGCCTTTGATCATCGGTTCGGCGTAGACCCCGGTGGCGGCCGGATCGCCCGGGCCGTTGGTCAGGAACACGCCGTCGGGATTGTGCGACATGACCTGCTCGAGAGTGCTTTCCGCCGGAACGACGGTGACGCGGCAGCCGGCATTGGCCAGGCAGCGCAGGATATTGCGCTTGGCGCCGTAATCGACGGCGACCACATGCACGGAGGGGGCATCCTGGCGGCCGAAGCCCTGGCCCAGCGTCCAGGTCGTCTCGTCCCAGCCATATTGCTGGGTGCAGCTGACGTCCTTCGCCAGATCCATGCCTTCGAGGCCGGGCCACGCCTTGGCCATGGCGACCAGCGCCTCGATGTCGAATTTTTCGTCCGGCGCATGGGCCAGCACGCCATTGGGCGCGCCGATGTCGCGGATGCGCCGCGTCAGCGCGCGGGTGTCGATGCCGGCGATGGCTGGAATGTTGTGCGAAGCCAGCCAGGCATCCAGCGACTTCACGGCGCGCCAGTTGGACGGCTGCGTGATGTCGGCGCGCAGGATGGCGCCGCGCACCGGCGGGCTGGCGCATTCGATATCCTCGAAATTGGCGCCGACATTGCCGATATGCGGGAAGGTGAAGGTGATGATCTGACCGGCGAACGAAGGATCGGTCAGGCTTTCCTGATAGCCGGTCATCGAGGTGTTGAACACCACCTCGCCGACGCTGTGCCCGGTGCCGCCCAGTCCCTTGCCCCACAGCACGGTACCATCGGCTAGAACCAGGGCAGCGGTCGCGCCGGGCGGACGCGGGCTGGAGGAGGTCGCTCCCGACAGCTTTTGGGTCATTCAGGGTTCCTTGAAGGCAAAAATTATCTAAAAACCGGGCGCGCAGTATGGCCCGACCCGGTTAGGCGGGTAGATCGAGCTTCCGGAGGCGCTGGCAAATTTTGGTGTAGATATGGGAAACGGAGGGCGACGTCAAGTTGGTGACAAGGATAGTCGGATTCGGATAGCCTTGCCGGCTTCACTCCAACTCTTCGGGATCACGGGAATGTTGCGCCAGCAGTTCAACGAGGCGTTAAAGACGGCCATGCTCGCCAAGGACAGCCGTACGGTATCGACGGTGCGTCTGATCGTGGCGGCGTTGAAGGATCGCGATATCGCGGCCCGTTCGCGCGGCGTCACGGATGGGATTCCGGACGAGGAAGTGCTGCAGATGCTGCAACAGATGGTCAAGCAGCGCCGCGAGAGCATCACCTTGTATGAGCAGGGAAACCGTCTGGACCTGGCCCAGCAGGAAACCGATGAGATCGGCATCATCAGCCGCTTCCTGCCCAAGCAGATGTCCGAGGCCGAAACGACCGAGGCGGTCAAATCGGTGATCGGCGAGATCGAGGCGACGACTCTGAAGGATATGGGGCGTGTGATGGCGGTGCTGAAGGAACGCTTCGCCGGCACGATGGATTTCACCAAGGCCAGTTCGCTCGTCAAGGGTCAGCTGGGTTAAGCGCTAAGCCGTCATCCCCGGGCTTGACCCGGGGATCCACGCTGGGCCGGAGGCCCTGGAGTCCCGCCTTCGCGGGAATGACGAGGGGAAGGATGACGCAACGACATGACCTTTCCGGTCAGATTCCTCGATGAAATCCGCGCCAGGGTCGCCCTGGCGCAGGTGATCGGGCAAAGCGTCAAGCTGACCCGCAAGGGCCGCGAATATTCCGGGCTGTGCCCGTTCCACAACGAGAAATCGCCCAGCTTCACCGTCAATGAGGATAAGGGCTTCTTTCATTGCCTTGCGGCCGAGACTGGGGTCTTGCTACCGGAGGGCGTGCGCCCGATCGGTAGTCTCGCGGGGACTACTCAAGCCGTCCTGACCCGAGGAGGAATTTGGGTCGATGCGGTTTTCAAAAGCTATGGCGTCCAACGCCTTCACCGCATCGCGCTGACGCGGAATGGTCAGACAAAAGTCTTGCATGCGACAAGCGGTCACCGCTGGTTCGTTCGGGGCGTGCTTAAAGACGTGCTTACATCCGAACTCAAGCCCGGTCATCGCCTTGATGCGGTTTTGCCGGCGGCCCGGCAGAATTGGACATTGGATCCGGCGGGGGTGGCGCATGGAGTGGTCTTCGGGGACGGCTCCGTGCAAAAGGGGTATGGCCACGTCCATCTGCATGGCGAGAAAGATCGCGTTCTAGCCGGTTGGTTCTCGGGCTATAGCGCCGTTCCCAAGATCAGGGAAGGTGGCGCGTCCTACCTGAGGATCTACGGAGGCAAGGCTTTCGGGCACATGAAGGTGCTACCGTCCCTGGATCAGAGCGATTCTTATCTGCTCGGTTTCCTGGCCGGATACATCGCGGCCGATGGCCATGTTGCCAAAGACGGCACCGTGATGCTGAACAGCGCAGATCGAGACCATCTCGAATGGGTCCGTACCGCAGCGACCAAGCTGGGCATAGGCACTTATGGGATCACTGTTGCCCTCCGGAAAGGCTTCGGAAAGCAGGAGAAGGAGCTTTATCGCGTCCATTTCGTGCCGTCGACAATGGATGGTTCCCTGTTCCTCGGAGATGAGGCGCGCCACCGCTTCGAGTCATCGCGGAAGCTGTTCGAACGCTTGCGCTGGGTAGTAGCGTCGGTTGAAGAGAGTGATCGCGAGGAAGAGGTTTATTGCGCCGAGGTCCCGGGCGAGCATGCTTTTGCGCTCGAAGACAATATTCTGACCGGAAATTGCTTCGGCTGCGGGGCTCACGGCGACGTCATCACCTTCCTGATGCGTCACCGCCATATGAGCTTCCCCGACGCGGTGGAGCAACTGGCCGGGCAGGCCGGGCTCGATCTGCCCGAGCAGACGCCGATGGACCGGGAACGCGAGAAGCTCCAGGCCGGGCTGCATGACATCACCGAGGCGGCGGCCAAATGGTTCGAGGAGCAGCTGTGGAAGCCGTCGGGCAAGGTCGCGCTCGATTATCTGCGGAATCGCGGCCTCACCGACGACACCATCCGCCGTTTTGGCCTCGGCTGGTCGCCCGAGAATCGCACCGGGCTGAAGACCGCGTTGAAGGCCATGGGCGAACCGCTGGCGGTGGAAGCCGGCCTTCTGATCAAGCCGGAAGAGGGCGAGAACAAGGAAAGCTTCGACCGCTTCCGCGGCCGGGTGATGTTCCCGATCACCGACCGGCGCGGCCGTGTCATCGCCTTCGGTGGGCGCATCATGGGCGACGGCCAACCGAAATATCTGAACTCGCCCGACACGCCGCTCTTCCATAAGGGTCACAATCTCTATGGGTGGGCGCTCGCGCGCGAGGACGCCGCCAAGACCGGCACGGTGCTGGTGGCGGAAGGCTATATGGATGTGATCGCGCTGCATCAGGCCGGTTTCGGCAATGCGGTGGCGCCGCTCGGCACCGCGCTGACCGAGGAGCAGATCGAGCTGATGTGGCGCGAAGTGGCCGAGCCGATTCTGTGCCTCGACGGCGACGCCGCCGGCCAGCGCGCCGCGATCCGCGCCGCCGAGCGCGCCTTGACCATTCTGAAGCCGGGGCGGTCCTTGCGCTTCGCCACCCTGCCGGCGCCCGAGGATCCCGACAGCCTGATCAAGAAATCGGGACCGGCGGCGATGCAGGCGGTCTGCGATGCCGCCGTCTCCCTGTCCGATACGCTCTGGCGGGTCAAGTTCCAGACCGTACCGATCGCGACGCCCGAACAGCGGGCCGGGGTCGAGCAGGAGATCAAGCATGTCCTGGGCGTGATCCCCGAGGAGGGGTTGAAGCGGGACTATATCTTCGATTTCATCCGTCGCCTGCGGGAAGCCTCGCGTCCGCCGCCGAAGCCGCGGACGGCGTGGCAGCCCGGCGGGTTCGGACGGCCGCAAAAGCCGGTGGCGCGGCGCTACAGCACGCGCAATGCCGAGGGCAAGGTGGTCGTCACCGGGCAGCGCCCGCCGCCGCTGCGTCCGGCCGGCGAGGTGCAGGAACGCTTGTTGGTCCTGGCGCCGCTCGCCCATCCCGGCCTTATCGAGGAGGTGGCGGAACGTTTGGGCGAGGTGGCGTTTGCGGATTCAAACCTTGACAAGCTTCGCCAGGAGATCGTAATCCACGCGCACCATTGCGCCAGCCTTGATCGGGAGGCTGTGCATGACTATCTAAGGTCGCGAGGCTTTTCGCAGACTCTAGACTGCCTTCTGGAAGCCAGTGCCCATGATTATACGCGCCTTACCAAGCCTGACGTCCCCCTCGAAGAGGTCCGTCACGCCTGGGAACACGTATATGGGCGATATCGGCAGAAGGATTGGGTGGCGGATGTCGAGCAGGCCAAGCAACGGTCTGCGGCCGATCTGACCGACGAAACTTTTGGTTTTTTCAACGCCTTGTGGTCTGGCCGAGATCACGGCGGTGACTTATGAATGCCTGCTGCCGCATCTTCATCCGTATCAGGGTGTGAGCGGCATCGATGGGGAGCACTAATTAATGGCGAGCAAGGTGTCTAATACCGCGGAAGTGTCCGACGCCCAGGAAGAACCCCTCGACGGGCCGCTCCTGGATACTCTCGGCGTTGCGGTCAAGAAGCTGGTCGCGCGGGGTAAAGAGCGCGGCTACATCACCTATGACGAGCTGAATACCGCCATGCCGCCGGACGAGGTGTCGTCCGAGCAGATCGAAGACACCATGTCCATGTTGTCCGAGATGGGCATCAACCTGGTCGAGAGCGAAGAGGGCGAGGAAGCCCAGCCGCAGACGATCGGCGAGGAAGAATCCGGCGAGGGCGAAGTCGGCGCCGCCGGCAATGTCGACGAAGAGGATCTGGGCCGCACCGACGACCCGGTGCGCATGTATCTGCGCGAGATGGGGTCGGTCGAGCTGCTGTCGCGCGAGGGCGAAATCGCCATCGCCAAGCGCATCGAAGCCGGCCGTGAGATGATGATCGGCGGCATCTGCGAAAGCCCGATGACCATCCGCGCCATCGTCGAGTGGCATGACGCCCTGGTCGAAGGCAAGATGCTGCTGCGCGACATCATCGATCTCGACGCCACCTATGGCGGCGAAGGCGAGCAGGGGTTCGACCCCGCGCTGGTCGAAGCCGAGGTCGAGGGCGAGGAAGAGCCCGCCGAGGAGCCCGTCGCCCGCGAAGAATCCGAGGAAGAGGAACCCGAGGTCGAGGGCGGCGAGAAGGCCGAGGGGAGCGAAGGTGCCGGTGAAGGCGCCGCCGAAGGCGAAGAGGGGGCCGAGGATAACGGCATTTCCCTGGCCGCCATGGAAATCGCCCTGATGCCGGTGGTGCTCGAGATGTTCGAGAACATCGCCGAGACCTACGCCAAGCTGCACAAGGTGCAGGAACAGCGCCTCGAGCATCTGCAGAAGGGCGAGGCCGTCGCCCCCGCCACCGAGAAGAAATACGAGAAGCTGAAGGCCGAGCTGGTCACGCTGATGGAAGGCGTGCATCTCAACAATGCCCGCATCGAGCAGCTGGTCGAGCATATGAACGACCTCAACCGCCGCCTGATGGGCCTGGAAGGCAAGCTGCTGCGACTGGCCGAGAGCTGCAAGATCAAGCGCCAGGACTTCCTCGACAGCTATTTTGGCCATGAGCTGGATCCCGCCTGGCTCGAGCGCGCCTCTCAGCGTCCGGGCAAGGGCTGGAAAGATTTCTCCGCCAAATACAGCAATGACGTGGTCGAGCTGCGCACGGCGATCGGCACTGTCAGCCAGGAAGCCGGCCTGCCGATCTGGGAATGGCGCCGCATCGTCGCCACCGTGCAGAAGGGCGAACGCGAGGCCAGCAAGGCCAAGAAAGAGATGATCGAGGCGAATTTGCGCCTGGTGATCTCGATCGCCAAGAAATACACCAATCGCGGCCTGCAATTCCTGGATCTGATCCAGGAGGGCAATATCGGTCTGATGAAGGCCGTCGATAAGTTCGAATATCGCCGCGGCTATAAATTCTCGACCTATGCCACCTGGTGGATCCGTCAGGCGATCACCCGCTCGATCGCCGATCAGGCCCGCACCATCCGTATCCCGGTGCATATGATCGAGACCATTAACAAGCTGGTCCGCACTTCGCGCCAGATGCTGCACGAGATCGGCCGCGAGCCGACCCCGGAAGAGCTGGCCGAGAAGCTGTCGATGCCGCTCGAGAAGGTCCGCAAGGTCTTGAAGATCGCCAAGGAGCCGATCTCCCTCGAAACGCCGATCGGCGACGAGGAAGACAGCCATCTGGGCGACTTCATCGAGGACAAGAACGCCGTCCTGCCGCTCGATGCGGCGATTCACGCCAATCTGCGCGAGACGACGACCCGCGTCCTGGCCAGCCTGACCCCGCGTGAGGAGCGTGTGCTGCGCATGCGCTTCGGTATCGGCATGAACACCGATCACACGCTGGAAGAAGTCGGTCAGCAATTCTCGGTGACCCGCGAGCGTATCCGCCAGATCGAAGCCAAGGCGCTCAGGAAGCTGAAGCACCCCTCGCGCTCGCGCAAACTCCGCTCCTTCCTAGATACCTAATCGCCTGCCTCTATCTCTCCCTCTCCCCTTGCGGGAGAGGGTTGGGGTGAGGGGGCGGTGGGGCCTGTAGCTCAATGGTTAGAGCCGGCCGCTCATAACGGTCTGGTTGCAGGTTCAAGTCCTGCCGGGCCCACCATGTAAGAAAAACGGCGGTTTTCCGCCGTTTTTTTATGGGCTATTCGACGGCGCCGCTAGAATGGTGGGCATTTCTGATATCAGCCCCCTTTGATGACGGGCTGCTAACGGCAAATGCCGTTGATGTCAGAATTCACGGGAATCTTGTTGTCAAAAAAAAGGAGGTGTTACTCGGACCTGCTCAAGCTCTGAGCCACATACGTTGACGCTGGCCGCAGAAAAACCGGGATTAGGTTTTTGCTGCGTTGCGGTGAAGTGCCCCGTTTTTTCGCGAATATTTTGACAGTTTTAGAAGATGAAACAACCTGCGGTCGGGATACCGTGGTAAAGAATAAATTCGGCCTGAAGGGGCTGCGGACGCGGCCAGCGCCGTGCCGCAAGACACTGTCTCCGTGGGAAAGACACGCAATGGGCTCGCACCGCGTCGATAGCGAAGCGTTGGCGACATCACCCGGAAAGCCGGGTCCGGATGATGCGGGGCCCGGTGAAGAAAAATCATCGGTGAAGCTCGTCGTCGGGATCGGCGCCTCTGCGGGCGGCCTCGACGCCTTTCGCGCCTTTTTTTCGGCGATGCCAGCCGGCAGCGGGATAGCGTTCGTCCTGGTCCAGCATCTGGATCCGAACCATGTCAGCGCGCTCTCCGAGATCCTCCGCCGCTCCACCCGCATGACCGTATCCGAGGCCGCGGACGGCGACCGGGTGAGTCCCAATCACATCCACATCATTCCGCCCAATGCGACGCTCACGATCAAGGCGGGCATTCTCCGGGTCACGTCGCCGGCCGACACCGCCATGCGCCGCGCTTCGGTCGATGTCTTCCTCCTCTCGCTCGCCGAGGATCAGGCCGAAAACGCGGTCGGGGTCATCCTGTCCGGTTTCGGCAGCGACGGCATGCTCGGCATGGAAGCGATCAAGGAAAAGGGCGGACTGACCCTGGCCCAGGCCGAGACCGACCATTTGGCCAAGCCGGGCATGCCGTGGAGCGCCGCGTCGAGCGGGAGTGTCGACCATGTCCTGCCCGTGGAACAGATGCCCGGCGTGCTGCTGGAGTATCTGACCTATCGTGGCAGAACGGATGCAGCCAAGGATTCCGATGGTCTCAGGCAGGATGTGAGCGCGCATCTCAGCGCGATCTGCGCCGTGCTGGATAGCCGGCTCGGACGCGATTTCAGCCAGTATAAGCCGAATACCCTGAAGCGGCGGATCCAGCGGCGGATGCAGGTGCTGCGCATCGACCAGGTGGCCAACTATGTGCAGCATCTGAGTCAAAGCACCGATGAGCCGGACCTCCTGTTTCATGAGTTGCTGATCAGGGTCACCCGCTTTTTCCGCGATCCGGCGGCCTTCGCCGCCCTGTCCGAACGCTTGCCGGCGATGCTGTCGCGGGAAAAGGGGAGGGACGCCATACGCGTCTGGGTGCCTGGCTGCGCGACCGGAGAGGAGGTCTACACGATCGCTCTCCTCCTCAAGGAGGCGATGCTGAGCGCCAGCCGGCCGCGCCAGGTGCAGATTTTCGCGACCGACGTCGACAGCCGTGCCATCGATATCGCCCGAAACGGCCTCTTTGCGGACACCATCGCCGTCGACGTTCCCCCCGATCTGCTGGCCAGGTATTTCACCCGGGAAGGTACCGGCTACCGTATTTCCAAGTTGGTGCGGGAGATGTGCCTGTTTTCGGTCCATGATCTGGTCAAGGATCCGCCCTTCTCGCATCTGGATCTCATTTCCTGTCGGAACCTGCTGATTTATTTCTCCCCTGATCTGCAAAAGCAGGTGGCGAGCCGGTTCCATTACGGCCTGATCGAGAGCGGAGTGCTGTTCCTCGGGGCGTCGGAAGCGATTACCGCGCATTCCACGCTGTTCAAGCCGGACGACAAGAAACGCCGGATTTTTTCCCGCCGCGAGGCGCCGGCGCAATTGCTCGAGATCGCCCTGCAGAAACGGTCCAAGGCCGCGGCGGAAAAACCGGCGGATTGGACGGATTCGCGCATTGCCCGGGTGGTCGCGCGCTATGCGCCGGCCTTCGCGATCATCGACCGCGATCAGACCATCCAATCCCTGTCCGGACCGATCGGCAAATATCTGGTGCCCGCCAGCGGCGTCGTGAGCCTTAACCTGTCGGCCTTGATCCATCCGGACCTGAGAGGGGCGATTCAAACGGCGCTCGGGCAGATCGAGTCCGGCAAGCGCCATGTGCGGTGCGAGGGTGTTGCCATCGATGTCGCGGGCCATCGCGAGACCGTGAACATCGATGTGGAACTCCTCGACCTTGCCGACATCCCCGGCGGCGGGCGGCTCATGGTCGCGGTCCAGGATCTCGGCGCTGTCCGCTCCGCCAATAAGGCTGTGGCTCCCGCGCGGGAGGAGGCTTCCCAGATCGAGGAATTGATCGCCGCCCGCGAGCGCCTGCAGACCCTGGCCGAGGAACTCGAGGCGTCGACCGAGGAATTGCAGTCTTCGAACGAGGAATATCAATCGGTCAACGAGGAGCTCCAATCGACCAATGAGGAGCTCGAGACCTCGTCCGAGGAACTCCAATCCTTGAACGAGGAGTTGGCGGTGCTGAATGCGGAGCTCAGCGTCAGGAACGAGACGTTGGTCGATCTCAATGACGATCTGGTCAATCTGATCGACAGCACGTCGATCGCCACTCTCTTTCTCGACCAGGATTTGCGGATCAAGCGGTTCACCCCGGCCTTGCTGGATATTTTCAGGGTCAGGGACGGCGACCAGGGTCGGCCGATCGGCGATATCGTCTCGAAGCTCGCCGAAAAGGGACTGCAGTCCGACGCCGAGGCGGTTCTTCGCACCCTGGCGCCGATCCAGCGCGAGGTTTGGCTGGAATCGGGAGAGCGAACGTATCAGATGCAGGTCCGCCCCTACCGCAACGGCCACAAGGCTATCAGTGGCGTGGTCGTCACCTTCAGCGATGTGACGGACCGGAAACTCGCCGAAATGGACCGCGCGCAGTTGGCGGCGATCGTCAGCTCATCCGATGACGCGATCATCGGGCATGACCTCGACGGAATAATCACCAGTTGGAACGCCGGCGCCGAGCGCTTGCTGGGGTACGCAACCTCTGAAATGATCGGAGTCCCGGTCGGGCACCTGCTTCTGAAGGCTCAAGGCGCCCAAGAAGATGAAATCAAGGACTGGATCGGACAAGGGCAGATCATCAGTCATCAGGAAGGCTTCCTGCGTCGCAAGGACGCCAGCGAGATCGAGGTGTCGCAGAGCATTTCGCCGGTGCGCGGGGGCGACGGGACGGTGGTCGGCATGGCGCGCATCGTTCGCGACAATACGGCCAGGCGCAGGGCGGATGCGGAAAAGGCTCTGCTGCTCGGCGAACTGGACCATCGGGTCAAGAATATCCTGGCCACCGTGTCCGCGATCATCCGGCAAACCCTGCACGCCGCGGAATCGCCCGCGGTTTTCGTCAAGAGCATCGAGGGGCGTATCCAAGCCCTGACCCGGGCTCACGGCCTCCTGACGCGAGACGGAAGCGGCCAGGGCAGTCTGCAGGCTCTGCTCGCGACGGAGCTCGAGCCTTATGGGGAGCAGGGGAAGCGGATGCATATCGACGGGCCGGAGATCATCCTGTCTCCCCGAGCCGGGCTGGTGTTGGCGATGGCGATTCACGAACTCGCCACAAACGCCGCGAAGTACGGCGCCTTTTCGACCAATGACGGACATCTGTCGGTGATTTGGGATATCGAAGGAGCCCAGGGCGAGAGCATACTCAAGCTGGATTGGACCGAGACCGACGGTCCCCCGGTCGTCCCGCCGGAGCGATTGGGATTCGGCTCGTCCTTCATCGAGCGAGCCCTGAATTACGAGTTCGACGCGGCCGTCACGCGAACCTTCGCTCCAACCGGCCTTCGATGCGTCGTGGAGTTGCCCTTTACCGAGGAAGTATTCCGTACCGAATTGTCTGGCTGGGGTGCTGGTCATGAATAAAGTGTCTCCTCCACGTCGCCGCATTCTCGTCGTCGAGGACCAGACGGCGATCGCAATGATCTTCGAAGAGGTTCTGCGGGAGGCGGGATTCGAGGTGGTGGGGCCGGTAAGCAAACTTTCCGCCGCCATCAGCCTTGCCCGCGAGGAGATGCTCGACGCGGCGGTGCTGGACATCACCATTCGCGGTGGGGCGGTCTATCCGGTCGCGGATATCCTCAAGCAACGCAATGTGCCGTTCGTGCTTGCGAGCGGTTACGAGGAGTGGGCGTTGCCCGATGCCTATCGCGGCGTTCCGCGCTTGTCCAAGCCGTTTACGCCGGAGGATATCGACCGCATGCTGGCGCAGCTGTTCCCCTCTCTCCGAAGCCCGGATGACTATGGGCGGAACAAGCCGGGGCCACGGATCTAGCCAGTTCCTTTCAGCGATGTCACAGGAAAGGGACCGGTCTCAGGCGAAAGACGCGGTTACGATGGCTCCGTCTTGAGAAGAGGAGCGATCATGACGACGAGCAGTATTTCGACTGGTATCAGAGGTCCGGCGCCGCGCACATTGTTCGATATCATCAGTATGGAACAGGATGCCGAAGAATGGGCGAACCTGCTCGACGACTTTCTGGGCCCGGAAAACGACGTCTATACCCGTCTCCTGCAGCGGTCCGAGCGGGGATCCCGCAAGGCCAAGCTTTCGTCTTGAATCCGGTTAGAACGAGCAGCGGTTCGACAGCAGGCTGAAGCTGTGACCGGCATGGAGGGCGCCGCCGCCCGAGACCGCCTCGAAGCGCTAAGCTACCGCTGGCATCACTGACGGCGGCGCTTCGTCAGAAGCTCTCGCCGACCATCTCCTCGCTCTTCTTCCACAGCGCCTTGGCGGTTTGCGCGTCCAGCGCATAGGGACGCACACCACCGCGCATCAATTCGTCGCCATCGACGATGTCGGCGACGTGGCAATCCTCGCAGAAATACCCGCCCACTGCTTCGGCCGGCGCGACGATGCCGGCCCAGACGCTGGTGGCCGCGCCCTGAGGGATGCTCTTCCAGGCGAATTCGGGCGTGCCGCTGGCGCGGGCGGCATTGTTGATGTCGTCCAGGATCTTCTCGATAGCGCCGGGATCCATGTGGCGGGCGAGTTCGGTCTGGATGCCGCCGGGATGCACGGCCGTCGCGCGGATGCCCCTGGCCTTGTGACGGCGATCGAACTCGACGGCGAACAGGACATTGGCGGTCTTCGAGCGGCCATAGGCGCCGAAGGGGGTATATTCGCTCGTCTCGAAGTTCGGATCCTCGAGATTCACGTTCGAGAAACGATGGCCCGACGAAGACAGCATCACCACGCGCGATCCGTCCTTCAACAGCGAAGCCAGCCGGTTCACCAGAACGAAATGACCGAGGTGATTGGTGCCGAACTGGGTCTCGAAGCCATCCTCGGTCTTGCCGAACGGGGTGGCCATCACGCCGGCATTGGCGATGATCAGATCGAAGGATTTACCCTGTTTCACGATCTCGTCCGCGCCGGTCCGCACGCTGGCCAGATCGGCCAGATCGACCGCGACCAGTTCCACAGTGTGCGCGCCTGCCGCCGCAAGGGCGGCTTTCGCCTTGCCGAGATCGCGCGCCGTGCCGACGACGCTCGCGCCGTGGGCGGCCAGGGTGCGCGCCGTCTCGACGCCGAGACCGGCCGAAACGCCGGTCACCAGAATATGCTTGCCCGACAGATCGATGCCGGCCAGAACCTCATCGGTGGTGGAGGTGGCGCCAAAGGATCCGCTCATGAAGATGTCTCCGCGAAAAATCTTGTCAAAGGATGGGGACTCTCCGCATAAGTGGAGGATCCCTCCAGATATATCCGGAGGACTCCTCCGTTTTTCAAGAGGAAAATGATGGAGCGCAAGCCGCGCATCGACAGTTTGCGGAACCGGGAGCTTTTGGTCGGCGCCGCCAAGGCCGCCTTCACCGAGTCTGGCGTGACTGTGGCGCTGGAGGAAATCGCCCGCCGGGCCGGCGTGGGCATCGGCACGCTCTATCGCAATTTCCCTACCCGCGACGCCCTGGTGGCGGCGGTCTATCGGCGCGAGCTCGGGCAGCTGTGCGATGCCGCCGATACGCTGCTGGCTGAGCGGCGGCCGGACGACGCGCTGGAGACCTGGTTGCATCTGCTGCTCGATTACATGGCGACCAAACGCGTGGTGGGGCCGGTTCTGCGCGCCGATCCGGGCGAGGGCATGCGTCTTTATGAAAGTTCGGGTGCCGCGCTCACCGGCGCGCTGGACCGGCTGGTCCACGCCGCCCGCGAGGCCGGCCGGATCCGCGCCGATATCGGCGAGGGCGACATCTTCCGCCTGCTGGTCGGGATGAGCTACGGCTATGAGACGCCCGGCTGGGAGAATAGCGCCCGCCGCCTCGTCGGGGTGGTGATGGCGGGGTTGAGAAGCGTTGGGTGAGGCCCCTTATATAGGGCTCGAACCAATAAGGAGCATTCAATGGGCACCCTCATTTCCTTCAAACGTCCGGACGGGCAGGACGCCGCCGGTTATCTGTCGCTGGCGGACAAGGGCGACGCGCCCGGCGTGGTGGTGATCCAGGAATGGTGGGGACTGCAGGACCAGGTCAAGGCGATCTGCGACCGTTTCGCCCTGGCCGGCTTTTCGGCCCTGGCGCCCGATCTGTATCGGGGGACCGTGGTGCCTTATCACGATAGCGAGAAGGCCGGGCACGAGATGAACTCGCTCGACTTCATCGACGCCACCACCCAGACCGTGCGCGGCGCCGTCGAGTTCCTGGGCAAGAGCGGGGCCAAGGTCGGCATCGTCGGCTATTGCATGGGCGGCGCGGTGGCGGTGATCGCCGCCGCCAAGGTGCCGGGCCTGTCGGCCGCGGTGCCTTATTACGGCCTGCCGCCCGCCGAGGCGGCCAAGCCGGGCGACGTGAAGATCCCGCTGATGGGGCATTTCGCCAATCAGGACGATTGGTGTTCGTCCGACAAGGTCGATGCGTTCGAGACGGAGCTGAAATCGACCGGTCAGGAATATCACTTCTTCCGTTACGACGCCGCTCACGCCTTCGCCAACGAGCAGCGCGTTTCGGTGCATGACCGCGCCGCCGCCGAACAGGCCTGGACTAGGACCGTCGATTTTTTAGGCAAGCAGTTGCGGTGAACGAGGGCGGGTATTGGCCCGGGGTCTAACCGGATCCACAGCGTGAGTGTTCCGCTCTGGCTCGTATCGAAACAAGTTCCGATACGAGCCAGAGCGGCCTGATTGTAGGGCACGGCGCTGATCGACATTTTTATTTCTTCTTTTTCCAGGGCCCGTAATGGGACCATGGGGGACCTCTTCGGGCCCCCGTGGTCACATGGAGGGCTGCGCGCTTGCGCGCCCACAGGCAGTGGGTTTCGCAGTGTCGGTCGGAGTGATTGCTCCGCCGTCGAACGGGACCGAAGCGGCCTGGAATTACGGCACGGCGCTGATCGAGGCTGAGGCTTGAATCCCTAGGCGAACAGCGGCGATCTCGCGCTGACCTCGGCCATGTGCGTAATGAAGGCGCGCACGCGGCCGGGCACCTCGCCGCCGCCGACATAGATGGCGTGGATCAGCTCCATCTCGCCGGCGATGAACGCCCCCAGCACCGTCATCAGCCGGCCGGCGGCGAGATCGTCGACCACATGGAACCGTCCCAGCCGAGCGATGCCGAGACCCTCCAGCGCGGCCTGCCGGGCGGTCTCGCCATTATTGACCACCACGTTGCCGGTCACGAGCTGCTCGAACACGCGCGTCCCGTCGCGGAACGGCCAGCCGGCGCGCGACGGGCGGAAATTGAAACCGATGCAGGTATGGCCCGCCAGATCGGCCGGGCTCCGCGGCACGCCCATCCGGGCCAGATAATCCGGCGAGGCGACCAGCGCGCGCGGGGTCTGGGCCAGTTTTTTCGCCACCAGCGCGCTATCCGGCAAATTGCCGACGCGGATGGCGATATCGGTCTGGTTGGCCAGCAGATTGACGATATCGTCGGACAGGCTGAGATCGATGCTGGTGTCGGGATAGCGCGCCAGGAAGTCGGCCAGGGCGGGCACGACGATCAGCCGCCCGAACGGCACCGAGACGCTGACCCGCAGTCGGCCGCGCACCGCGCCCGCCGCTACCGCCAGATCCGCCTCGTTCATGTCCTGCAGCACGCGCAGCGCCGCGCGGTGATAGGCCTCGCCTTCCTCGGTCAGGCGCAGGGCGCGGGTGGTGCGGATCAGCAGCCGCGCGCCGAGCCGGGTCTCCAGCCGCGCGATCAGCTTGCTGACCGCCGAGGGGGAGAGGTCCAGGCTGCGGGCGGCGGCCGAGAAGCCGCCATCCTGCACGACGCGGGCGAACACCTCCATCTCGCCCGAGCGCTCCATCATCACGCGCGCCATTTGAGATCCTTAGTCATAAGTGTTTTGACGTTTATGGAAATAGTATGGGCGCCGGGCGAGGCCTAGATCTAGTCCAGTTTTTCGCAAACGCCCGAGGAGGCAGTAAGATGGACCTGAAATTGATCGGAAAGACCGCCCTGGTGACCGGCTCGACCGCCGGCATCGGGCTGGAGATCGCTCGCCGCCTGGCGACCGAAGGGGCATCGGTGATTATCGCCGGCCGCAACCAGCAGAAGCTCGACGAGGCGGTCGAGAGCATCCGCGCCTCGGGCGCCAAGGAAATCAGCGGCATCGTCGCCGACGCCGGCACCGCCGAGGGTGCCGCCACCCTGGCCAAGGAAGCCGGCCAAATCGACATCCTGGTCAACAATCTCGGTATCTATGAAGCCAAACCCTTCGCCGAGATCACCGACGAGGACTGGCTGTCGCTGTTCGAGGTCAATGTGCTGAGCGGCGTGCGCCTCTCGCGTGCGCTGATGCCGGGCATGCTGGAGCGCAATTGGGGCCGCATCATCTTCATTTCGAGCGAATCCGGTCTCAATACCCCCGCCGAGATGATCCATTACGGCACCAGCAAGACGGCGCAGCTGGCCGTCTCGCGCGGCTTGGCCAATCTCGCCAAGGGCACCGGCGTCACCGTCAATTCGGTGCTGCCCGGCCCGACCCGCGCCGAGGCGATCCTCGATTTCCTGCGCGGCGCCCTCAATATGCCGAACGCCACCCAGGCCGAGCTCGAGGCGGAGTTCTTCCGTGTCGGTCGCCCGACCTCGCTGATCCAGCGCATGGAGGATCCCGAGGAGATCGCCAATCTGGTGGCTTTCGTCGCCAGCCCGCTGTCGTCGGGCACCACCGGCGCCGCGCTGCGCGTCGAGGGCGGCATCGTCCAGACCATCGCGTAAAGGCCGGCTTTACGGTCTTCCGCATGGATCCCTTATCCGCGCCTCGCTTAAGGTCGCCGCACCTCCTCAGGAAAAGGTGCGGATATGAAACTGGTTTCTGCCATCGTCAGGCCGTTCAAGCTCGACGAGGTGCGGAAGGCTTTGGCGGTCCATGGGATCCAGAGCTTTACCGTCAGCGAGGTGCGGGGATTCGGCGGGGGTAAGGGCGCCACGGAGTTTTATCGTGGCGCCACATACTCCGAGAATTGTCTGCCCAAGGTGAAGATCGAGATCGTCGCCGGCGACAATATGGTGCCGCTGGTGCTGGAATGCGTCCAGCAGGCCGCGTTCACCGGCCAGGCGGGCGACGGATCGATTTTCGTCGTGGATCTGCTCGAAGCCCTTCCGCTTTCGGCATGAGTTGACAAGCCTGGGATGCGAGCCTTCAATCCCGGGCATGTCTTTAGATCTCGACGGTTATTTCGCCCGCATCCGCTGGTCTGGCCCGAAAGCGGCCGACCTCCCGACTTTGACCGGCCTGCTGGCGGCGCATATGCGGGCGGTCCCGTTCGAGAATTTGGATCCGCTGCTCGGCCGGCGCGTCCTGCTCGATCTCGACAGCCTGCAGGACAAGCTGGTGCGCCGGCGGCGCGGCGGCTATTGCTTCGAGCACGCCACCCTGTTCCAGGCGGTGCTGAGTGAACTGGGCTTCACGGTGACCAGCCATCTGGCCCGGGTGGTGCTGGCCGGTCCCAAAACCGACTCCTCGCGCACCCATATGTTCAATCTGATCCATCTGCCGGAGGGTCAATTCGTCGCCGATCCCGGCTTCGGCGGTCCGGCGGCGATCACTCCGCTACAGCTGGCCGAGACGCCGGCGGACCCGGCCGGCCATTGGTTCGGCCGCGACGCGGCGGGGGATTGGGTGCTGCGCGGCGGGCCGGGCGATTTGTGGGTAACGGAGCTCGCGACCGACTATCCGATCGATTTCGAGCTGTCGAACCATTACGTCTCGACCCACGCCGACTCGATCTTCACCCGCAATCTCATGCTCAATCGCTTCACCGAGGATGGCCGGGTGTCGCTGATGAATCGCGACGCGACGGTGCGGAAGGCCGGCGAGGTCAAAAGCTGGCAACTGGAAAATCGCCAGGAATTGGTAACCTTTCTGGTGGAATATCTCGACGTCGATGTGCCGGAGGCCCAAAAGCTGCGCGTCCCGGCTATCGCCGGGTGGGCGTAACCCCTTTTGTTTCAGCGCGTTTCGGCCCTTGCGGCGAAGGGGTGGCTCGGCTTAGCTTCGGCCTATCCCGAAGGATAAGGTTTTGACCGAGCACATCCTCCTCCCCCCGACCACCAAGCGTCCCCCCAATCCCTGGGCGATCCTGCTGTCACTGCTGCTGAACCTGGCGTTCGCGGCTCTGCTGCTATGGGTCACCTATCAGTGGAAGAAGGACGCCGACAAGATCGCCGCGCAACAGCAGCAGGTGCAAGTCGAGCTCGTGCCCGCTCCGCAGCCTCAACCCCAGCAGCAGCAGCAACAACAGCAACAGCAACAGCAACAGCAGCAGCAACAGCAGCAGGAAAAGAAGGAGCAGGAGAAGAAGGAGCAGGAGAAGAAGGAGGAGGAGAAGAAGCCCGAGGAAAAGAAACCGGAGGAAAAGAAACCGGAGGAAAAGCCCCCGGAAAAGAAGCCCGAGGAAAAGCAGCCCGAGAAGCCGCAGGAAAAGCTGGCCAAGCCGGCAGCGCCGCAGCTTATGCAGGGGAGGGTCAGCGATAAATCCTCGACCACCCAGCAGGCCGAGCATAACGGCGCCAATGGCGACAATATCGCCATCACGATGGGCCCCGGTCCGCTGATGTCGATCCATATGGACCAGGACGGCACCAAGGGCCCCGAAGGCAGCCGCGGTCCGATCGGCGAGGAATTGACCCAGACCGAGCAGGATTATGTGCTGAGCCAGATCCTGCCCTATTGGAAGGTCGACACCAAACGCCCCGAAGGGCGCGGCATGGTTCTGGAGGCGATCATCGAGATCAATGCCGACGGCACGCTGATGCATCCCCTGGGCCGCGACGACCCCTGGAATCCGAACGGCATCATCGGCGGCTATGCGGAGATGGTCCGTCTCGGCTATACCTATAAAAGAGAAGCGCTGGAGGGATTCTTGCTGGCGCTCCGGTTAAGTCAGCCGATCAAGGTGCCGCCGGGGGGGAAATTTCCAAAATGGATGAAACTTCGTTTTGCGTTTGACGATTTATGAGCGTGAGAGAGACATGGGCGGGGGCCTGCCCCCGTGCCTCACTCGGCTTTGCCGAGACTCAACCAATTGCATGCAAGGCATGCGGGGGCGTCGCTCTGCTCCTCCGAGCGCGATAGATTTAAGTCGTTTTAACGGAATCGCGCTCTGATGGCGCCGATCGATTTCGCGATCATCGGCGCTTATCTGGTCGGCATCACCTTGTTCGGTCTCTATGTCGGGCGGCGTGACCAGTCGAGCGATTCCTTCTTTCTAGCCTCTCGCCGCTCCACCTGGCCGGTGGTCGGGCTGGCCCTGCTCGCCTCCAATATTTCCTCCACCACCCTGGTCGGATTGGCTGGCGCCGCCTATAGCGTCGGCATCTCGGCCTATAATTACGAATGGATGGGCACCATCGTCCTGGTGTTCTTCTGCGTCTTCTTCATCCCCTTCCTGCTGCGGTCGCGGGTCTACACCCTGCCGGAATTCCTCGAACGCCGCTTCAACGGCTTCGCCCGCTCCTATTTCTCGGCCGTCACCCTGTTCCTCAACATCACGCTGAACGGCGCCGCCGCGCTCTATTGCGGCATGCTGCTGTTCCGCGTCGTGCTGCCCGACGTGCCGGGCTGGCAAGTGGTGATCGTCGAGGCCCTGTCCGCCGGGATCTACACCTTCGCCGGCGGCTTGCGCTCGGTGCTCTATACCGAAGTGATCCAGGCCATTCTGCTGATCATCGCCTCGATCGCCATCTCGCTCGGCAGCTTCGCCCATGCCGGCGGCTGGCACCATGTGATGAGCTCGGTCGATCCCGCCAAATTGTCGCTGATCCGCCCGGCCGACGATCCCTACATGCCCTGGACCGGGCTGCTGGTCGGAGCGCCTTTGCTCGGCATCTATTATTGGTGCACCAACCAGATGATGGTGCAGCGGGTCCTGTCGGCGAAGGACGAGAATCACGGCCGCTGGGGCTGCCTGCTGGCCGGCGCGCTGAAGCTGCCGATCCTGTTCGTGATGGTGCTGCCGGGCAGCGCCGCCACCCTGATCTATCCCAATCTGGAGGCCGGCGACGGCGTCTATGCCCGTCTGCTGTTCGATCTGCTGCCGGCCGGCGTGGTCGGGTTGACGGTGGCGGGATTCCTCTCGGCGCTGATGTCGTCGGTGGCGTCCACCCTCAACGCCTCCTCGACCCTGATCACCATGGATTTCATCCGCCGCTGGCGGCCCGACCTCAAGGATGCGGCGCTGGTGCGGGCCAGCCGTTTCGCCACCATCCTGGTCGGCATCCTGGCGGTGGCCTGGGCGCCGCAGATCGAGCAGTTCGGCTCGCTCTGGCAATATGTGCAAGGTTTGCTGGCCTATGTGGTGCCGCCGATCACCGCGCTCTATCTGGTCGGGCTATTCTGGCCGCGCGCCAACAGCCGGGGCGCCATCGCCTGCCTGCTGTCGGGTCTGGTGTGCGGCATGGCGCTGTTCGTCGCCAATCCGGTGCTGCATCTGATCGACATGCATTTCCTGTTCGTGGCGCCGATCCTGTTCGTGCAATCGGCCGCGGTGCTGGTGGCGGTGAGTCTCGCGACCGACCCCGATCCGCCGGAAAAAAGCGTCGGCCTGACCTGGAATCCGGCCTTCTTCCGCGCCGAGACGGTGCAATTGAAGGCGCTGCCGATCTGGGCCAATTACCGGGTGCTGGGCGGCGCGCTGATCGTGGTTACCGCGGCGATGGTGTGGACCTTCCGCTGATTGCTTGAAGTGCGGCCGCGAAAGGCGGTAAATCGAGGCTACGCAAACGGGTGGGACTGATTGTGCGGGTAAAGCGACCGACATCGTTCGATATCGCCGAATTGGCCGGCGTTTCCCAGTCCACCGTCTCGCGCGCTCTCAGCGGCGCCGGCGTGGTCAGCGAGGAAACACGCCAGAAGGTCGCCGACGCGGCGCGGCAGCTGAACTACAAGATCGACGCCAACGCCCGGAACTTACGCCTGCAGAGCGCCAAGACCATCGCGCTGCTGATGTATGAGGATCCCGTCACCAGCGGCTCGCTGATCAACCCGTTCTTCCTCTCCATGCTGTCCTCGACCATCAAGGCGGCGGGGAGACGCGGCTACGATCTGGTGATCTCGTTCCAGGATGACGGCGCCGACAATGCCGATTATGTCGGCTCGCACCGCGCCGATGGCATCATCTTCTTCGGCTATGGCGATTATATCCGCTATGTCGATCGCGTCGCCCGGCTCGACGCGGCGCGCGTTCCCTCAGTCACCTGGGGGCCGGTCGGGGCGGGACAACCCGGCCATTTCATCGGCTCCGACAATGTCACCGGCGCCCGGGATGGTGTCGCTCATCTGATCTCGCGGGGGCGCAAGCGCATCGCCTTCCTCGGTCATCATTCCGAGCACACCCCGGAACTTCGCGACCGCTATCGCGGCTATGAACGGGCCCTGACCGACGCCGGCCTGGAGGTCGTTCCAGGCCTTCAGCGCGACGCCGACATTTCCGAGGAAGCCGGTCAGCACGCCATCCAGGATCTGCTCGACGCCGGTATTCCCTTCGACGCGGTGTTCGCCGCCTGTGATCTCATTGCCATCGGCGCCATGAAGGGCCTGCGCCAGCGCGGCCTGTCGATCCCCGGCGACGTGGCGGTGATGGGCTTCGACGATATCGTCACCGCCACCTTTACAGACCCGCCTCTGACCACCGTGCGCCAGAACACCGAGGAGGCGGGGGAGTTGATGGTGGAGACGCTGCTTGCCTTGATCGATGGCGAGGAGGTTTCGTCGAAGATGATTCCGACGAAGCTGATGGTCAGAGGGTCGTGCGGGTGAGAGGCCTGTAGGGGTTATCCACAGATGGACACGGATGCCGGCTAACGCCGGCGCAAGGATGAAGCGTGTTTATCCGGCCCGTTCCGCGGGCCGTAATGCGGTTGAGCGAAGAGGTAGCGATGAGAGCGATCACGGGCAAGGCGGTCATATTTGCACTGGCTTTCTTCACCGGCATCAATTCGAGCAAGGCTGCGTCTGACGATATTTACCAAGCCTGCTTTAATTCTGCCGCGCCTGGTATGCTGGAACCGTCAAGAAGCGCCTCTTGGCTGTGGTCAACCAATCTCAGCTCAGGGCCATGGCGCGAGTCGTCGAGGCTACCCAGGCTGAACTGGATCGGCGAGGACTTCGGTCCCCTTTTAAATAGCTGGGGGCGTTAGAGAAAGATTGCCCGCGAAGCGGGGAACAGAGTCTCCATCCTTGCGCCGGCCGTGGCCGGCATCTGTGTCCATCTGTGGATTAATAAAACAGCCTATCGACCCGAGGACCGGCAGACCACGTAATCCAATCCCGGCACCGACACCTGATAACTCCCCGCCGTGGCCGCATGCGCCGAACACGCGCCATGCTCGCCATGCCAATCCGTCGCGCCATACCCGACTTCGACTGCCGCGTCGTGTAGCGCCGTAGTAGTATTGACAGCGATCAGGAACTCCTCGCCTGTAGCAGGATCGATCCGCTCGAAAGTGATCAGTCCCGGCGCGCCATTGGGACGCAGGACGAACTGCCCGCGGCGCAGGGTGGCGTAGCGGTTGCGTAAGCTCCCCATCTCGGCGAAGGCCTTATAAAGCGGATGGTTCGGCTCGAAATGATCGCCGCCGCCTGACCCGCCCAGTTTCTCTTCCTCGGCATAGGCGGCGACCTTGGTCGCGAACATGTCCTGGCGCGATTTGGAATCGTCGCCGGTGCCGATGAAGCCTTGCTCGTCGCCGTAATAGAGGATGGGCACGCCGCGCGAGAAGAGCATCAGCGCATGGGCCAGGCGGACGCGGGCCATCAATTCGTCCGACTTCATATCGGGGACCAGCTTCCTGATCTTGTAAGCGAGGCGGCCGTCATCATGGTTGCTGACAAAGATCGGCTGATTGTTCGCGCCCTCGCGCCCGCCCTCGAACAGGCTGTCGGCCTGGAAGATATGGGCGAAACTCTTGGCGGCGTCGCCCTGGCCGGCGGCGAGGCGGGTGACTTCGTCGGTGAAGGCGAAATCGAGCGCGCCGGGAAATTTCGCCTCGCGGGTGAATTGCGCCAGCATCACCGAATCATCGGAGAAGTCGGCCACCTCGCCGAAGATGAAGAAGTTCGGGATGCCGCGGCTTTTGGCGAAGTCGAGGATGGCCGGATTGAACTTCTGCCAGAACTCGATATTGACGTGCTTCGCCGTGTCGATGCGGTAGCCGTCGATATGAAACTTGTCGATCCAATATTGATAGATGTCGATGAAGCCCTGGACCACCCGCGGGTTCTCGGTGAAGACGTCGTCAAGGCCGCCGAAATCGCCATAGGTCGCGCTCTCGCCCTTGAAGGTGGTGAAGCCGCGATTGTGGTAGTAGCGGATGTCGTTGAGCCAGTCGGGGTTCTTGGCGTGCTCCTTGCCGGCCGGAAGATAGGGCGTGTAGGCGTAGCTCATGTCGGTGAGCTTGGCGAAATTCTCCTCGGTCTCCAGCGTGTCGCCCTGAAAGCCGGGGTTGATCGGCTTTCCATCCGTGGCGCGGCGCGAATAAGGGAAGTCGGCCTTCGAGCGGTAGGGGCAGCGCTCCTCGCCGCTGCATTCGCGGTATTTGATCACGTCGCCGGTATGGTTGACGACGATGTCGAAGAACACCTTGATGTCGCGCTTGTGCGCCTCGGCGATGAGGAATTTCAGTTCGTCCTCGCTACCGAAATGCGGATCGACATGCAGGAAGTCGAGGATCCAATAGCCGTGATAGCCGGTGCTGCCCGCTTTGTCAGGACGGTCGCCGGCATAGAGCTGGTTGACGAAGATCGGCGTCATCCAGATCGCCGTCACCCCCAGCCCCTTGATGTAATCGAGCTTGGCCGCCGCGGCGCGCAGATTGCCGCCATGGAAGTAGCGTGGATTGGCCGGATCGACGGCGGGTAGATCTGCGCCGTCGCCGTCATTTTTGGCGAAACGGTCGAGCACCAGGAAATACATCGTGTCGTCGGCGAAGGGCCGGCTGAGATAATCGGCGGCGGCGGGCATAGCGAAAGCCAGAGACAGGCAGAGACCGGTCAGAACCGACCGGATCGGGCGCATAACGGACATGGAGCGTTCCCCTATTTTCCCCTAGTCTCACACAGGGCGTAAAAGCGCTCCGGGTGAATTCGTATTCAGCTACCGCCCTGGGGAGGATGCGGTTACGGAATGAGCATGACTCCCGAAACGATCCGGCAGCTCTATGTCGACGCCGTCGCCCATCATCGCGCCGAGCGGCTGGATGAGGCCGAGGGTCTGTACCGCCAGATCGTCGACGCCGATCCGCGCCATGCCGAGGCGCGGCATCGCCTGGGGGTGATCGCCCATCTGCGGGGGCGCTGGGCCGAGGCGGTCGATCACATCGGCGCCGCCATCGCCCTTTCGGGCGGTTCCGCCGGCCATCATTTCAACCTCGCTTTGGCCCTGCACGAGATCGATCGCTATGAGGAGGCCGCCGAGGCCTGCCGCGCTGCTCTGCGCCTCAAGCCCGATTTTACGCCCGCGCTCTACACGCTGGGGCTGGCGCTGAAGGATCTCGGCCGGCTCGACGAGGCGATCGCCGCCTATCGCGCAGCTTCCCAGCGGGAGCCGGATTTCGCCGAAGCGCAGTATGGCGAGGCCTATGCCCGTCTGCTGGCCGGCGATTTCGCCGCCGGCTGGAAGCTTTATGAGGGACGCCGGCGTTTGTTCCCCCAGCGGGTTGTCTATCGCGAGCCGCAATGGACAGGGCAGGACATCGCCGGCAAGACCCTGCTGATCCATGCCGAGCAGGGCATCGGCGATACGATCCAGTTCGTGCGCTATGTCCCGTTAGCCGTCGCGAGAGGCGCCAAGGTAATCCTGGAGGTGCAGCCGTCCCTGGTCCGGCTGCTCTCGTTCCATGGCGCCATCGGCTTCGGCGATCCGCGCCCGCCCGTCGATTTCCAATGCCCGATGATGAGTCTGCCGCTGGCGCTCGGGGGCGAAATTCCCGTGCGGACGCCTTATCTGTCCGCTGGGCCGGCGGCTCCGACCGGTCGAAAGATCGGCATTGCCTGGCGCGGCAATCCCGAGCATAGCGACGACCGCCGCCGCTCGATGACCGCCGAGACGATGGCGCGCGCGTTTCAGGGAAGAGATCTCACCCTGGTCTGTCTGCAGAAGGATCGGACCGAGGCGGAACTGGCCGCGTTCGCCGGCTGCCGCCTGATCGATCCGACGCCGGACCTGACCGACTTCGCCGATACCGCGACGGTCATCGCCGGACTGGATCTGGTGGTGTCGGTCGATACGGCGGTCGCCCATCTGGCCGGGGCGCTGAACATTCCCGGTCGTGTGCTGCTGGGATATGCGCCGGATTGGCGCTGGCGATTGGGGCGCGAGGACAGCGGCTGGTATCCGTCGCTGCGCCTGGTGCGTCAGGAAAAGCCGGGCGACTGGGACCCGGTCATCGAAAAAATAAGACAGGAAGGGGAGGGGATATGAGTTTCAAGATCGTCATCGTCGGCGGCGGCACCGCCGGCTGGATGAGCGCGGCCCTGCTGGCGCGGGCCTGTAAAGGTCGCGTGGCCGAGATCGAGTTGGTCGAATCGGAGGAGATCGGCACCGTCGGCGTGGGCGAGGCGACCGTGCCGCCGATCCAGGTCTATAATCATTATCTCGACCTCGATATCCGCGACTTCATCAAGAAGACCCAGGCCACCTTCAAGCTGGGCATCGAGTTCGAGAACTGGACCCGGCTCGGCCATCGCTATTTCCACCAGTTCGGCCCGATCGGCGTCGAGATGCATGGCGGCGTCGCCTTCCATCACTTCTGGCTGAAGATGCAGCAGATGGGGGAGAATTTCCCGCTGGAGGAATTCAGCCCCAACGCGGTCGCCGCCTATAAGGGGCGCTTCACCCTGGGCAAGGGCGACGATCCGAACCCGTTGGCCTATGCCTATCATTTCGATGCCGGGCTCTACGCTGCCTATTTGCGCAGTTATTCCGAGAAGCTCGGGGTCAAGCGCCAGGAAGGCCGCATCGTCTCGGTGCAGCAGCATCCCGAGACCGGCTTCGTCACCGGGGTTACCCTGACCG
>Ga0302314_10002817_pt1 | contig 32229 bp, 30 predicted proteins | sample III_Palsa_N2_3_FD_200533 | JGI IMG/M metagenome (GOLD analysis project Ga0302314, IMG submission 200533) | Peat permafrost microbial communities from Stordalen Mire near Abisko, Sweden - III_Palsa_N2_3 | ecosystem: Environmental > Terrestrial > Soil > Palsa > Peat permafrost | place: Sweden... | reverse complement strand
GCACGGGCCGGCCGCAGGCTCGCACTCGCGGGCGCCGTGAGCGACCAGCGCGCTCAGCAGCATCGCGACGTCGGCCACGGTGCGGCCCATCGGGCCGGCGGTGTCCTGGCTGTGCGCGATCGGCACCATGCCGCGCTGCGACAGCAGGCCCAGCGTCGGCTTCAGCCCGACGATGCCGGTCATCGATGCCGGGCAGGTGATCGAACCGTCGGTCTCCGAGCCGATGCTCGCCGCCGCCATGCCGACGGCCACTGCGACCGCGCTGCCGGAACTTGATCCGCACGTCGTGCGGTCGAGCACATACGGGTTTCGAGTCAACCCGCCGACGGCGCTCCAGCCGCTGGTGGCATATGTGGAGCGAAAATTCGCCCATTCGCTCAGGTTAGTCTTGCCGAGGATGATTGCTCCGGCCGCGCGCAGCGCCGCCGCCACCGGCGCATCCGCGATCGCGAAATTACCGACCAGCGCCAGCGAGCCTGCGGTGGTCGGCATCCGGTCCGCCGACTCAATATTGTCCTTCAGCAGCACCGGTATGCCGTGCAGCGGACCGCGCGCCCCATGCTCGCGCCGCTCCTGGTCCAGGGCGTGTGCCTGCGCCAGCGCATCCGGATTGATCGAAATGACCGCGTGCAGCGCCGGGCCTTGGCTGTTGAGCGCATTGATGCGCTGCAGATAGTGCTGCACCAGGGTTTCGGCCGTGATCTGGCCGGACGCCATCTTGGCCTGCAGTTCCGCAATCGAGGGCTCTGGATTCATGTTTGCCGACCAGACGGGCGCTCCAATAAAGAGCGCGAACGCGACACACAGTGCACGGTGCATAGGAAACCTATGACATAAGCCCGCGCCGCGGGCGCCGGCGCGGATCATAACCCGACTGGCAAGTTGTCTCGGCGGGGCAAAGCGCGCACGATGCTGTTGCCACTAGTGGCTGCGTGAGGGCATGCCATGTCCGGGGCGGTTCGAACCTGGCTCGCGAAGCTTGTGCCACTGCTGCTCATCGGTGGCAGCTGCCAGGCCGTGTCGCTTTCGGCGCCCACGACCGGGACGCTGATCCCGGGTGGTCCCGATTCGGATCAGCCCCGCCTTATGTACGCGATACCCACGCTGCGCGACCAGTTCGGCCGCATCGTCGCGGCGGTGATGATCAATGATCGCGGGCCGTTCCGCTTCATGCTCGATACCGGCTCCAATCGAACCGTACTGGCGCAATCAGTGCTCGCCAAACTGGACCTGGCCGCCGATCCGGATGCCTCGATATCGGTCGTCGGCGTCGCCGGATCCCAGATCGCCGCCAGCGTGCACATCGACAGCCTGGACGCCGGCGCGATGCATTTTCGCGATGTCGATCTGGCCGTGTTGTCCGGACCGGTGCTGTACGGCCTGGACGGCATTCTCGGCATGGAAGGCTTCGATGGCCTGAAAGTATCGGCGGACTTTGTCCGCAATTTGGTCTCGATCTCCAAGTCGCGCGGTCGGCCCGCAGCGGCGCGCTATGCAGCCATCCCGGTGCAGTTCCTGTCCGACCGCCTGCTGATGATCGATGCCGTTGTCGGGCGCCTGCACGTCAAGGCGATCATCGACACCGGCAGCCAGCGCACGCTGGCCAATGGCGCGTTGCTCGCGGCGCTCAGTGGCGGGCGGCCCAACGTTCCGCCGACCTCGCCGGCCAGCGTGATCGACGCCACGCAGTCGCAGCAGCCGGGTCTGACCGGTCGCGTGCCGGCCATCCTGCTGGGGGAGGCGACCATCCAGAACCTGGACGTGACGTTCGGCGATTTTCAGATATTCAGGACCTGGGGACTGGAAAACGAACCGGCGCTGCTGATCGGCATGGACGCGCTCGGTACGTTGGCGGGTCTTGATATCGACTATCAGCGCCGGGAGGTGGACATGCTGTCGCGTACGCAGCCGCATCCGCTGGTGCAGATCATGGGGCTTTCGCTCACCAACTGGTGAGTGCGCAGGAGGTAACTATGTCTACACATCGTGTCTGGACGCTAATGCTACTGGCGCTGTGCACGCTGACGGCGTGTACCGCCGGGCCGCCGCGGACGGAGATGGGGACGAGCTCCGCGTCGCCCGTCCACGTCACGGGTTCGATGATTGCGGTACCACCAGAACCGAACCCTGCGCTCCAGGTGGTGACCCCGGACGACATCACGCATACGGGCCGGACCGACCTTGGCGCCGCACTGCGCCAGCTGGTGCCGAGTCTTCAATAGACACGCAGCCTGAAGCTTTTCCCTGGCCGTGCTCGCCGGCCGCCGCGTCGCCCGGCTGGCGGAGTATGTCGCTGCGTACTGCGTCCTGACGCGACGCTAAAGCTGGCAGCGCACCCGCCGTTAACAGAAGTATTCGCCGACCGTGCGCCACAACAGCGCACGGGGCGGAGGCTTTTTGCCCGCACTTATGGATGAGGATCGCACTCATGAACCTGAGAGCATTTGTGACGCAGTCTTTCGCGCTGTGCATGGTCCTGGCCGCCGCCGGCGCCCAGGCCGGGAATGCAACCGCGGACGAAGCCATGGCCATGGTGAAGAAGGGCGTGGCCTTCATCAAGGCGCAAGGCACCGAGAAGGGCTACGCGGAGATCAGCAACAAGCAGGGTCAGTTCATCGACCGCGACCTGTACCTGGTGGTCTACGGGCTCGATGGCACCGTCCTGGCCCATGGCGCCAATGACAAGATGGTCGGCAAGAACCTGATCGACCTGAAGGACATTGACGGTAAGGCGTTCGTCAAGGAGCGGGTCGAGTTGGCGCAGACGAAAAGCTCCTTCTGGCAGGACTACAAATTCACCGACCCGGTGACCAAGAAGATCGAACCAAAGACCACCTATTGCGAGCGACTCGAGGCATCGGTGGTATGCGGCGGCATCTACAAGTAGCCCTGATCCGCCACCATGAAACTCGGACTAAAGCTGCTGGCCGCGCCGCTGTTGACGGCATGCGTGATGCTTGCTGCCGGTCAAATCGACGCGGTGCTGTCTGCGCGCAATGCCATGGCAGAGCGCGCCGCGGACCAGACCCGGCTGCACGATCTGAAAATCGTTTCAGGCCTGCAGGATCAGCTTAGCCTGGCTCACGCCGGCGTCTACCGCACGCTGACCCTGATCGCGTCGCTGGACGATAAAAAGATCAAGGCCATCCGTGCCGAACTCGGGCGGCAGCTCGAACAGATACAACACAGCTTCGCCGACGTGGCTGCACGCTACGCGCAGGATCCCGCGCTGCAGTCGGGCATCACCCAAATCGGCGGCGACATCGACAGCTACCGGAAGCAGACCGATGCTGCGATCGACCTGTCGTCGGTGGATCCCAACACCGGCATCGCCGCCATGCAAAGCGCCGACGGGACTTTCGCCGATCTTGCGCAGCACGCGCGCGATGTCGTGACTCACATCGACGAGGCGAGCGACGCGCAGGCCGCGGCCTCAGCGACCCAAACGACGCGCCAGAACCTGCTGTTTGCCGCCATCGCACTCATCATCGCGACAGCGGCGGTGAGCGTGTCCTGGCTGATGCAGCGGCAACTGGTGGTCGACCTGGCCGAGGCGGGCCGGATAGCCAACTGCGTGGCGCAGGGGCGACTCGAGACCGTGCCGGTGAGCCGCCGGCAGGATGAGGTCGGTGACGTGCTGCGGGCGCTGTCGAACATGACGGTCGAGTTGAACGCCACGCTGCGCACCGTGCGCGACTCGTCAGCGTCGGTCCATACTGCCAGCGTAGAGATCACGCGCGGCAACTACGACCTGTCCTCGCGCACCGAGGAAACGGCCAGTTCCCTGGAGCAGACCGCGGTGGCGATCAAGGAATTTGGCGACTTGATCATGCACACCGCCGAGTCTGCGCAGCAGGCGCGCGGATACGCCAGCTCGTCGGCCGACGTCGCACGCAGCGGCGGCAGCGCTGTCGCCCAGGTGGTGTCGACCATGGATGAGATCCGGTCCAATTCGCGCACCATCGGCGACATCGTCGGCACCATCGATAGCATCGCATTTCAGACCAATCTGCTGGCCTTGAATGCCGCGGTCGAGGCCGCCCGCGCCGGCGAGCAGGGCCGCGGTTTTGCGGTGGTCGCCAGCGAAGTGCGCAGTCTCGCGCAGCGCAGCGCCGACGCCGCCAAACAGATCCGGACCATGATCGGAGCCAGCGTCGATCGGGTCGAGTCGGGTGCCAAGCTCGTGGCCGCCGCGGGCAGCACGATGACCGACATCGTCGACAGCGTGCAGCGGGTATCGGACATCATTGCCCGGATCAGCGAGGCAGCGGCCGAGCAGACACGCGGCATCGGCCAGATCAATGGCGCCGTCGGCGGGCTGGAACAGATGACCCAGCAGAATGCCGCGTTGGTCGAGCAATCGGCGGCGGCCGCCGACATGCTCAAGGATCAGGCGTCACGGCTGGACGCAGTGGTACGGCACTTCACGCTCGCCGACACCACGGACGCTACCCGGGCCGCCAGCCCGGCGCTCGTTGATGCCCACGGCAGGCGCGAGGTCACGACCGGGGACGCTGCCGCTACTGGCGTGGTGGCGGCAACATCCGAGTGGAAGCTGGCCAAGGCCTCGTAGCGCCGCGTGCTGGTCAATGACCGGCCAGCTCACTGCCGCTTGCCGCTGGCGATCTTCGGCGAATGCTCGCCGGCCGCCGCGCAGTTACCGCATCCCGGCGTCGCCAGCCGCGCGCGATGGCGCGCCGCGGCCCGCACCAGTAAGCCGCGCGCCGCGAGCGCGTCGAGCAGGCGCTGGCGGCGCGGCATCGGCAGGAACGTCCACACCACGTAGCCGGCGGCAGATACCACCAGCAGCGCGATGATGAGCTGTTGCCACATGGCTTTCTAAGCTCCGGCGCCGAACAGCAGCGCGATGCGGTAGGTAGCGAATGCGGCTACGTAGGCCAGCACGAACAGATAGCCGGCCATGATCAGCGGGTAGCGCCAGGAATTGGTCTCGCGGCGCACGGTGACCAGCGTCGACAGGCACTGCGGCGCAAACACATACCATGCCAGCAGCGACAGCGCGGTAGCGAGCGTCCAGCTGTGCGCGATCATCGGACGCAGCGCCAGCTCGACGTTCGTGCCACCGACACTGGACAGCGCGTAGACCGTGCCGAGCGCCCCGACCACGACTTCGCGTGCCGCCAGTCCCGGCACCAGCGCGACGCTGATCTGCCAGTTGAAACCCAGCGGTGCAAAGATGTGATCGAGGCCTGCGCCCAGCATGCCGGCGAAGCTGTAGCGGATCGCCGGGTCAGTGGCGCCCGCGGGCGGTGCCGGATAGCTCGCCAGGAACCACATCAGCACCATCAGCGCGAGGATAATGGTGCCGACGCGTGACAGAAATATCTGCGCCCGCTCCCACAGCCCGGTCAGGAGATTGCGCACCGTGGGCCAGTGGTATTCCGGCAGCTCCATCAGCAGCGGGTGGTAGCTCGAGCGCATCGTGGCGCGCTTCATCACCAGCGCCACCAGCACCGCGCCGGCCACACCGGCCACATAGAGGCAGAACAGCACCAGGCCCTGGAGGTTGAACGGTCCGACGCTGCGTGCCGGGATGAAGGCGCCGATGATCAGCGCGTACACCGGCAAGCGTGCCGAACAGGTCATGATCGGCGCTAACAAAATCGTCGCCAGCCGGTCCCTGACGCTCGGTATGGTGCGCGTGGCCATGATCCCCGGAATCGCGCAGGAGAATGACGACAGCAGCGGTATGAAGGAGCGGCCGGACAGCCCGACGCCGCCCATCAGCCGATCGAGCAGGAATGCGGCACGCGGCAGATAGCCGCTGTCCTCGAGCAGCAATATGAAGAAGAACAGGATCAGGATCTGCGGCAGGAACACCAGCACGCTGCCGGCGCCGGCGATCACGCCGCCGACGATCAGGCTGCGTAGCGGCCCGGCCGCCATCAGCTGCTGTATCGCCGCGCCCAGGGCCTGCATACCGGCATTGATCCAGGCCACCGGTGCCTGAGCCCAGCTGAACACCGCCTGGAACACCAGGAACATCAGCATCGCCAGCAGCAGCGGACCTGCGATCGGATGCATCACGATCGCATCCAGGCGTGCCAGTGCGCGGTCGCGCAACGGCTCGACGTAGCCGGCAAGTGTCAGGATATGGCGCGTCTGCCGCTGGGTAGCTGCGAGCTGCTCGTTGCTGTCGGGCGGCAGCGTGAACGCCTCGCGGGCCGGCGCCACTTTCAGCTCGTCGAGTGCGGCGACCAGCGCCGCCTCGCCCCCCGGGCGTATCGCAACGCTGCGCACCACCGGCACCCCGAGCTCGCGCGCCAGCACCTCGCAATCGAGGCTGAAGCCGCGGCGCTCGGCCAGGTCGCTCATGTTGAGCGCAACGATCATCGGTATCGATAGCCGCGTGAGTTCCAGCGCCAGCCGCAGCGACAGCCGCAGATTGGTCGCATCCAGCACGCACACGATCATCTCCGGCGGGGTCTCGCCTTGTAGCCGACCGGTGACCACGTCGCGCGTGATGGCCTCGTCCAGGGTGGTTGGCACCAGGCTGTAGGCGCCCGGCAGATCGATCACGCGGTAGAGAAAATTGCGGCGCAGGCCGACGAAGGCGCCTTCCTTGCGCTCGACGGTGACGCCGGGATAGTTCGCGACTTTCTGGCGGCTGCCGGTCAGGCGATTGAACAGCGCGGTCTTGCCGCAATTCGGGGCTCCCACCAGGGCGACACGGCGGGTGACGATAGCGGGAGTTTCGCGCGTCACTGGCCCTCGCCATCCACCCTGACCATGACCGCCTGGGCTTCGCGCCGGCGCAGCGCGAACATGGAACAGCCGATGCGCACCGCGATCGGATCACCGCCGGGTCGCTGCTCCTCGATCACCTCGATGCGCTCGCCGGGAACGAAGCCCAGTTCCATCAGGCGCCGGACGATGGTCGACCCGGCCACATCGCCAATGGCCGCAGGCGTCCCGTTGCCGCTGGCTTCGGCGATGGCGCTGACCACACCGCGCGCACCCTTGTGCAGCTGCGCCAGCGAGCGGACGGCCTCTTCATGCCAGGCTCGACACGAATCCATGTCAGCGCACCTCGCGGCTTACTTAAAGACAAATACGAATCAGTCGCAATTGCATCTAAGCATAGCGCAGCGTCCCCCCGCGCGCCACTTCGCCGGCAGCCAGCCTGGCGGAGCCACGCGCTTTGACCTAATCCATGGGACTTATATGCTTCACTCCCCTCGCGGGAGCCAGCATATGTTTCCGGGCGCACGCTCATCGCCAGCCGATCACGTTAAGCGCCCCCGCGCCAATCCCGGCGCGAAGAATGTTCAGACTCGCATTGTGATCCCGGTCGATGTTCAGGCCGCAGGTCGGACACGCGTGCGTCCGTACGGCCAGCAACTTCGGTACCAGTTCACCACAGCCTGAGCATTTCTGACTTGTATTTCTCGGATCGACTCGAATGAGATGGCCACCAGCCTTTTCAGCTTTGTAGTCCAGCATCGAGACGAACCGTGACCATGACGCATCCGAAATCGAAGGCGCCAGGGTCGGATGACGCACCATATTCGAGACTTTCAAATCCTCTACCGCGATCAGATCGGCTCGCTTGACCAGCTCGGCCGATTTCTGATGAAGCCAGGTGTTACGTGTGTCGGCGATCTTACGGTGCAGTCTTGCCACCTGCGCACGCACTTTATACCGGCGATGGCTACCTCGCTTGCAGCGGGAAAGCGCGCGCTGGCGTCGACGCAGCTCTTTCTCGGCTCGCTGTGCAAAGCGTGGATTGGGGATAACGACGTTATCGCTGCAATAGGCGAACACTTTGAGCCCGAGATCGACGCCGACCGCCGACGCAACCGAGCGCTTCGGCTCCTGCGCCACAGCAATCTGCAAACTCACACGCCAGCCGCGACCGTCACGGCGAAACACGCATGAGCGGATGTCCGAACCATCCGGAAGCGGGCGATGCACATGCAGCTTCAGACCGCCCGGCATCCCGGCAAAGCGCAGCCGCCTGCCATCGAACTGAATTCCGCTAAACTCAGCAAACCCAAATGCTTCCCATCGTCCTTGGCCGCGGAATCGGGGAAACCCCGCCTTCCCGTTCCGTGTTTTGACGCGACGAAAGAACCCCTGAAAGGCATCATCCATCCGTTTCAGGGTCCAGCGCTGCAAGTTCGCCGGCAATGCGCCCATCTCAGGTAATTCGCGTCGGCACACAGTCAATGCTTTGCACTGATCGATATAGGTGCGCGGCTTGCCGGTCTTACGATAACAGTCGATCCGCTCCTCTAGCGCTGCGTTGTACAACTCGCGCTGGGCCGCGCATAGCCTCTCCAACGCACGGTGCTGGCTCTTGAGCGGCAGCAAACGGTAACGGTAGGTCAAGATCACGCTGTATTTTCGCACTAGGAAGTCAAGCATATGAATCCCTAATCCATCAGCTTGCGGGTGAAATAGGTCATTTCCAGCGCCGTGGTATGCGCCCGTTCCGCAAGATTTGCGCCCGAGGCATGACCGCCCTCGATCACCTCGTAGTACAGATACGGGCTGCGGTACTCGGCGAGCCGGGCGGCAAATTTTCGGGCGTGCTGCGGCCCGACACGGTCGTCTCTGGTCGTGGTCCAGATCAAGGGTTCGGGGTAATGCACGCCCGGGTGCAGATTCGCATACGGCGAGATCCTGGCCAGGAACGCAGCCTCATCCGGATTTGCGACGCTGCCATATTCACCGACCCAGGAGGCGCCGGCGGCGATCTTCTCGTATCGCAGCATGTCCAGCAGCGGCACCTGGATATCGACCGCATTCCACCAGTCGGGGTGCTGGATCAGCTCGACGCCCATGAGCAGCCCGCCGTTGGATCCGCCTTCAATCCCGAGCCGGCGCGGGCTGGTGATGTTGCGCGTCATCAGATCGCGGGCGACGGCGGCAAAGTCGTCGTAGATCAACTGCCGATGCGTCTTCAATCCCGCCTCGTGCCACGCCGGACCGAACTCACCGCCGCCACGTATGTTGGCGAGCACAAACACCCCGCCTCGCTCGAGCCACAGCTTGCCGATGTTGCCGGAGTAGACCGGGGTCATCGACTGCTGAAAGCCACCGTAGGCATAAAGGATGGTCGGATTGTTGCCGTCGAGCTTCATGTCAACCGGATGCACGATGAAGTAAGGCACGGCAGTGCCATCGCTGGATGTGGCCTCAAACTGTTCCACCAGGTCGCGCGAGGCATCGAATCTGGGCGGCAGGGTCTTGATCCGCGTGGGCTCGTGTCCTGCGACATTGAGCCACCAGACACTGGTGGGCTACAGAAACCCGGCCACAGAAAGAAAAGCGTTGTCGCTGTGCAGGTCGGCATCCGCGATCGCTATGGTTGCATTGTCCGGAAGCTCCAGCCGGCTTCGCCGCCAGCTGGCGTCCGGCTTGCGCCGATAAACAAAGGCTCGGCCGCGCACGTTATCGAATGTCGTCACCAGCAGGGCGTCACGCGTGGCCGCCACCGCTCCCAGACTCTCGCGCGCTCCGGGCGCAAACAGCACCACCGGCTTCAGATGCCCGGGATCACGTCTTGCCTGGGGCAGATCGAAGGCGACCAGCGAGCCCTGAATGAATGTCGCGCCGGCTGTGCTCCAATTTTCCGCCAGACTGACCACCAGCTGGTTGTCGATCAGCGCCCGAATCTCGACCTTTTTCGGAAGCCCGAGCCTGGCGACTTTGTCACCGGTCACCAGGTAGTTTTCCGACTCGAAGGTCGTCAGTTCCCGCTGGATCAGCATCGCCTGGTGACCGGCCGCATCGCGCAGTGCCTTCAGCTCCTCCACACCTACGTCATCTTTGGTGCCGCGAAATAACTCATGCGCGGCCGTCAGCGGTTGGCCACGCTTCAGCCGCTTGACGATGAACGGATAACCCGAGGTGGTCAGCTCGCCCGGCTGCCACTCACGCGCCACCAATAGGGTGTCGTCATTCTCCCAGGCGACCGTTTGTTTGCCGTGCGGAAGTACGAACCCGCCCGGCCTGAAGCGCGCCGATGGAATATCGAACTCGCGCACCGTGACCGCATCCTCACCGCCGTCAGTCAGGCTGACCATGCAACGCTGCTCGCTCGGCTCGACGCAGACGATGTCGTGCAGGAACCAGTTGGCCTTCTCGGCCGTCGCAAGCTGGTCCAGGTCGAGCACCGTGCTCCAGTGCGGCGCGGGCGTGCGATAGCTCGTCAGCGTCGTGCGGCGCCAGATGCCGCGCACGTGGTCGGCGTCCTGCCAGAAGTTGAAGATCGCCCCGTCCAGGGAACTGGGCATGGGGATACGGTCCTTGGCTTCGTTGATGGCCAGCGCCTGCTCGTACAGGCTGTGGTAGCGCGGATCAGTCTCCAGCACGGCGACCGTCTTGGCGTTCTCGGCGCGCACCCAGGACATGGCGCGCTCGCCGTCGACGTCTTCCAGCCACAGGTAAGGATCCGGCGACGACTCCGGCGAAGGCACTGCCGTAGATGGCGGCGTCTGCGCCGTGACGGCCGACCCCATGGCGATCGCGGCCAGGGCGACGACCACACCTGCGACGAGCGATCTGAACGATCTCAACGCGATGAAACGCACCGCACCACCCCTGTCTGGCTGCCCGAGCGAAGCGGCAATCATAAGACAGCCGGCGCTTGCCCATGCCAACGGCGCTAGCCGATGCCTCGCCAAGCGCCGGCCTATTGTTCCCCCAACGGTTCAATGGCGCTGCAAAGCTGATCGATTGCGCGATTTTGTGCCTTTCAGCGCCGCTGAAGCCAACGCTGCAGCAGGTGATCGATCGACAAGCTGCCGGGACCGCGGCACAGCAGCACCAGCAGCATGGCCGCCCATTGGATATGGGTCGGCCAGGCCTGCGGGTAGACAAACAGCTCGATGATGGTGGTCATGCCCAGCAGCACCAGCGCCGCCGGACGGGTCAGGAAACCAAGCACCAGCAGCACCGGCGTACTGAGCTCGATCGCCGCGCCCACATGGGCCGCGATATCCGGGGGCAGCAGCGGCACCTTGTACTCATCTTCGAACAGTTGCAGCGTCGCATCCCAGTTCGCAAGCTTGGTGGTCCCGGAATTCCAGAACACCGTCGCGACGGCGAAGCGCAGCGGCAGTGCCAACAGGCTGTAGGGCACGCCCTCGAGCCAGCCGATCACACGCTGCAACGCGCCGATGACGCCGTCACTGCCGCTGGCGGTCGTGGATAGCGATGTAGTCATGCGCGTGTTTCTCCTGCAGTCAGTGCGCCGGAAGTGAAATCGATGAAGCGTCCCAAAGCCAGATGCTCAGCCAGCCAGGCGTCGACCTCGCCGTCCGACCCGTCGGCGAGCACTGCAGATAAAGGCCTGCCGGCGCTCAGCCTTGCAGTGAAATCCCAGGCCGCCGCGCTCAGGCGCCGCACCTGCACGCCCGCGGCATTGCGCTCGATCAACAGGTGCACCGGACCTTCGGCCAGATCGATCGCCGCCATCGCGGCGTCGTTCTGCTCCAGCACCGCGCGCCAGATCGCATCGGCAGGGAATTCGAGCCGCAGCAGACTCAAGGCAGGGTGCGCGCTGAAGCTCACGTGCGACAACGCCGACTCGTCCAACGCCGCCAGCCGACCGAGATCCAGGCGCGCTACATCCCCGGCATGCAGCGCACGGTTCACCGCCCATTCCAGTTGGGCCACCTCGCCCAGGTACGCCAGCGCGGCCGCCGGCGCATAGGCGGCCAGAAACCCGGGAAAGTCGGCGCCGTAGTCGTTCAGGTAGGCGCTGGCGGGCGGATTGCGGCAGATAAATTCGCGCGCACCGGCCTCAAAGAACTCCGCACCCACCAGCCGCTGCACCGCCGGGAACGACAGCCGCAGCGCGTTCACCAGTGTGCCCAAGGCCGTGTTGCGATAAATCGCCAGGCGCAGCGCGCCGTCGTCACCGGCCAGCAGCGCCTCGCCACAGGTGGCATCGTCAAAGGTGGCGGCGCCGAACAGTTGCGCGCGCAGCGCGCGCTGCAGCTCAAGCAGCGCAGGCATGATTCGCCGCCACAGCGCGCATCAGCGTGGCGGCCTGCGCCGCCTCATCGAGCAGAACCTCGAACTCCGGAATATTGGTGTCCCATTCGATCAGCGTGGGCTTGGCGCCAAAGCGGCGCAGCGCCTGGACGTACAGCGCCCAGACCTCGGCGCACACGCTCGAGCCGTGATCATCGATACGCACGCTGCGGCCGTTATCCAGCGTTCGCAGCGCGTGGCCGGCCAGGTGAATTTCCCCGACCGCCGCGGCCGGCAGCGCATTCAGATAGCGTTCCGCATTCCAGCCGTGGTTGCTGGCGCTGACGAAGATGTTGTTGACGTCGCACAGGATGCCGCAGCCGGTACGCTGCGCGACCGCGGTCATGAATTCCCACTCCGGAATGGTTGAGTGCCGGAACTGCAGATAGGTCGACGGGTTTTCGATCAGGATCCGGCGCTGCAGCGCCGCCTGGGTCTGCTCGACGTGACGGCACACGACGTCGAGCGCCTCTTCGGTCATCGGCAGCGGCAACAGATCGGCCAGATACTGGCCACCTACCACGCTCCAGGACAGATGCTCCGACACCAGGGCAGGCTCGATGCTCTCTACCAGCTCGGCGATGCGCTGCAAGTGCCGGCCATCGAGCTCCTCGGCGCTGCCCAGCGACAGTCCGACCCCATGCAGCGAAATCGGATAGTCGCGGCGCACGCCGGTCAACACGCGCCGCGCCGCGCCGCCGCCAAAATAATTCTCTGCGTGCACCTCGAACCAGGCGACCTGCGGCCGTCCCTGGGCCACCAGTTCGTGGTGCGGGAAGCGCAGCCCGATCCCCACAGCGGCGGGAATCGGGCTGTGTTCGGTCGCGCTGTGGGTGCTACCCGTCACGTGCCTGGTTACATTGCCTTGGTGGAACCACCGGCGATCTTGGCGCAGTCGCCGGCCGGCAGCAGCACGAACGACTTGGTGTCGCGCGCCATGGTCGCCTGCCCGGCGCAGGAATGTGCACCTGCCGCGCAGTCGTTCTTGCTGGCCGCGTTGACGCCGTAACACTTCTCGAGCTTGTCCTTCATGCCCGCCGACGCGTCGGATTTGGCGGCCATCGGCGCATCGGCAGCGCTCACCGGCGCCTGCAGCACCAACGCCAGTCCAACCGCGGCCGACAGGGTCGATGCAGCCAATAGGTATCGATTCATGGTGATCCCCTCTTTGATGTCTCGCGGCCCCGGAATTGGGACCACGTGGGTAAGTTCGGTATCCCGGGCAAAAGGTTACACTAGGCTCGCGTGCCTACCGACCCGACCCCGCAGGAACGAGACCACGCCTGGTCGCAGCTCATGTCCGCGGCGCAGTCCGGCGATCGCGTTGCCTATGAGCGCCTGCTGCGCGAGATCTCACCGCTGGTGCGCGCGCTGGTGCGCCGCCATTGCAGCAATCGCGCCGACATCGAGGAGATGGTGCAGGACACGCTGCTGACGCTGCACCGGGTACGTCATACCTACGATCCGAGCCGGCCGTTCTGCCCGTGGCTGGCGGCCATCGCCTGGCGACGAAGCATCGATGCGCTGCGCCGTCGCATGCGGGTCGCCAGATATGAGACGCCCGAGCAGGGCGTCTATGAAACCTTTTCGCAGGCTGGAGCGAATAGCGATATGGAGGACGTCCGTTCGAGCGAAGAGCTTGGAGACTTATTGCAGCTGCTGCCGGCGCGCCAGCGCGAAGCACTGCAGGCGCTGAAGCTGAAGGAAATGACCCTGGCCGAGGCTTCGGCCGCTTCCGGGCAGTCGGTGGCCGCGCTCAAGGTCAACACGCATCGGGCGCTCAAAGCGCTGCGGGCGCTGGTTTCCGGGCGTGAGCGCTAGCGGCGGCGGCGGCGTGGTTCGCGGGAGTATGCGATTTGGCGGCAATGCAGACCGATAAGCTGATCGAATCGCTGGCGGCGCAGCTGCAACCGGTGCGTCGGTTGCATGCCCCGCTGCTGCGCGCGCTGCTGTGGCTGGCGCTGGTCGGCGCCGTGAGCGTGGTGCTGATCATGCGTGAATCCCAGCTGGGCATGTTCATGCAGCGCATGGCGACGCCGCGGGTGGCGGTGGATTGCGTCGCTACCGGCCTCACCGCCATCACCGCCATCATCGCTGCCTTTGAACTCTCGGTACCCGGACACTCGCCGTGGTGGAGCGCCCTGCCATTGCCGCCATTTTTGTTATGGCTGGGATCCAGTGGCCTGGGATGCCTTGCGAACGGCCTGAGCCTGCATGGTGCCAGCGGCTTCGCCGGCGAGAGCTATGCCTGCTTTGCCTTCATCGCCGGTGCCAGCGTGCCGCTGGCGGCGGGCCTGTTCTGGATGCTGCGGCGTGCACGGCCGATCGCGCCGCTGCCGGTGGCTGCACTGGGAACACTGGGCGTGGCCGCGACCTCGGCATTCATCCTGCAGTTTTTCCATCCGTTCGACGTCACAGCGATCGATCTGGCGCTGCACCTGGCCGCAGTCGCGCTGGTGATCCTGGTCGGCACTGCGTGGCGACGAAAGTTGCTGGCGGCACCTTAGAAGTGCAGCGAGAGCGTATCGAACGCGGTAAGCCTGGGCCCGTAGGCTGACTGGAAGATGCCGATGCCTTCCGCCGGCCGGATCAGATTGACGCGATCCAACAGGTTGAGCACCGAGATGCGGTTGGTCAGCACGCCCACACCGGCGATCGCAAACGAGCGCTCGACACTCAGGTTCAGCTGCACCACCGCCGGCAGTCGTTCCAGGTCGGCAAAACCCGCACGCAGCCCGCTGCTGTAGATGCCGTCCAGATTCAGCGACCAGGCCTGCCATCGATAGCTGGCACCGGCCGAGGCGCCATATCGCGGCTGGTGATCCAGCACGATGTTGTGGCTGATGATGTAGGCCAGCTCGTCCGGGTCAAAGTTGAACTGCCCGGTGTCGACGCCACGCTGGGTGTTCATGCCTACGGTTAGATTGCCGTAGGCACTGAAATGATTGGTCTTGTATTTGGCCGCAAGTTCGGTACCCCAGATGCGGCCCCAGTTGTAGTTGAACGGGGCAAAGATCGGCACCACGCCAAACTGACCGGTGTCCAGATAGTGCTGGGTACGTTCATAGAATGTGTCCACCGACAGGGCGAAGTTCTGGCTGAACTGGTGGCCGAGCCCCATATCCCATTCGTAGTCGTCCTCGGTTTCGGGGGTGGCAATGCCGGGCGGCCCGGCCGCGGTCGTGTTCTGGAACGCGAGCTGCGCCGTCGGGGAGATGCCCTGAAAGGACGGCACCTGGAAGTAGCGCGCGAAACCGGCATGCAATGTGGTGCTGCTGCTCGCGTCGTAGATGAAATTGAGCGTCGGATCGAGCTGCCCGCGGGCGGTAAAGCCATCCAGATGATCCCACCGCAGGCCGAAGTTGCTGCGAAGCTTCGGCGTCATCTGCCACAGATCGTTGACGTAGACGCCGAGCACGACGTTGCTGGCCTGGGTGTTGTTCACCACACCGATCGGCACTGCGCTGCTTTGTGTGCACGCGGGATCCGCTGCGCACGCCGCGTCGAACGGAAACACCAGCGAGGAATCGTTGACGCTGACGCGGTAGTCGGCGATGTAGACGCCGGTGCCCGCAGTGTGAGCACCCAAGGCATAGGTGAGGTCGCCCTGGAACGTATGGTCGTGATCAACATGACTGGCGGTGGAGGCTACCCCCTGGTAGATCAGTTCGCCGACGTCATCCGGCCGGAAGCGCTGGGAGATTGCGTGCTCGGAGTAAGCCAGCTGGTAACTCAGCTGCGCGCTGGGTGTGCCGATGAGCGACACCACCGCCAGGTAATCGCCGAAATCGAGATCGGAGTTGATGGCCGAGGACGGCGGCGGATTGGCAACTCCCGCCAGGTCGAACTGCGGATCCAGGCCCGGGACATTGGGAAGCTGATTGGTGCTGCTGGCAGCCGACAGCAGCAGCGTCAGCTTGGTCGTGCTATCCAGCGGGTAGGAAAAAAATCCAAATGCCTGTCCCTGTCTGGTGCGGTCGTGGATGGCATCGGCACCGGGAGTGGCGGAGCTGAATGCGGTGTTGCTTTGATCGTAGAGCACACTGACATAGGAGCTCAGTTGTCCGTTACATCCGGCGAATTGCAGGCTCGGCTGGAAAGTACTTCTCTGGCCGGCAAGCACGCTCACGTCGCCGCCGGTCTGATCGCAGCCATCCTTGGTCCTGATATCCACCACGCCGCCGGTGGCATAGCTGTAGCGCGCCGGCAGGATTCCATCCAGCAGGTCGAGTTGCTTGACGAACATCGGGTTGATCATCGACAGGAACGGCGGGTTGGTGTTGATATCGAACGGAATCAAAACGCCGTTGATCTGGTACTGGAACTGCGGGCCCTCGGTGTTGCGGATGTGGATCTGCTGGTTCTGGTCGATGGCAACACCGGGCATGTGCGTCAGCACATCGGTGATGGCTGTGGTATCGCCCGCCGGCAGCGCGTTGATGTCCTGCGCCGTGACGGCGTAGTCGTTGGCGCCGGTAGGTGAGATCTCCGGCCCCCCGAGGCGCGTGGCCTCGATGACGACGGTCTCGAGCTTGTCGGAGCTGGGTGCCACCGCGGTCTGGGCCTGCAGCCGGCCGCAACACACCGATAACAGCAGCACCAGCACCGACAGTCGGGGCAACATCTGGGGCATCGCTAGACCTCAATACGAACGAGAACGCGAATCGTTATTATTATCGATACTAGAAAGATCGCTGTAGCCGGTCAAGTCGGATTGCCGCGCTGGCTCAGTTCGGGTTCAGTTGCAGCGTTTTTCGGCCCGGACGGCGGGGAAGATCCCGAATCTCTGACAATTCGAGGCGATACGAAGCGATAATTGGCTACTTTCGCCGATTTACCGCAACATTGCGCCTATCGGCAGCGCGCGCTAGATGGATTCGATGGCGATGGCAGTCGCTTCGCCGCCACCGATGCACAGCGAAGCCACACCGCGCTTGAGCCCCCTGGCCTTCAGTGCGTGCAGCAGCGTGGTCATGATCCTGGCGCCGGTGGCGCCGATCGGGTGGCCCAGCGCGCAGGCACCGCCGTTGACGTTGACGCGCGCGTGGTCAAGTCCCACGTCGCGCATCGCGGCCATCGTCACCACCGCGAAGGCTTCATTGATCTCGTACAGATCCACCGCGGCCGCACTCCAGCCCGCTTTCTCCAGTACGCGCCTGATCGCGCCCGCCGGCGCGGTGGTGAACCACTCCGGCGCGTGCGCATGACTGGCATACGCCACCACCCGCGCCAGCGGCGTGGCGCCAGCCGCACGTGCCGCCGCCTCGCTCATCAGCACCAGCGCCGCCGCGCCGTCGGCAATCGACGATGAGCTGGCGGCCGTCACCGTTCCATCCTTGGAGAATGCCGGCTTGAGGTTCGGGATCTTGCTGATGTCGCAGTTGAACGGCGGCTCGTCGCGCTCCACCAGCTGCTCGCCCTTGCGGCCCTTGACCGTGACCGGCGCGATCTGGGCGCCAAAGGCGCCGCTGTTGCAGGCCGCCTGCGCGCGCCGTACCGACTCGGCCGCGAACGCATCCTGGTCGGCGCGCGTGAACTGATATTTGCTCGCCGTGGCATCCGCGAAGTGACCCATCATCTGGCCGTCATACGGATTCTGCAGACCGTCGTAGAACATGTGATCGAGGATCTCGCCGTGACCCATGCGATAGCCCTGGCGCGCCTTGGGCAGCAGGTAAGGCGCGTTGGTCATCGACTCGAAGCCGCCGGCGACCACCACGTGCGCGGAACCGGCGCGGATCGCATCGCAGCCGAGCATGGCGCTGCGCATGCCCGAACCGCAGACCTTGTTGATGGTGGTGGCCGGCACACTGTGCGGCAGGCCGGCACCGATGGCCGCCTGGCGCGCCGGCGCCTGTCCGAGCCCGGCCGGCAACACACAGCCGAGAATCACCTCATCGATCTGATCAGCGCTTACGCGGCTGTCGGCGATCGCGGCACGCACCGCGGCAGCACCGAGCTGCGGTGCAGTCGCGCCGCTGAGGGCGCCCTGGAAAGCACCGATCGGCGTGCGCCGCGCGGCGACGATGAAAATGTCCTCAGTCATGCCAAAGCCCCCGGGGAAGATGTCTCCAAGGTGCGTCCCCGGTGCCGGTAATTCAAGCCGTCGCTCGCAGCGCCGATCGGAAGCTGGCGGTGGATTTCGCGCGCACGTCGGCCTCGGTCACTCCCGGGGCGAGTTCGATCAGATCAAACGGCGCGTGGCGGTCGGCACGGTTGAATACCGCAAGGTCAGTGATCAGCATGTCGACCACGCCGGCTCCGGTGAGTGGCAACTCGCAGCTGGGCTTGAACTTGGGCGAGCCGTCGCGCGCGACGTGTTCCATCAGCACGATCACGCGCTTGACGCCGGCCACCAGGTCCATGGCGCCGCCCATGCCCTTGACCACCTTGCCGGGCACCATCCAGTTGGCAAGGTCACCGCGCTCCGACACTTCCATGCCACCGAGCACCGACAGGTTGATGTGGCCGCCGCGAATCATTCCGAAGCTGTCGGCCGAGGAGAAATAGGACGAGATCGGCAGCTCGGTGATGGTCTGCTTGCCGGCGTTGATCAGGTCCGGGTCTTCGTCGCCCTCGAACGGGAACGGCCCCATGCCGAGCATGCCGTTTTCCGATTGCAGCACTACCTTCATGCCGCCGGGGATATAGTTGGCCACCAGCGTCGGAATGCCGATGCCCAGATTGACGTAGAAACCGTCGCGCAACTCGCGCGCCGCGCGTTCGGCCAGTTGTTCACGCGACCACGGCATGACTCACCCGCTTGCGCACGGTGCGCTGCTCGATCGCTTTTTTATAATTATCGCCCTGCAGGATGCGCTGCACGAAGATGCCCGGCGTGTGGATCTGATCCGGATCGAGCTCGCCGACATCAACCAGATGCTCCACTTCAGCCACGGTGATGCGGCCGGCCGTGGCCATCACCGGATTGAAATTGCGCGCCGTCTTGCGATACACGAGATTGCCCTCGGGATCGCCTTTCCAGGCTTTGACGATGGCCAGGTCCGCAGTCAGTCCGGTCTCGAGCACGTATGTCTCGCCGTCAACCACCCGCGTTTCCTTGCCCTCGGCGACCTTGGTGCCGGCACCGGTGCGGGTATAGAAGCCGTAGATGCCCGCTCCGCCGGCGCGGATGCGTTCCGCCAGCGTGCCCTGCGGATTGAATTCGATTTCGATCTCGCCGTGCAGGTACTGCCGCTCGAACTCCTTGTTCTCCCCGACGTAGGAGGAAATCATCTTGCGGATCTGGCGTGACTGGAGCAGCAGCCCCAGGCCGCGGTCATCGATACCGGCATTGTTGGAAATCACGGTCAGTTGCTTCACGCCCAGTTCGGACAACGCCGCAATCAGATGCTCCGCGATGCCGCACAGGCCGAAGCCGCCCGACAGGATCGACATGCCGTCGTGCGCAATGTCGGCCAGAGCCGCCTTCGCGTTGGGAAACACCTTACCGCCGGCCGCCGCGATAGCCATGGTCACCCCCTGCATTAAACCGCAAATGATACTAGAGCCCGGCCGGCCCTTGCACCGCCAGTGATCCGCTGCGGCCCGGCACCGACCCCGACTGCACGCGTCCGGCCGGCAGACTGGCGACGTTCAGCCCCGCGAACAGCGTGCGCATCGACACCAGCTGGTAGCCCTGGCCATGCCAGCCTTGAATCAGCCGCCGGAATACCGGCAGCAGCTTCATGCCTTCCAACTCGGCATGCAACGTGAATACGTGACTTGCGCGCGCGACGCGGGTGCGCTCCAGCAGCGCCTGGTGCACGTTGTCCACCGTTACGCCGTCCACGCCGATCAGCTCATCGAGCGTTGGCAGCGTGGTCGGCAGTTGCGGGCAGGCGCTGCGCCGCTGCGGCTGCGGCGCCGGCGGCGACAGCAGCGGCACGAACGGTGCCACGCCGCGGGTATCCGAGGCGTACAGAAAGCCCATCTCCTCTTCCAGTTCGAGCGCGGCCTCGTTCATCTGCCAGCCGGCGGCTCCGTGCACCTGCGGCTTGACGCCGAATACTTCGCGAAACCGGTGCACCGCGCGCAGCATCTGATCGCGCGTCCAGGCCTCGCCGCGCCGACTGACGAAGTCCTGCCAGGTGGTGTGATCGAAGCAGTGCACGCCGACCTCGTAGCCGGCATCACGCACGCTGCGCATGAAGTCTCCGGCGCGGCGTCCGATGTCGGGCCCGGGCAGCAAGGTGCCGTACAGCAGTGTGCGCAGCCCATAGTGCTCGAGCACCGAAGTGCGCGACACCTTGGCCGCGAAGTCGAACATGCCGCGCCGGAACACGCGGCGCAATGCGCGACCGGTGTGGTCGGGCCCGAGGCTGAACAGGAAGGTGGCATCCGCCTGGGCACGTTTCAGCGCATCAACCAGCGCCGGCACGCCCTCGCGCGTGCCGCGCAGCGTATCGACATCAATTTTAAGCGCAAGCTGCAAGGCACTTACCTGCAGTAACTAGCGTGCGATGGTTAGTCAAGAAGTGTCCCCGCTTGCGCAATCTGGTGTCGATACGCATCGAAGATCTGCCGCAGCGCCTGCTCCATCGTCACCCGCGGTGCCCAGTCCAGGTCGGTGCGGGTATTGTCGATCTTCGGCACCCGATTCTCGACATCCTGGTAGCCGGCGCCGTAATACTCGGCGGCGGTGATATCCACCAGCCGCACCTTGGCGGCGTTGGCGCGGTATTCGGCATAGGTGGCCGCGACCTGCAGCATCTGTTGCGCCAATTCGCGCACCGACAGCGAGTTGGCGGGGTTGCCGACATTGAAGATCTTGCGGCTGGCGCGCCCGTCGGCGTTGGCGATCATCTTCATCAGCGCATCGATGCCGTCGCTGATGCCGGTGAAGCAGCGGCGCTGCTGGCCGCCATCGACCAGGCGTACGTCCTCGCCACGCATGATGTGCCCCAGAAACTGCGTGATCACGCGCGAGCTGCCCTCCTTGGCCGCGTGCATGTTGTCCAGTCCGGGCCCGATCCAGTTGAACGGCCGGAACAGCGTGTAGTCGAGCTCATTGCGCATGCCGTAGGCGTGAATTACCCGATCCAGCAGCTGCTTGGAGCAGGCATAGATCCAGCGCGGTTTGTCGATCGGCCCGTAGATCAGCTCCGAGGCATAGGGGTCGAATTCGGCGTCGTGGCACATCCCGTAGACTTCCGAGGTGGACGGGAACAGCACCCGCTTGCCGTGCTTCACGCACAGGCGCACCACCCACAGGTTGGCCTCGAAATCGAGCTCGAACACCCGCAGCGGCTCGCGCACGTAGGTCGCCGGGGTGGCGATCGCCACCAGCGGCAGCACCACGTCGCATTTCTTCACGTGGTATTCGATCCACTCGCGATTGATGGTGATGTCGCCTTCGAAGTAGTTCAGTCGCGGATTGTCCAGCAACTGCGCGATACGATCGCTGTACATGTCCATGCCATACACGCGCCAGTCGGTGGTATCGAGGATGCGGGTCGACAGGTGATGGCCGATGAAACCATTCACGCCCAGTATCAAGACGTTGTTCATCCGCCTGACTCCATACTTGCGCTCAGCAGCAGCTCACTCTCGCCAAAGCGGCGATGGAAGGCGTGCGCGCTGCCGATATTGTCACCCAGCTCGAATTGCAGCAGTTTCAGGGCGCCATCGTGGCACAGCGCATAGACATCGCCGTCGCGCCAGCGCAGCAGCGGCGGGTCGGCACGCAGTTCGCCCGGCGCCGCGGGCAGCGAACGCAGAATGCGCAGCCTCATGCCACCGGCGTCGCAATACGCTGCCGGGTATGGCGGGGCGACCGCGCGCACCAGGTTGTGCACCGCGCGCGCGCCGCGCCGCCAGTCGATGGCGCCGTCACGAGCGGTGCGGCGGCCGAAATAACTGCCGTCGGCAAGGTTCTGCGGCCGGTGGCGCGCGGTGCCGGCGATCAGGGCCGGCAGGCAGCGATGCAGCGCCACCTCCGCCGCCACCGTCACCTTGCGGAACACCTCCAGCGCGGTGTCGTCCGGCAGGATCGGGACCGCCTCGCTGTCGACGATATCGCCGGCGTCGGGTTTGGCGACCATCGCGTGCAGCGTGGCACCGGTCTCGTGCTCATCGTGCAGTACCGCCCAGTTGACCGGTGCCCGGCCGCGATATTTGGGCAGCAGCGAGCCGTGCATGTTGTAGGCGCCGCGCGTGGGCAGCGACAGCAGCTCGCTGCCGAGCATCGATCGGTAATAGAAGGAGAACAGGAATTCGGGCCGCGGCTCACGCAGGAGGTCGATGATTTCAGGAGCGTTTGGACTCTCGGGCGTCAGCACCTGGATGCCGTGCCAGAGCGCGTGGCGCGCGACGCTGTCGAACCAGATGTTCTCGCCGGGTGCATCGACGTGCGTGAACACGACCGGCACCTCGACGCCGTGCGCCAGCAGTGTCCGCAGGCAGCGCACGCCGACATCATGATAGGCGAATACCACCGCCCGCGGGCTCACGGCTGTCCCCCGTGGTTCACGGCTGGTCCTCGTCACGCTCCAACACGGTGCCGACGATATAGCGCGGCCGGCGCCGCACCTCGTCGTAGATCCGGCCGACGTACTCGCCCAGCAGACCGACGCCGAACAGCGCCACGCCGAGCAGGAAGAATGCGATCGCAAACAGGGTGAAAACGCCTTCGGCCTCGGGACCGACCATATAGCGACGCACCAGCAGGTACAGCACGAACACCACCGACAGCAGCGCGATCACGATGCCGGTACCCGAGAACAGGCGCATCGGCGCGGTCGAAAAACCGGTCATCAGGTCGAAGTTCAGCCGCACCAGGCTGAACAGCGAATACTTCGACTTGCCGGCACCGCGCTCCTCGTGCGCCACGCGCACCTCGATCGGGTTCATCGAGAACGTGTACGCCAGCGCCGGAACGAAGGTGTTGTATTCCGAGCATTGATTGACCGCGTCGACCACCGTGCGACCGTAACCGCGGAACATGGAGCCCTGGTCGGTGATCTTGACCTGCGTGGTGCGCTCGCGAATCACGTTCATCAGGCGCGAGGCATAACGGCGCCACGCCAGGTCCTGGCGCTCGATGCGGATGGTGCCGACGTAATCGTGCCCGGCGTCGAGTTCGCTCAGCAGGCGGCCGATCTCCTCCGGCGGATTCTGCAGATCGGCGTCGAGCGTGATCACATAGCGGCCGCGACTGTGGGCAAAACCGGCCAGGATTGCGCGGTGCTGGCCGAAATTACTCGAGAACAGCACCACCCGCGTGACGTCGGGACGCAGTTCGAACTGACTGCGCAGCAACGCGGCGGAGCGATCACGGCTGCCGTCGTTGACGAACACGATCTCGTAGCTGCGGGCCAGCGCATCGAGCGCCGGATACAGGCGCTCGAACAATGCCGGCAGCACTTCCTGCTCGTTGTAGACCGGAATGACGACGGTCAGCTCGGGTGCCGCGCGGGCCATGCTGCCGCCGCTAGCGACCGGACACGGTCGCGGCGCTCGGCTGGACCGCGGGCCGCACCCCTGCGCTCAATGCATTTACCGTGCGCGCCGTCTGCTCGCACACCCGTTCCACGTCCTCATCGCGCATCCCCGGAAACAGCGGCAGCGTGGCGATGCCACGGCCGATGTGTTCGGCGATCGGGAAGTCGCCGGGCTTGAAGCCCATCTGCCGATATAGCGTCAGCAAATGAATCGCCGGATAGTGCACGCCGATGCCGATGCCCGCGGCGTGCATCTGCTGGATGAAGGCGCCGCGCTCGACGTGTGGGGGCAGCACGATCTGAAACATATGCCAGTTGCTGTTGGTGAAATCCTCGAGCGGCAGCTCGCAGCCGAGCGAGCGGTCGAAGCACTGGAAATAGCGGCGCGCCAGCACCAGGCGCCGCGCGGTGAACTCTTCCAGCCGCGCGAGCTGACCGAGGCCGATGCGGGCGGCGATGTCGGTCAGATTGTGCTTGCCGCCGGGCAGCGTCGAATCCAGGTCGCCGTTGGCAAAGCGCTCCACGCCCTGCAGCCGCCACAGCTCGCAGCGCCTGGCCTCGTCTTCATCGTTCAGCACCAGGCAACCGCCCTCGGCGGTAGTGATGTTTTTATTGGCGTGGAAACTTATCGACACCAGGTCGCCGCTGGCGCCGATACGCTCGCCCTGCCAGGTTGCGCCGATCGACTGCGCCGCGTCTTCCACCACCCGCAAGCGGTGGCGGCGGGCGATCTGGTTCAGCCGGCTGCGATCGACCGGGAGGCCCGCCAGATCCACCGGCAGCAGCGCGCGTGTGAGCGGTGTGATGGCGGCCTCGATGCGCGACAGATCGATGTTGCGGGTCTGCGGATCGACGTCGACGAACACCGGCCGCGCGCCGGCGCGCACGATGACGTTCGCGGTGGCGACCCACGACAGCGCCGTGGTGATCACCTCGTCGCCCGGGCCCACTCCGGCGAGCGCCAGGCCGATTTCCATTCCGCCGGTGGCGGAACTGAGCACGCGCACCGGCCGGCCGCCAAAATAATCCGACAGCCGCGCCTCGAACTCGCGCACCTGCGGGCCACTGGTGATCCAGCCCGAGCGCAGCACCTCGGCCACTCCGGCGATGGTGTCCTCGTCGATCGACGGGCGGGTAAAGGGCAGGAATTCTTTGGTCACGATAGCACCGTAACGATGCGGCGCAGCTTCAGCTGCGCGCAACCAGCCACACGCCGGCAATGATGATGAAAATGCCGGCCACGCGCGTGGCGCTGACGGCTTCCGAAAACAGCAGCCAGCCGGCCATGGCAGTCACGATATAGCCGATCGACAGCATCGGGTAGGCGATGCTGACGTCCACGCGCGACAGCGCCAGGATCCAGAACACAACGCTGATTACGTAGCAGGCCAGGCCGGCGAGGATCGGCGGATTGAGCGCGATGCGCTCGGCCAGCGTCCAGCCGTTGGCGAAGCTGATGGCGACGCCCGATATGGCGCGCGAGCCCGCCTTCAGCAGCAGCTGAGCTGCGGCGTTGAGCATCACACCGGTCAGAACCAGCGCCAGATCCGCGCTTTTCATCATCTTCGCACCGCGACAAAAGACGGCGCAGTGTATATCACGCGCATCGGGGCGCCCAATGCTTCAAGTTCCTGATAATCCTCGGGTCGCAGAATGGCCAGCGCATCGCTTTGCTGCTGCCAGGCGGGCGCGAATTGCTTGAGATCCGCCAGCGCAAGCCAGGGTTCCTGCTTCAGACCGAAGTCCAGCTCGCCGCGATAACCCACCAGCGTGCAGGTGCGTTGCAGATAGAACGGGATCGGCTGCAGGTAGCCGTTGACGCAGTACACGCGGGTGTCCGGGCCCACCCAGGGGCGCAGCTGCTGCGTGAGCTGCACCAGCGAGCGCATCCGCGGCAGATAATCGGCCGCCAGCAGCGCCGATTGCGCCAACAACAGTCCGCCAAGACAGGTAACGGCGGCAGCGCCGACCACGACGCCGCGGCGGCACAGCCGCACACCAATGCCGGCACCGAGCGCGAGCAGCAGAAACGCCGTTGCGAAACCAAGGATACTGATGGTCGAGGCACGCGCGACCAGCGCTGCCGCCGCCGGTGCCCACCACAGCAGCAGCACGATGGCGCAGACGCCGGCCGCGAACCACGCCACAGCGCGCAGATGCGCTGCGAAGCGTGGCGCCGGCAACTCGGCGATGGCGCGACCGGTCAGCAGGCTCAAGGCCGGGAACAGCGGCAGAATGTACGGCGTCAGCTTCGATTGCGACACGCTGAAGAACAGCAGCACGAACGCCGCCCATATCAACAGCAGTGAGCTCGCGCGTTCCCCGCCGCGCGCCGCACGAAATGCCCGCAGCAGCGCGCCGGGCAGCAGCGTTGTCCAGGGCAGAAAGCCGAGCGCCAGTACCGGCAGGAAGAACCAGGGCGGCTGGTAACGATCGAACTGCTCGTGACTCAGGTAGCGCTGGAAATGCTGGAAGATAAAGAAGAAATGCGCAAATTCCGGATTGCGCGCCGACACCAGCGCGAACCAGGGCGCCGCCAGCAGCAGCAATGCCGCCAGCGTCCACCATGGCTGGGCACGCAGCGCCAGGCGCCAGTCACGATGCATCAGCATGAACAGCACCGCGACCGCGCCGGGTATCAGGATGCCGACCAGGCCCTTGGACATCACCGCCAGCGCCACGCCCACGCCGAGCAGCAGCGGCAGTCGCCAGGCGCGCGTGCCAGCCTGATGCGGGCGCTGCACCAGCAGCGCCAGCGCCGTCATCGCGATCTGCAGACCCAGGGTGAGACCCATATCCAGCGTGGCGATGCGTGCCATCGCCACGTACAGCAGCGCGCTGGCCTGCACCAGCACCGCCAGCAGCGCGGCGCGCTGATCGTACAGCCGCAGACCGAGCGCGAAGGTCAACATCAGGCCCAGCATGCCGCTCAAGGCCGGCCACAGGCGCACGGTCCAGGCATGCTGTCCGAACACTTCGAATGCGACCGCGGTGGCCCAATAGCCCAGCGCCGGCTTTTCGAAGTACTTGATGCCATCGAGCCGCGGCGTCACCCAGTCGCCGCTGGCGACCATCTCGCGCGGGATTTCCCCATAGCGGCCTTCGTCCGGGTCGAACAGGTGCGGACAATCGAGCGGCAGAAACCATAACAGCGCCAGGCCCAGCCAAAGCACGGCTAGCAAGGAATGGCTGTACTCGCGTCGAAGCATTGATTACCTGAAGCGTGTGGTCATGCCGATTATCGTGTACCGGCAGCCATTGCGGCAGAATTTACAACGCCGGCGCGGGCCTGAGATTTCAGGCGTGCGCCACGGCGCAGAATCCAGCCACGGCTAGGCGTAGCATGGACGCATGAGCCTTTCAGACGCCGAACTCCGGCGCTACAGCCGGCATTTGTCGCTGCCCGAGATCGGCGTCGCGGGGCAGGAAAAACTGCAGGCGGCGCGCGTGCTGGTGATCGGCACCGGCGGCCTGGGCTCCCCGGCCGCGCTGTACCTGGCCGCCGGCGGCATCGGCAATCTCGGAGTACTCGACTTCGATCGGGTCGATGAGTCGAACCTGCAGCGCCAGGTGCTGTACGACACCGCCAGTATCGGCATGCCCAAGGCGGAGCTGGCGCGCATGCGCCTCGCGGCGCTCAACCCGGAGCTGCAGCTGCAGGCGCACCAGACCGAGCTGTGCGCCGCCAACGTGCAGGCAATCTTCGACAACTACGACATCATCGTCGACGGCAGCGATCGCATCACGACGCGCTATCTGGTCAACGACGCCTGCGTCATCTACGGCAAGTCACTGGTCTCGGCCGCGATCCATCGCTTCGAAGGTCAGGCCATGACCTACGTGCCGGGGCGCGCACCGTGCTATCGCTGCCTGTTTCCGCAGATCGACGCGGCCGCGACACCCAACTGTGCCGAAGCCGGTGTGCTTGGCGTGCTGCCCGGTGTGATGGGCGCGATCCAGGCGACCGAAGTCATCAAGCTGGTGGTCGGCTTCGGCTTGCCGCTGATCGGGCGGCTGCTGACCTACGATGCGCTGGAAATGCGCTTCCAGGAATTGCGCTTCGCACGCCGGGTCGATTGCGCCGTTTGCGGCGAGCACCCGAGCATCACCGCGCCGCAGGATCCTCCTGGTTTCTGCACCGCTGACGAGCTGCGCCGCGTGCGCTCCATTTCCGCCGCCCAGCTCGCGGCGCGCATCAAGGCAACCGGGCAGCCGATCAGCCTGATCGACGTGCGCGAGCCGGCCGAGTTCGCCGCCTCGCACCTGCCGCGCGCAATCAACATCCCGCTCGACACCATCGAGCAGCACACCCGGCAACTGCCGCACGCGGGTACGGTGGTATTCATGTGCCGCAGCGGCGTACGCAGCCGGCAGGCCTGCGCACTCGCCAGCCGCATGGGTGTGAGCGAAGCATGGCAATTGGAAGGCGGCCTGTTGGCCTGGAAAGCCGAGGTGGATCCGTCGTTGCGCCTGTAGTGCGCCGGCGCCGATTATCGCGGCGCGCCGCGGTTCAAGACTCGCTGACGACGCGCTGCAGGTCGCGCACGAAGGCCGCGACATCCTCTGCCGTGGTCGCCCACGAGCACATCAGCCGGTAGCCGGCACCCGACAACGTATAGAAATGCCAGCCCATGGCGAACATGGCCGCGGCAACCGTCGCGCTCATGTCGACGAACACCGCATTGACCTCGACCGCGCGTGCCAGCCGCAGCCCCGGCACGGCGCTGATTGCCGCACCCAGGCGTTGCGCCATCGCATTGGCGTGGGCGGCATGGCGCATCCAGGCCCCGCTTTCGAGCACGCCCTGCCACTGGCAGCTCTGGAAACGCATCTTGGAAGCAAGCTGGCCGGCCTGTTTGCCGCGGTAGTCGAACTGCGCCGCCAACACCGGATCGAAGAACACCACCGCCTCGGCGGTGTTGAGGCCGTTCTTGGTGCCGCCCAGGGACAGCACGTCGACGCCTGCGCGCCAGCTCAGGTCGGCCGCCGTGACCCCCGGCAGGGCCGCGAGCGCATTGGCAAAGCGCGCGCCATCCATCTGCACCGCCACGCCGTGCGCATGCGCCACCGCACTGAGCGCCGCAACCTCGGCCGGCTGATACAGCGTGCCCCATTCGGTGGGTTGACTGAGTGACAGCGCCCGCGGCCGTGGGTAATGCAGGTCGTCGCGCCGTGTGATCAGCTGCAGTACCGCCGCCGCCGCCAGTTTGGCGCCGGCACCCGGCAGCGGCAGCAATTTGGCGCCACCACTGAAGAACTCCGGCGCAGCGCATTCATCGGTCTGCACGTGGGCGGCCTCATGACAGACGATTCCGTGGTAGCTGCGCGCCAGCGCCGCCAGCGACAGCGAGTTGGCTGCGGTGCCGTTGAACACGAAAAACACCTCGGCGGTATCGTGCTCGAACAGCGCACGGATCAGTGCACAGGCGCGCTCGGTCCAGGCGTCCTCGCCGTAACTTGGCGCGTAGCCGACGTTGGCGGCGTGCAAGGCTTCCCAGGCTTCGGCGCAGATGCCAGCGGTGTTGTCGCTGGCAAACTGCCAGCCCGGAGCAGCGCGATTCGCATCGATTTTCATAGGTCGCACAGGCTAGCGCGTTTCGCGTAGGCTAGACACTCATGTACGCCCTGGCCATCCACGGCGGTGCCGGCGACCTGCCGCGCGTGCGCTTCACCCCTGCCCGCGAAGATGCCTATCGGCACGGTCTGGCGCAGGCCCTGGCCGCAGGCCAGCGCCTGCTGGAACGCGGCGGCTGCGCACTGGACGCGGTGCAGGCGGCAGTCACGGTGCTGGAGGACGATCCGCTGTTCAACGCCGGGCGCGGAGCGGTGCTGAGCGCCGACGGCACCGCTGAACTGGATGCCGCCATCATGGATGGCACCGACTTGCGCGCCGGTGCCATAGCCCAGGTGCGTCACATCAGGAATCCGGTGCAGCTCGCGCGCGCCGTGCTCGAGGATGCATCGCAGGTATTCCTGGTCGGCGGCGGCGCCGAGAGCTTCGCCCGGCAGGCCGGATTGGCTTTTGTTGACAATGAATATTTCATCACCCCCGATCGCCGGCAGCAGTTCGAAGCGCTGAAGCTGCGGCAGACGCAGGCCGGCAGCGGCGCGTCCGCGCCGCTGCTGCCGCTCGACGAACCGCCGCTGGGCACGGTCGGCGCGGTGGCGTGCGATGCCGGCGGGCGGCTGGCCGCCGCGACCTCGACCGGCGGCATAGCGGGCAAGCGATCCGGGCGCGTCGGGGATTCACCGGTGATCGGCGCCGGCACCTACGCCGATAACCACACCTGCGCGGTATCGACCACCGGTCACGGGGAGTGGTTCCTGCGCACGGTGCAGGCCTATGACATCTCGGCCCGGCTGCGCTATGGCGGTTATTCCCTGGCGAGCGCAGTCAGCGAGGCGATCGTGCAGCGCCTGTCAGGCCTGGGCGCAGCCGGTGGGCTCATCGCCGTGGATCGCCAGGGCCAGATCGTCATGAGCTACAACACCCCGATTATGTTTCGCGCCAGTGTGCGCGAGGGCGAAGCCGCGGCTGTCCACGTCTATTAAAAGGGCTAGGCCGGCGCGGATGCCCCTAAGTCGGCGTCCCATAAGGGTTCGCTGCCCGCAACGGCTGCACCAGAGCCGTGCTCGAGGCGGGCGGTCTGGCGACGGCTGCGGGTTATGTCACACTTTAAATAGCCGCCAGCCTCACCGTAAGCGATTTATCGAGGTAGCCACAGCGGCAAAATCTTAGAATAGGGCTCAGTGTCGCCTGCCCCCAAGACGACGGAAAAAAGCCCTTTGCCGGTCCACCGCGTTGCCGTTGCTTCATTGATCGCCACGCTTGCCGTCCTGCTGATGCTCGGCGCGCTACCGCTGTCGACGCAGGCTGCGGAAAGAGCCTCGGTATCCGGGCTGCTCGACCAGGCGGCGGTATCTGCGCGGGTCGATCCCGAGGTCAGCAAGCGTCAGGCCGAATCGGCGCTCGAGCTGCTGCGCCGTGATCCCAATGCGGATCTTGAAATTCGTGCTCATCTATTGCTGTGCGATTACTACTCGGAGCGCGATCAGGCCGCGGCCGAGCAGCAGATCGCGGCCGCTACGGCGTTACTGCCGCAGGCAACACGGCCGGGGCTGCGCGCAGGCGTGCTCAACTGCCAGGGAGAAACACTGCAGACGGTGGGCGAAAATGGGCAGGCGCGGCTGCTCTACGACCAGGCCGCCGCCGTCGCCACCCAGACCGGCGATAATCAGATGCTGGCCGAGGTACTGTTCTCGAGCGGCTACCTGCGCGCCCTGCGCGGCGAGTACGCCACGGGACTGAACGAACTGCGGCGCGCGCAGAGCCTGTTCGAGCAGCAACACATGCCGCAACACGCGCTGGCGGCGCTCGACAGCATCGCCATCACCTACAATCGAATGGGGGATTACACCGAGGCGGCGCACCTGTTCGAGCGCGCGCTCGAAGCGCAGCACAAGGCCGGCCTGAAGCGCGACGAGATGGTGTCGCTGAACAATCTCGGACGCGCGCAGGAGAATCTGCAGCAATGGGACGCGGCGCGCAGTGCATTCGCCGCCTCGCTCGAGCTGAGCAAGCAGCTGGACTATATACGCGGCCAGGCCTACGCGCTGCGCGGGCTGGCCGCCATCGCCAACGCGCAGGGCAATCCGAGCTCCGCAATGACGCTGCTGGACCGCGCCGCCGAACTGCAGCGGCGCACACCGGATGTGCGTCTGCTGGCGCAGATCGAACTGGCACGCGGCATCGCGCTGCACCAGCTCAACCGCCTGAAGGAAAGCGCCGCCATGCTCGGCCAGGCGCTGCTGGTGTTCCGCCAGGCCGACTCACTCGGCGAGCTCACGCCGACCTACGATGAGCTCGCAACCGTGGACGCCGACCTGGGCAACTGGCGCGACGCCTTCGAATACCGCACGCTGGCGCAGAGCACGGCGACACGACTGTTGCGCGATCAACTCGATCAGCGCTTTGAAACCTTGAAGGTGGAATTCGACACCGCGGCGAAGGAGCAGGAAAACGTTCTGCTCACGCGCGAGAACGCGGCTAATCAGACAGCACTGGCGCAGCAGCTGCGGGCGGGCAATCTGCGCACCGCGGTGGTGGTGCTCACGGTGTTGCTGTTCGCGGTTCTGGTGTGGCTGGCGGTACACCAGCGGCGCAGCACGCTGCGGATGGGTGCACTGGCGATGACCGATGAGCTCACCGGCGTGCCCAATCGGCGCGCGGTGCTGGCGCTGCTGGCACAGCTGCTGCGGCGCAGCCTCACGCCAACATCAATCCTTATCATGGACATCGATCATTTCAAGTCGATCAACGATCGCCACGGTCACCTGATCGGCGACGAGACGCTGCGCGCGATAACCGCCAATCTGCGCGAGGCGGTGGCCGAGCCGGCCCTGTTCGGGCGCCTCGGCGGCGAGGAATTCGCGGCCGTCCTGCCCGCCACCGGCCTGGAGCAGGCCATCACGATAGCCGAGCGGATGCGCGAGCGCGTGATGCGCATCGACCTGTCGCGCTGGCTGGGCGATCGGCGCGTCACCGTCAGCATCGGTGTGGCCGCGTCGGTCCCGACGCACGACACCATCAGCGTCATGCTGCGGCGGGCCGACGCCGCGCTCTACGCCGCCAAGGACGCGGGTCGAAACTGTGTGCGTACCCACGCCGCCGCCGAGGAACAGATCACCCCGCGCGTCGCCTGAGCGCGCGCCATGAGTGCGGCGCGCGGCCGCATGGTGCTGGATCGTCGCTCTACCACGGCAGCTGATCCAGGTCGACGTT
>Ga0302314_10002816_pt1 | contig 32232 bp, 30 predicted proteins | sample III_Palsa_N2_3_FD_200533 | JGI IMG/M metagenome (GOLD analysis project Ga0302314, IMG submission 200533) | Peat permafrost microbial communities from Stordalen Mire near Abisko, Sweden - III_Palsa_N2_3 | ecosystem: Environmental > Terrestrial > Soil > Palsa > Peat permafrost | place: Sweden... | reverse complement strand
GTCGACCCGGTGGTAGGCGTGGTGGACCGGCGGCAGCAGGGAGGTGCCGCCCTCGACGAAGAGCAGGTCCCGCGCGGGGCTGAAGGCGAGACGCAGGGTGGTGGTGAGGACCACTTCCCCGTCCCAGCCCGAGACCGTCATGACCAGGTAGGGACGCACGCGGCCGGAGCTGTCGGTCCGCAGCCGGGCGAGTTCGGCCGGCGGGAGGGTGGTGACGGGGCGGCCGTAAGCGTCCGGGAGCAGTCGGTCGGCAAGCGGGTTGACCTCCGGACGCAGATCCCCGCCATGGACGAAGAGCCGCTCGGAGACCTCCACGCCTGGGACGCCGAGCGCCTTGACAGACTCGGCCAGCCTCTCGGTCAGTTCCGTCACGGTGAACGGCAGGACCCGGTCGAAGCCCTCCCCCGGGCGGTCGGTCGGCAGCGCCAGGTTCCACGAGTCGAGCCGGTTGCCGTAGCCGATGAAGGGCTCGTAGCCGGAGAAGACGACGACGTTGCCCTGGTGGTCCTGCGCGGCCAGATCCTTGAGCAGCTGCTCGCGGTCCGGTCCGAACCGGGGCGCGTTGTCCGGGTCGAAGGACCCCTTGCTCAGTCTGGGCTTCAGTACCAGGTAGTAGGTGCTCAGCTCGTCCCCGGCCACGATCGCCCAGGCGACGAGGGCGATCGGCGCCAGCAGGACAGGCAGCATGACGAGGGCGAGCAGCATGCACAGCACGGTGAGCACGAGCAGCACCTGCGCCGTCGTCTGGCGCCGCCGGGCCGCGAGCGCGTAGCGCAGCACGCAGGCCAGGTCGATGCCGGGTGAAGAGGCGACGCCACGGTGCGTCTCCTCCAGCACCGACTCGATGGCCCGGGCAGCCAGCCCGCTGTCCTGCTGCACCGCCGCGCAGAGGTAGCGCGTGGCATCCGTCGCCCTGCTGCCCGTGGGCCGGCGGGGCGACCGGGACGTCCGGGGTGCCGGGTGCGAGGGCTGGGTCGCCTGGGGCGTCAGCACGGCACCCTGGTGGACGCGCCTGGCGCCGCAGTCGGCGCAGCGCGCCTTGGTCAGCGCGTTGGCGATGCCGCACGTGGGGCAGGCCCAGGTGTCGGTCGTGGTCGTCATGGGACTTCCTTCCCCGCCGCGGGACGGGCGGTGGACGATGTCGTGGGGCCGGTGTCCGGCCCCGGCCGCGGTGTCTTCGGGTGCATCCGCCCGCTCGGACGGGTCGAGGAGGGCGATGGCGTGGGGGTCGGGGACGCGGAGGGGGACGGCTTGGCCGCGCCGGCCCCGGGTGCCAGGCTCACCCCGGCGCCGAGCAGGACCAGCAGCGTGGCGCCGGAGAGCAGCAACTCCCGTCGCGCGGGGGAGGGGACGGGCATCCGGTCGCCGGTCACTGCATGAACTCGGTGTTGAGCCGCTGGTACTCCGGGTAGACCTCCTGGCGGTCGAAGCCGCTGGCGGTGGTGGGCACCAGCAGTTCGCCACCGCGCGAGGAGGCGATCAGGGAGTTGAGCATCCCCGACAGTGCCTCCACCAGTGCCTGCTCGGTTCCCTGCTGACCGTTGGCCAGGAAGCTCGGCAGCGTGGACACCCGTTGCAGCACCTCCGCCTGCGCGTTGCCGATCCCGTAGGCGATGACATGGGGACGCCGGCCCCAGGCGGGGTCGACCAGCCGCTTGAACTCCAGCTCCCAGTTCTGGTCGGTCGGCACACCGTCGGTGAGCAGGAAGACCACCGGGCGCAGGACCCCGCGGCGCTGGTCGAGCAGATCGTCGACGTCCACCTGGATCCGGTCGCGGAGCAGCCGGAAGGCGGCTCCGTAGTCGGTGGCGCCGCCGCAGCCGATCCCCGGCATCTCGTCGACGTCCTCCAGATCCGCCATCGGGATCAGCAGGGTCGCCTGTGAGGCGAAGGCGATCAGCGAGATGTGCGCGAACTCGGACACCCGGGGGCTGTCACGGACCGAGTCGTAGAGCCACGACAGGGTGTCGTTCAGCACGTGCGTGTGCGGCTGCATCGAGCCGGAGGCGTCGATGACCATGTACGTCGGCAGGCATTTCTGGGCCGGGATGGAGTGGAGCGTCACGGTGCGGCCTTTCATGGGGTTCGGGTGAGGGACGGGGAGCGGCTCAGGACGAGCCGCCGGCGTGCAGCAGCAGGATCAGCAGGATCACGCCGAGCAGTGCGAGCAGGGCCGCGACCGCGGCGCGGTACTCGGGGCCGGGCTTCTTCGGCTGCGGCGGCGTGTTCCCCGAGGTCGACGACGTCACCGGCGTCGACGGGGGTCGCGGGCGGCGCACGGGCAACGGCGGCGGCGCCAGCATCGGAATCTCGGTGCGGAAGCGGGTGGTACCGCTCAGCGCCGAGTGCAGCAGTTCCAGGTTGGGGCGGCGCGCGCGGTCCTCGGCGAGCAGCATCGCCAGCAGCTGGTCGCGAGCCGGTACCTCCTGCGCGGGCGCGTCCGCGAGCCGGTTGAGCAGGAACGGGAGCTCCCGCTCGCCGGTCAGGCAGCGGGCGACGAGCAGCGCGACACGGTAGCGGTCGGTCTGCCGGTCGGCGAGCGCATCGGGTCGGGGGACGACCTCCTCCCAGTTGGGCTGGTGCCGGTCCGGGACGCCCTCGCGCGGGCCGACGATCGCCCGGCAGCCATCGACGTCGATCACGAGGACGGACCAGTCCTCATCGCTCCACAGGGCGTTGACGTAGTTCCAGTCGCAGTAGAGCAGGCGACGCCGCTCCAGCGCGGCGGCGAACTCCACCAGCCCGAGGCAGAGCCGCAGCCGCTGCTCCCGGGTGACGGTCAGCCCCCGCCGGGCCAGCTGCGCGTCGGTCCTGGCGAGCTGGTCGATCTCCCGCAGCTTGCCGTCGTCGCGTCGGTAGCGTGCGTCCGCCGCCCGGAACAGGCAGCCGACGGTGACGCCCGAGAGGTCGACCACCCGGCTCAGCGGCCAGCTGCTGCCGCGCAGCAGCACGTCGCGGTCGCCGCGCAGGGATTCCCGGGGGTTGCGCCCGAGTCCGACCAGGGCATCGAGGGAGCGGCCGCGTTGCTCGGTGCGCTCGTGCGACAGATAGCTCTTGAACAGCAGGCCCGCAACGCCGGCGATCGGCTTCACGGGGTGGATGCCGCTGCTCTCGCCGTTGTTCCCGCTCACGCTCTCGCCGAGCTCGCCGAGCTCGCCGAGCTTCGTCACCGGGGGCAGGGCATCGTCAGGAGCGGTCATCGCGACTCCCGCGTGCCGGCCGGGGCGGCTGGGGCGCGACCCAGACGGTGACGGCGGTGCGGTCGTCCAGGAAGCGCTTGGCGTCGTAGCCGACCTGGCCCACGAAGGCGCTCAGACTGGGCGGTGTGGCCCATGCCTCGCTCAGGTGGACGTTGAGGGCGGGCAGGCCCTCCAGGCCGTCGCCGACGCCATCAGTGACCAGGGCGAAGACGGTCCCCGCCCCGACCGTCCAGACCGTCTCGGTCGGCGTGCCCGGCCGGTCGGGCAGGTAGTTGCGCACCTCGTTGCCGGAGATGCCGTCCGCCTCGCCCTTCTCGTCGCCCTGCGCGCGGATCCAGCCGGCCTCTCCCAGGCACCACACCGACACGTCGCCGACGCTCGCGGTCCACAGGGGGCGCATCCCGTCCTGGCCCGGCCGGGTAGGCAGGACGGCCACGACCAGCACGGCGGCGGTCTCGGCCGGATCCCATCCGCGGTCCAGAGCCTCCTGGCGCATCCGCTCGGCCACGGTGCCGAAGACGTCGACGGCGTCCAGAGCGCGTGGACCGCCGACCGACCGTAGCCGGTCGAGCAGCACATGCACGGCGGTGCCGACGGCGACGGTCGCGCCGAAGGCGGAGTGTCCGCTGCTGGAGACGCCGTCGGCGACGGCGACGACGAGGTGGTCGCCGGTCCGGTCCCGGGCGATGCGGTAGGCGTCCTCGCGGACACCGGCGGGATCCTCGCAGCGGTGGCTCGGTCCGACGATCGAGGCGGCGCGCACGGTCAAGTCGCCGAGGGAGGCTTCGTCCGCCGCCAGCCCGGGGGAGACGGCCGGCTCCCGGGGCAGCCGCCAGGGTGCCCGATGGGCCGCGGAGCCCTCGCCGAAGCGGGGGACCACCACATCTTGTGGTGTCCATGACATCTCAAAACGCGCAGGTCGGGGCGGCCTCCCCGTGTACTGCACGGGCGTGTCCTGCACGGATGCCGGGGGTGCCGGGACCGGCTGGACGTCAGGGGCCGCAGGGGTCCAGGCCGCAATGGCCAGCGCCAGGGCTCCGAGAGCGAGCATGTCCACCAGGAGACGCCGTAGCCCGTTGAGCGGTGGGAAGTAGACCTCAAGAGCGAGCCCCAGGAGCAGGCCACCCGACCAGATGATGCGAGCGTGTCGCGAAAACATGGGCGGAAGCTAACAGAGCCGGGGGCTCACGTGCTGTCTCTTGATGCACATATGTGCAGGTACAAATGGTACATGGCGCCACATCAGTACCATTTTGCAGCCACTCGGCCAGGGATGGCCGGTCGATGACCGGCCATCAGCGCTCACGGAGCGTCAGTGCCGGCCCGTTCCGGCACCGTTGCGGCCAGGTCGCGGAGTTCGCGGGCGACGGTCGGCCAGAGGGCGGCGGGGAGGTCGTGGCCGACGCCGGGGAAGGTCCGCAGGCGGGCGCCGACGACGGCTCGGGCGGTGGCCCGGGCCGCCCCGACGCGCAGGATCGGGTCCTGCTCGCCGTGCAGGACGAGGGTGGGCCTGCGCAGTTCCCTGAGCGCGGCGCCGTGCCACTGGGCGCCGACCTGTCGGCTCTGCGCCTTGGCGTCACGCGGACCGGTGTCCACCTGGGCCTCGACCCAGGCACGGGCCGCGGCCTCGTCGAAGGGGTAGCCGGGTGAGGCGATCCCGCGCCAGACCGCCATGGACGCCTCGATGTCGCCCTCGCGCCCATCGGGGAAGCCGGACCGGGCGAGCCTGGCCAGCAGACCGAACCGCAGGTACCGCAGGACGCCGAGACCGGAGGCGTCGCTGGGCTGGGCCGCAGAGGAGGTGACACTGAGCACCCGGTCCGGGTACCGCAGGGCGACCCGCTGGGCGATCAGCCCTCCGAGCGAGTGCCCGAAGACATGGGCCCGCTCCCAGCCGAGCGCGTCCATCACCACGATCGCGTCGTCGGTCATGTCCTCGGAGGTGTAGGCGTCCCCGCGCTTGCCGAACAGCGCCGCGAAGGGGTTGCCGGTGGAGGTGTCGGGCATCCGGCTGGACTCGCCCGCGTCGCGCTGGTCGTAGCGGGCCACGGCGAATCCGGCGTCGGCGAAGGCCTGGCACAGCCCCAGCGGCCACCAGAACCGGGCGGTGGCAAGCCCCATGATCAGCAGCAGCGGCTCACCCCCGGAACCCTGCAACCGGTCGTAGGCCACCCGCACATCGCCGTTGCGCGCATACCGGGTCGCGGTCCACTCGCTGCTCATGGGACATACCCCCTTCACTACTGCGACCGTTGTTCGCAGTTACCTGCGAACTAAAGTACTGCATACATCGTGCGCAGAGAAGGAGGGCCATGGCCGAGCAGCCCGCCCACAGCATCTGGCTCCGCCCCGAGCGCTCGGGGCGGGGCCCCGCGCCGGCGTTCGACCGCGACCGGCTCGCCGCGGCGGGGGTCGCGCTCGCCGACGCGCACGGCCTCCCCGCCGTCACCATGCGGGCGGTGGCCGAGTCGCTGGGAGCGGGACCGGCGTCCCTCTACCGCTACGTGACCACCCGCGAGGAGCTCGTGGAGCTGATGATCGACCGGGTCAACGGCGAGATGTCCTTCGCCGGACTCGGATCCGGGCGGTGGCTCGACGATCTGCTCGCCCTGGCCAGGCAGGGCAGGCGGCTGTACCTCGACCACCCCTGGCTGCTCGACGCGACCGCGGTGAGGAGCCCGCTGGGGCCGAACGCGGTCGCCTTTCTGGAGCACGCGCTGTCCTCACTGGCCGACCTCCCGGTCACCCCGCGGACCAAGCTGGAAACCATCAGCGTCCTCAACTCCCTGACCGCCTCGCTGACCAAGGTCGAGATCACCCAGCACCGCACCGGGCGGACGCTCGCGCAGTGGCAGCAGGCACAGGCCGAGTACCTCACCCAGGTCGTCGCCTCGGGAGACCACCCCCATCTGGCCGCCGCCCTGGGCTCCGCGGCCACCGATGCCGAACAGGAAGCCCCGGAGCAGCTCTTCGACCGCTTCCTCACCCGGGTGCTCACCGGTCTCCTGCAGCCCGCCGGGCGCAGCTGAGGGCGCATGCCCGAAATGCCGGATTAGTAGATATATGGGAGTGTCACAGGGAATACCCACCGTCAGGGTCCGGTGCCGGCCTGGAAGGCGTACACCATGGCCGTTCCGCATCGCGTCGCCGCCGTCGTCGCCTTCGCCGTGTTCGGGTTGGGCTGGGGGGCAGTCCCGCTGGCCGTCGCCGCGGCCCCCGCCTCGGCCCATGCCCACGCCCCCGCCGCGGTCGGGCGGGGCGGCCGTCCCTACGACCCGTACGCGGGCGCCGGACTGCTGGTGCGGCTGCCCGACGGCGCGCACGTGCACCTGGTCCGACCGGCCGGGCAGGCCCGGCCCGAGAGGGTCCGCGGCCGCGGCTCGCACCCGCGACGGCATCCGCGTCCTGGCCCGCCGAAGCCCGCGCCCACGGGGTCCGCGCCCGCCTCCTCGACCGACCCGGACCCCGGCCGAAAGCCGGCCCCGCGCCCCACCGCCCCGGCCGCCCCGCCCGGTCGGCTGCCCTCCGCGCTGCCGATCCCGGTGGTCGGACCGCTGTTCCCCAGCGGCGCGACACCGCGCGCCGACCGTCACCCGTCCGCCCCCGCGGGCACGTCCGCATCTGCCCCGGTCTCCGACGAGCCCGCGACCGCCTCGGCCTCCGACTCCGACTCCGACTCGCCCACCGCCTCGGCGTCGCCTTCCCGGCACCGCGACTACTACCAGCTCGCCGGGCCTCCCGCCCCCACCGAGCCGCCTCCGCTCGGCCCGCTGGCCCTCGCCCGCCCCCCGGTCGTCGCGCCCGTCGCCGCCCCCCAGGCGGCGCCGACCGGTTACAGCGACGCCCAGCTGCGGCGGCGGCTGCTGCCGCTCGGTGTGGGCCTGGCACTGATCGGCGTCGGAGCGGCGCTGTTCGGCTGGAAGCTACGACGACTCTGAGCCGGGCACACCAGTTCTACAGGGTGCAGCCCCCGGCGACGCCCGCGTGGGAGACAATGACGACTATGAACATGCCGATGAACGCGCGGCCGGAAGACGGCCCCCAGGTCCTGATCGTCGGTCCCGACGGAATGCCCGTCGGTGCCCTCCCCTCGGGCGGGGGTTCGGGCGAGTCCAGAGAACTTCCCATCACCGAGATGGTGGAGCAGCCGGCCAAGGTCATGCGTATCGGCAGCATGATCAAGCAGCTGCTGGAGGAGGTCCGCCAGGCACCCCTGGACGAGGCCAGCCGGGTGCGGCTGAAGGAGATCCACGCGAGCTCGGTCAAGGAGCTCGAAGCCGGTCTGGCACCGGAGTTGGTGGAGGAGCTGGAGCGCCTCTCGCTGCCGTTCACCGAGGAGGCCATCCCCAGCGAGGCCGAACTGCGGATCGCCCAGGCGCAGTTGGTGGGCTGGCTGGAGGGCCTTTTCCACGGGATCCAGACCGCCCTGTTCGCCCAGCAGATGGCCGCACGCGCCCAGTTGGAGCAGATGCGCCGCGCGCTGCCCCCCGGTGCGCACGGCGGGGCGGACGACGACGAGGACGGCCACGGCCAGGTGCGCTCCGGCCCCTACCTGTAGCCGACCGCCGAGGGCCCGCCCCGTGCGGGTGCCGGCTCCGCGTCACGGTACGGCGTCTTGTGCGGAACCCCGGCGACGCGAGTCGGTGCTGCCCGCTAGCCTTACGACTTGGTACGCGACGGGCGCCGGTCGCCGGCATGCGTTCACGCGTGCCGGGGGGAAGAGAAACAGATGAGTGAGCAGGGCAGCGGCGGCAGCGGCGCGGTTCGGACGGTCGGTCATGGCCGCTACGAGCTGCGCGAACTGCTCGGGCAGGGCGGCATGGCGACCGTCCACCTCGCCGCGGACACAGTGCTCGACCGACCCGTCGCGATCAAGACCATGCTGGGGGAGATGAGTCGCGAGCCGTCGTTCCGCGAACGCTTCCGCCGCGAGGCGCAGGCCGTGGCCCGGCTGAACCACCAGAACATCGTCCAGGTCCACGACAGCGGCGAGGACCTGAACGAGGACGGGGTGCTGGTCCCCTTCATCGTCATGGAGTACGTCGACGGCTCCACGCTGAGCTCGGTGCTGCGCAAGGACATGGCCGAGCTCGGCGCGATGCCGACCGACAAGGCGCTGAAGATCTCGGCAGATGTGCTGGCGGCGCTGTCCGTCTCGCACGAGCAGGGGCTGGTGCACCGCGACATCAAGCCGGCGAACGTCATGCTGACGCCGCGCGGTGTGGTCAAGGTGATGGACTTCGGCATCGCCCGCGCCATGCAGTCCGGGGTGACGTCGATGACGCAGACCGGCATGGTCGTGGGCACACCGCAGTACCTGTCGCCGGAGCAGGCCCTGGGCAAGGCCGTCGACGCGCGCTCGGACCTCTACTCGGTCGGCTGCCTGCTGTTCGAGCTGCTGACCGGACGGCTGCCGTTCGAGTCGGATTCGGCGCTGGGGATGGCCTACCAGCACGTGCAGGAGACGCCGCCGGCACCGTCCAGCTTCAACGCGGCCGTGCCGCCGAGCGTGGACGCGCTGGTCGCGCACGCCCTGCGGAAGGACCCGGCGCACCGCTTCCCCGACGCCGACACCATGCGCGCGGAGTGCGAGCGGCTGGCGGCCGGTGGGGGCGCGGCCCCGCAGATCATCGGCGGGGCGCCCCGGGTGGGCGGGCCCAACATCGGCGGCTCCGGGGGCAACGCGGTCTTCCAGCAGGCCCAGGGACAGCTCGGGACGCCGCCGCCCGTGTCCCAGCAGCAACAGCAGTACCGGCCGATGCCGCCGCAGTACCAGGCGCAGCCGCCGTACACGGGTCAGCAGCAATCCCTGCCGCCGATCCACCCGCAGACCCCGCTCCGTTACGGACAGCGACCGGCCGCGACCCCGCCACCCTACGCACAGCGACCCGGGTACCAGCAGCCGATGCCGCAGATGCGGCCCCCGGTGCAGACCCCGCCGCCCTACGCCAACCGCCCCGGCGTGCAGACCCCGCCGCCGTACCGGCCCACGCCGCCGCCGCAGGGGGTCGGGCATCCGGTGCCGGGCCGACCGCGGCCGGGCACGGTCGGACGGCCCGCGCCGACCAACTCCGCCGGACGGGGCTGCGGGATAGCAGCGATCGTGATCGGCGTGATCGTCGGCGCGCTGGTGCTGCTCGGGCTGCTCGGGGCACTGGTGGCCAAGAACAAGCAGAACGACCCCGACAGCAACGGCTCGGGCCCGCTCGCACCGGTCGCCGTCACCTCGGCGCCAGCCGGGGCGCACAGCACGCTCATACCGGGCTCACGGCTGCTGGACTGAGGTTGCGGTCCGCGGACCGTCCTCCCCCACGGACGCGCCGAGAAACCGGTAGCGTGCACCGGAGGGCCCCGCGCGGACGGCGCAGTACACACAGAGGGTGACCGGCCCGGCGCGACCGGGTGCACATACGGATGACCGACGGCGGAGAGTAATGGCAGACAACGAGCACGCCGGGGGCACTGACGGAACAGAGCCGCAACGCGACTCCGCCGCCCCCACCGGCGGCGAATCGGAGCCGCAGGAGTCGGAGCAGCAGACGGAGTCCGAGCAGCCGCCGTCCGACCTGCGGCCCGCGCCGCAGCCGTACGAGTACGCGGCGCAGTCGTACCCGACGCCGCCGCAGGGCGGGCAGATCACCACCACCAGCGGGCTGAGCGTCTTCGGCGAGGGCCGCTACCGGCTCACCGGCCGGCTCGGCCGGGGCGGTATGGCCGAGGTGTTCGCGGCCCAGGACATGCGGCTCGGCCGCACCGTCGCGATCAAGGTGCTGCGCCCCGATCTGGCCGAGGACGCCATCGCCCGGATGCGGTTCACCCGCGAGGCGCACGCCGTCGCCTCGCTGAACCACCATGCCGTGGTCGCCGTGTACGACACCGGCGAGGAGGCCCACGACGGGGAGACCGTCCCCTACATCGTGATGGAGCTGGTCGAGGGGCACACGGTCCGCGAGCTGCTGCAGAGCGAGGAGCCGCCGCCGGTCGACCAGGCGCTGATCATCACCGCCGGCATCCTGGAGGCGCTGGCCTACAGCCACCGCCACGGCATCGTGCACCGCGACATCAAGCCCGCCAACGTGATCATCACCAACGCCGGCGCGGTGAAGGTGATGGACTTCGGCATCGCCCGCGCGCTCACCGGCGCGTCCAGCACCATGACCCAGACCGGCATGGTCATGGGGACGCCGCAGTACCTCTCCCCCGAGCAGGCGCTGGGCAAGGCCGTCGACCACCGCTCGGACCTCTACGCCACCGGCTGCATGCTCTACGAGCTGCTGACGCTCCGCCCGCCGTTCACCGGCGACACCCCCCTGTCGGTCGTGTACCAGCACGTCCAGGACCCGCCGGTGCCGCCCTCGCAGGCCAATGGACGGGTTCCGGCCTCGCTGGACCAGCTGGTGCTGCGCTCACTGGCCAAGGACCCGGACGACCGGTTCCAGAGCGCCGACGAGATGCGCGCCCATGTGCAGCACATGCTGCGCACCATGCACCAGGGCACCGCCATGACCGAGGTGCTGCCGCCCGCCGCGGCAGGCGCCGCGGGCACGGCCCCGACCATCATCGGCGACCCCCACGCGCTCACCACCGCGATGGGCAGCGTCGGCGGGACCGCCCCCACCCCGGCGATGGGCAGCCCGGTGCCGGCCCACCCCGGCAGCGCCCGCCCCCCGGCGTACACGGACCCCTACGACGACGAGCGCGACGACCGCAACAGCCGCCGGGCGATCTTCGCGGTGATCGCGGTCCTGGTCGCCATCGCGGCGATCACCATCGGGGTGGCGCTGGCGATGCGGGGCTCGGGCAGCAAGCTGCCCGTCCCCGCCAACTCGCCCAGCATCACCGACACGTCGACCCCGTCGAACACCCCGTCCAGCAGCCTGCCGTCGCTCTCGCCCTCGAACACTGCGACCGACAACTCGCCCAGCTACCCGCCGCCGTACACGCCGAGCCTCTCCCCGAGCCTGTCCCCGAGCGACACGGCGTCGGACACGGCGAGCAGCACGGCGAGCAGCACGCCGTCGGACACCGCCTCGGACACGCCGACGGACACCGACAGCGGCACGCCCACCAGCACCGACTCGGCCACCAGCACCGCGCATGCCGGGGGCGGCATCCCGACCCTCGGCCCGGGGCTCTGACTAGTTCACGCAGGCGTCCAGGACCTGCTCGTACTCCTCGCACCACCAGACGATCTGGGCGGCGGCGGCCGGGAACAGCGGGTCCGCCCGCCGGTCCCGGCGCCGGTAGCGCCAGCGCAGCATCCAGAAGTCGTTGAGGCGCTCCCACCACACCCGGTGGACGCCGGCCGCGACCTCCTCGGCGGTGCTGCCGGAGGCCGCACGGTAGGCACGGGAGTAGCTCCGCAGCCGGGGCAGGTCCAGCACGCCGGTGTCGGGGTGGTTGAAGAACAGCGTGGCCGCGCGGACCGCCTCCTCGGTCCGGGGCCTGACCCCGAGCCGGTCCCAGTCCAGGACGGCGACCGGCACGGCCACCGCGCCGGTGTCCCGGTAGAGCACGTTCAGCGGGTGGAAGTCCCCGTGCACCCAGCCGACCGGCGGTACGGCGTCCGGGGCGGGGCGCCGGTGGCCGTGGGCGGCCAGCAGGTCCAGGCGTTCGCGCAGCCGGTGCCTGGCCAGCGCATCGAAGGGCTCCTGCGGGACGTGGTCGCAGGAGCGGGCCAGCAGGCCGGTGATGGTGCGCTCGGTGTCCGCCGGGTCGGCGCTGGGCGACGGCGGGGGCTGCCGGACCGGCGGGTGCAGCTCGGCCAGCGCGCTGTGCATGCGGCCGAGCAGTGCCCCCAGGGCGGAGCACTGCTCCCGGTCGAGGGCGCTGCCCGGCCGGTGCTCCCCCTCGACCCAGGGGAAGAGCGCGTAGCGGCGTCCGCGCAGCAGCACGCAGGTGCGGCCGTCCAGGGCGGCCAGCGGCGGCGAGGTCGGCACTCCCAGCTCGCGCAGCCCGGCCATGGCGCGGTGCTGGGCGGCGATGGCGCCGCTGGAGGAGTGCCCCGCGTCGTCCAGGTACTGCTTGAGGAAGTAGCGCCGCTCCGCCACGGTGATCCGCAGCCCCCGGTTGAGCAACCCCTGGCTCACCCGTTCGGCGGAGACCACGCTGCCCGGGGGACCGCTCCCGTAGCGCCGCAGCACCGCCTCGACCGGAATGCCGTGCACCCTGTCCGCCATCGGTCCCAGGGCGGCTCGACCCTGCGTCACGGGGCCGATGGTACGCCTGGCGCAGGAGCGGAAGGAGCGGTCAGCGCTCCTCGGCGTGCATCCTGGCGACATAGGCGGCGGCCTGCGTGCGCCGCTCCATGCCGAGCTTGGCCAGCAGGCTGGAGACGTAGTTCTTGACGGTCTTCTCGGCCAGGTGGAGCTCGTTCCCGATCTGCCGGTTGGTCATCCCCTCGCCGATCAGGTCGAGGATCCTCCGCTCCTGCTTGGTCAGCCCCGCCAGCCGTGGGTCCTCCTGGCCGCCGCCGTCCCGCAGCCGCGCCAGCACCCGGCCGGTCGCCACCGGGTCCAGCAGCGACTTCCCCGAGGCGACGTCGCGGACGGCCGACAGCAGGTCGGTGCCCCTGATGGCCTTGAGGACGTAGCCGGACGCCCCGGCCATGATCGCGTCGAAGAGCGCCTCGTCGTCGGAGAAGGAGGTCAGCATCAGGCACTTGATGTCGGGCTGCTGCGAGCGGATCTCCCGGCAGACCTCCACCCCGGAGCCGTCCGGCAGCCGGACGTCCAGCACGGCGACGTCGGGGCGGGTGGCGGGGATGCGGGTGAGCGCCTCGGCGGCGGTGCCGGCCTCGCCGACGACCTCGATGTCGTCCTCGATGGAGAGCAGCTCATGGACGCCGCGACGGACCACCTCATGATCGTCCAGGAGAAAGACACGGATTTGTCTCGCTTGCGTCATTGCACCAGATTGGCACATTCGCATCCGGGTCACCCAATGGATTGCCCGTTATTGCCCATGTTTGATCGTGTTCGATGGGCGGGCGAAGTACGTGGACGTCCTAGGACAGAAGCGGTGAGGTCTTCCGCTGGGTAACGTTCTCCTGCAGGATCAGGGCACACCTACCGCCGATCCGCACCCTTCCGCACACCCCGCGCGAGGACAACGGACATCGGCGACCGGACCGGTTGCCGGCAACCCCGGGGGCCGGAGAGACCGAGGAGTGAACGTGACCGTCAAAAAAACGGCGAGGGCGCCCAAGGCTGCCACCGGGGCCCGCCGTAGCCCTGCCGAGGCCGCCCAGCCGGCCCTCGTCCAGCTGCTCACCCCCGAAGGGGAGAGAGTCGAGCATCCGGACTTCTCCGTGGAGACCACCCCGGACGAGCTCCGCTCCCTCTATCGCGACCTGGTCCTGGTACGCCGCTTCGACGCCGAGGCCACCTCGCTGCAGCGGCAGGGCGAGCTGGGCCTGTGGGCCTCGCTGCTCGGCCAGGAGGCCGCACAGGTCGGCTCGGGGCGCGCGATGCGATCGGGCGACTACGCCTTCCCCACCTACCGCGAGCACGGCGTCGCCTGGTGCCGCGGCGTGGACCCGCTGAACCTGCTCGGCATGTTCCGCGGCGTGAACCACGGCGGCTGGGACCCCAACGAGAAGAACTTCCACCTCTACACCATCGTCATCGGCTCGCAGACGCTCCACGCGACCGGCTACGCCATGGGCATCACCAAGGACGGCAGCGACGACGCGGTGATCGCGTACTTCGGTGACGGCGCCTCCAGCCAGGGCGACGTCTCCGAGGCCTTCACCTTCGCCTCGGTCTACAACGCCCCGGTCGTGTTCTTCTGCCAGAACAACCAGTGGGCGATCTCCGAGCCCACCGAGAAGCAGACCAAGGTGCCGCTCTACCAGCGCGCCTCGGGCTTCGGCTTCCCCGGTGTCCGGGTGGACGGCAACGACGTGCTCGCCGTCCTCGCGGTCACCCGTTGGGCCCTGGAGCGGGCCAGGAACGGCGAGGGCCCGACCCTGGTCGAGGCGTTCACCTACCGCATGGGCGCCCACACCACCTCGGACGACCCCAGCCGCTACCGCATCGCCGACGAGCTGGAATCCTGGAAGCTCAAGGACCCGATCGAGCGGGTCAAGGCCTACCTGGTCCGCGAGGACTGGGCGGACGCCGCGTTCTTCGAGGCCGTCGAGGCCGAGAGCGAGCAGCTGGCGGTGCGGGTCCGCGAGGGCGTGCGCACCATGCCCGACCCGGACCCGAGCTCGATCTTCGAGCATGTCTACGCCGAGCCGCACGCACTGGTGGACGAGGAGCGGGCCGGCTACCTGGCCTACGCGGCCTCTTTTGACTCGGAAGGCGACGAGAACTGATGGCTGCCGAACAGTTCACCATGGTCAAGGCGCTCAACGAGGCGCTGCGCCGCTCCCTGGAGGAGAACCCCAAGACCCTGATCATGGGTGAGGACGTCGGCCGCCTGGGCGGCGTCTTCCGGGTCACCGACGGTCTGCACAAGGACTTCGGCGAGGAGCGGGTCATCGACACCCCGCTCGCCGAGTCCGGCATCGTCGGCACCGCGATCGGCCTCGCGCTGCGCGGCTACCGCCCGGTGGTGGAGATCCAGTTCGACGGTTTCGTCTACCCGGCGTTCGACCAGATCGTCACCCAGCTCGCCAAGATGCACGCCCGCGCGCTGGGCCAGATCAAGCTCCCGGTCACCATCCGGATCCCCTTCGCCGGCGGCATCGGCGCGGTCGAGCACCACAGCGAGTCGCACGAGGCGTACTTCGCCCACACCGCGGGCCTGAAGGTGGTCGCCCCGTCCAACCCCGTGGACGCCCACTGGATGCTGCGGCAGGCCATCGCCTCCGACGACCCGGTGATCTTCCTGGAGCCCAAGCGGCGCTACTGGGACAAGGCCGTGCTCGACCCCAACGGCGCACCCGAGCTGGGCCTGCACCAGGCCCGGGTCACCCGCCCCGGACGCGATCTGACGCTGATCGCCTACGGGCCGATGGTGAAGGTCTGTATGGAGGCGGCCGCCGCTGCCGCCGAGGACGGGCAGCAGCTGGAGGTCGTCGACCTGCGCTCGCTGTCCCCGGTCGACTTCGACACCGTCGCCGAGTCGGTGCGGCGCACCGGCCGGGCCGTCGTCGTCCACGAGGCCCCGGTCTTCATGGGCATGGGCGCGGAGCTGGCGGCGCGGATCACCGAGCGCTGCTTCTACTCGCTGGAGGCCCCGGTGCTGCGCGTCGGCGGCTACTTCGCCCCGTACCCGCCCTCGCGCGTCGAGGATGCGTTCCTGCCCGATCTCGACCGGGTGCTCGACGCCGTCGACCGCGCCATGGCCTTCTGACGGGCTGAGGAGAACGATCATGAGCACCGCTACCGAATCCGTACGGCAGTTCAAGATGCCCGATGTGGGCGAGGGACTGACCGAGGCCGAGATCCTCAAGTGGTACGTCCAGCCCGGTGACACCGTCACCGACGGGCAGGTCGTCTGCGAGGTGGAGACCGCCAAGGCCGCCGTGGAGCTGCCGATCCCCTTCAACGGGGTCGTCCGCGAGCTGTTCTTCAGCGAGGGCACCACGGTGGACGTCGGCCAGAACATCATCAGCGTCGCCGTGACCGGCGACGCCGGTGCCGAGCCCGAGCCCGCAGCTCCCGCTCCTGCTCCTGCTGCCGCTGCTGCCGCCAAGGCCCCGGCCGAGGCGGAGCCCGAGCGCCGCGAGGTGCTGGTCGGCTACGGCCCGCGCACCGGCAGCGCCCAGCGCCGCGCCCGCAAGGCCGTCCCGGTCGCGGCGCGGACCCCCGCACCGGTCGCGGCGCCGGTCGTGGCTCCGGTGCCCGTCGCGGCTCCGGTTCCGACGCCGGCGCCCGCCGCACCGGCCGTCGGCTCCGCCTCGCCGCTGGCCAAGCCGCCGGTACGGAAGCTGGCCAAGGACCTCGGCATCGACCTGCGCACGGTCACGCCCACGGGTCCCAACGGCACCATCACCCGCGAGGACGTGCACGCCGTGCTCGCCGCCCCCGCCGCCCCTGCCGCAGCCGCGGCACCGGTGTTCGCGCCGGTGGCCGAAGCGGTCGCCCCCGAGATCCCGGGACTCGCCGGGTACGGCGACGTGCGGGTCCCGGTCAAGGGCGTGCGCAAGGCGACCGCGGCCGCGATGGTGGCCTCGGCCTTCACCGCCCCGCATGTCACCGAATGGGTGCAGGTGGACGTCACCCGCACCATGCGGCTCGTCGCCAGGCTCAAGGAGTCCGGTGAGCTGGGCGCGGGCGTCAGGATCAGCCCGATGCTGCTGGTCGCCAAGGCGCTGCTGACCGCGATCCGCCGGCACCCGGAGATCAACGCGTCCTGGGACGAGGCCAATCAGGAGATCGTGGTGAAGGGCCGGATCAACCTCGGCATCGCCGCCGCGACCCCGCGCGGACTGCTCGTGCCCAACATCAAGGACGCGGGCGCCAAGTCGCTGGGCGAACTGGCCGCATCGCTGACCGCACTGATCGAGACCGCGCGGGACGGGAAGACCAGTCCCGCCGACATGCAGGGCGGCACGGTCACCATCTCCAACGTCGGCGTCTTCGGCGTGGACTCGGGCACCCCGATCCTCAACCCGGGCGAGGCCGCCATCCTGGCCTTCGGCCAGGTCAGGGAGCTGCCCTGGGTGCACAAGGGGCGGGTCGTGCCGCGCCAGGTGACCACCCTCGCGCTGTCCTTCGACCACCGCATGGTCGACGGGGAGCTGGGCTCCAAGGTCCTCGCCGACACCGCGGCGATCCTGGAGCAGCCCAAGCGCCTGATCAGCTGGGGCTGATCTCGCCCGATGGGGTGAAGGCGGGCGAACGACGGCTGCCCGCCCGCCACGCCCGGGTACTCCTCCGCGACCGACCGAAGCGGAGGAGTACCCCCCATGCCACCGACCCGCAACCGCTGCTGCTCCGTCCGGGCGCTGCTCGTCGCGTTCACGCTCGCCCTGGGCTCCGTGCTGGGGCCGGTCCCGGCACAGCTGTCGGCCGCGGACGCCCCGGTCGGGGCGGTGGGCAGCGAGCAGCTGGTGTCGAACGGCGATCCCGCGAAGCGGATCACCCTGGTGCTGCTGGGTGACGGCTACACCGCCGCCGAGCTGCCGCGCTTCCGCAGCCAGGCGGCGGCGGTGTGGCGGGCGCTGACGCAGGTGGAGCCCTTCCGCAGCTACCAGCGGTTCTTCAACGTCCGGCGGGTGGACGTGGTCTCGCGGCAGTCGGGGCTGCGCGCGGGCTCGCCGCTGGGGATGCGCTTCGGCTGCGAGGGGATCGACCGGCTGCTGTGCGCCGACGACCGGGCGGTCGCCCGCTATGCCGGGTACGCCGGGGGCTCCGACGGCCCGGAGTACCTGCTGGCGCTGGCCAACTCCGACACCTACGGCGGCGAGGGCGGCGACGGACTGGCGACCCTGGCGGCGGGTTCACCCGACGCGGCGGCCATCGTGCAGCACGAGATGGGCCACACGGTCGGTGCGCTCGGCGACGAGTACGACGCGGCACCGGCCGACGACTCCTTCCCCAATGTGTCCGCGGCGGGCGAAGAATCGATTCTTCGGGAGCGGGTGAAGTGGTGGCGCTGGCTGGGCGCGGCCGACCCCACCGGCGGCACCGTCGGGGCCTACCGCAGCGCCAACGGACTGTTCCGGCCGACCCGCGACTCGATCATGCGAACCCTGGGCGGCACCTACAACCTGCCGTGCCGTGAGGCCCTGATCGAGTCGCTCTACCGCCAGGTCGGGCCGATCGACCGCGCCGAGCCCGCACCGCAGGCGGTCGTCGGCCGGGGACCGCTGCAGGTCTTCCCGATCCGCCTCACCGGTGCCCGACAGCTGACCGTGCGCTGGCAGGTGGACGGCCGCCCCGCGCCGGCCGCCGCGGTGCACGGCACCCGGCTGGACACGGCCCGGCTGGGGCTGCCGCCCGGCTCCCGGGCCGAGGTCAGCGCGACCGTCCAGGACACCACCCCCTGGCTGCGCGACGAGGCGTTCCGCAGCGCCAGGATGACCGCCACGGTGACCTGGACCGTCCAGCGCTGAGGCCCCCGACGAGGCGTGATGTGTGCGTCCGTGGAAGAGACTTGTTCGCCCACTGCTACATTCGGTCGATCACATGTACCCAAACGCTCAAGGGGGGCGGCGTGAAGCACAAGCACACGCGCAGGCGCACGGCGACATGGACCGCGGCCGCGGTCGGGGTGGGGCTGGCCGGAGTACTCGCCGCCACGCTCGCGCCCTCGGCGCTGGCCACATCATCGTCCGCGGCGGCCGCGCACTCCGCCGCTGCCATGATCCCGGCCACCACCTCGGCCGTGGTCGTGCCCCACGTCGCCGCCGTCACCACCGCGGGCAAGAGCCCGGAGTCCGTCCAGCAGTTCTGGACCGCGGCCCGGCTCGCCTCGGCGACCCCCGGGGACGCCACCACCGGCCCGACCGGCGCGAGCAAGGCCGTGCCCGCCGGCCGGCGGCCCGAGACCCTGGGACAGGTGGCGCAGGCGGCACAGGCGTCGGGGGTGGCTCAGCCCTACTACAACGCGCGCCCCTCGATAGGCGTCGTCGTCTACGCCACCAGCAACCTGACAACGCACTACTGCACGGCCTCCGTGGTGCAGAGCGGCACCAAGAACGTGATCATGATGGCGGCGCACTGCCGCCCCGGTTCCTGGATGGCGTTCGTCCCCGACTACCAGGCCGGCGTCAAGAACCAGTGGTACGGCATCTGGAAGGTCACGGCGGCCTACACCGACAACCGCTACCGGGCGACCGGCGCCGGGACCGAGTACGACTACGCCTTCGCCAAGGTCGCCCCCGACAGCAGGGGTCGGCTGCTGCAGAACGTGGTCGGCGGCAATGTGCTCACCCGCACACCCAGCTACAGCAACTGGGTCGGTGTCACCGGCTACCCCATGGTCGCCGACGCCAAGGCCGACAAGGCGATCACCTGCTGGAACTGGACCACCAAGGTCCCCGGCTACACCCAGATGCAGTTCCTGTGCAACGGCTACTACTCGGGGACCTCGGGCAGCCCGTGGCTGATCAACCTCAACAGCAGGACCAACACCGGCGATGTGATCGGACTGATCGGCGGCCTGGACTACGGCGGCCCCAACGCCGTGATCAGCTACAGCCCGATCTTCACCAGCAGCACCATCGCGCTGCTGAACTACACGGTCGCGCACTGACCCGGCGCTGAGCGGTACCGACGGGTAGAGCCCCGGCCCAGAGATCGAATTCATCCCTCCATAGGATGAGTCCACCATGTCTGCCGACTCAGCCCTGCCTGTCGCGCCCACTCCGTCCCTGACGCCCCCGTCCATGACATCCGTTCCGCCCGCCCTGCTCCCGGCCACCGCCGAACCGCAGGGCGGGCGGACGGCGTGGTTCGCCTGGGGGCTCGGCGTCACCGTCTACGTCCTGGCCGTGGTCCACCGGACCAGCCTGGGCGTCGCCGGGATCGCGGCGGCCTCGCGCTTCGGCATAGGCGCGTCCGCGCTGTCCACCTTCGCCATCCTGCAGGTGCTCGTCTACGCCGGGATGCAGATACCCGTCGGCCTGCTGGTGGACCGCTTCGGCCCGCGCCGGGTGCTCAGCAGCGGTCTGCTGCTGCTCACCGCCGGGCAGCTCGGCTTCGCCTTCTCCACGGCCTTCACCCCGGCGCTGCTCTCGCGCGCCGTCCTGGGCTGCGGCGACGCCATGACCTTCGTCAGCGTGCTGCGCCTGGGCGCGCGCTGGTTCCCGGCCCGGCGCAATCCCTTCATCGCCCAGCTGACCGGCCTGGTCGGGACGGTCGGCAACCTGGTCAGCACCCTGGTCCTGTCGCAGGTGCTGCACAGCGCGGGCTGGACGCCGACCTTCGGCACCACGGCGCTGCTGGGCGTACCCGTCCTCGCGATGATCCTGCTGTTCCTCCGGGACACCCCCGACAGCCCGGCGCGCGCACCGCTGTTCCGCGCCCCGGCCGACGGCCTCCCGGCCGCACGCCGGCTGCCGCTGCTCCCGCAGATCAGGGCGGCCTGGCGGGAGCCCGGCACCCGGCTCGGGCTGTGGGTGCACTTCACCACCGCCTTCCCGGCCTCGGCGTTCCTGCTGCTCTGGGGCATGCCGTTCCTGATGGAGGGCCAGGGGCTGTCCCGGGCCACGGCGGCGGGGCTGCTCTCCCTCGTCATCGTCACCAGCATGGGCTTCGCCCTGCTGTTCGGGCAGCTGATGTCCCGTCGGCACAGCCTCCGCACACCGCTGGTGTTCACCGTCGTGCTGAGCACCGGCGCGCTCTGGGCCGCGGTGCTGAGCTGGCCGGGGGCGCATGTGCCGATGTGGCTGCTGGTGCTGCTCATCCTGGTGATGGGCAGCAACGGCCCGGCGTCGCTGATCGGGCTGGACTTCGCCCGGCCGGTCAACCCGCCGGAGCGGATCGGCACCGCGTCGGGCATCGTCAACATGGGCGGCTTTGTCGCCGCGGTGCTCGCTCTGTTCGGCATCGGCCTGGTGCTCGACCTGCTCACCCCGGGCGGCGGGGACGCCTACTCCACCCACGCGTTCAGGATCGCCTTCTGCGTGCTGTACCTGCCGATGGCGCTCGGCCTGGCGCAGATCCTGCGGCTGCGGCCGGTCGCAGCCCGCCGCGAGGCGGAACTGCGCCGACCGGCACCGGTCGTGGCCGGTTAGGGCACCGTTCTCACGGAGTCACGGCGAAGTTGTCCAGGATCCGCCGGGCCAGCGCCTCGTCACCCTCGACCTTGACGTTCGCGGTCGGCACCGGGATCCGGCCGCAGGCCAGCCGGGCGAAGGTCTCCCAGTCCATGGTCAGGTGCACGGCCGGGGCCAGCGGGACCCGCTCGTCCACGCTGCCGTGGCCGTTCTCGTCCACCCGCACCGTGCGCATGAACTCCTGCGCACCGCTGACGTCGAAGACCACCGTGGCGCCGGAGGGCGCGCCGGCCAGCTTGGCGACGGCCTTGGGCAGCATCTCGATCAGGTAGTCGCGGGTGATCGCGGCGGCCGGGGAGTCCAGGCCCCCGGGAGTGCGCAGCGCCCGGCGCAGGTCCTGCTCATGGGTCCAGACGTCGAACACCCGGGTGCGCAGCAGCTGGTGGTAGGGGACCTCGCGCGTGTAGGGGCCCATCGGCCAGCGCACGTCGTCCATCGGCTGGTAGCGGGTGTCGCGCAGCGCACGCGAGCGGCGGATGATCGTGTACTCCAGCTCCGAGGTCATCTCGGGCGCGGTGTGGCAGCGGCGCTTGTCCACCGGCACCTCGCAGTACCGGGTGAACTCGTCCACGACATGCCGCAGGTCGCGCGGCAGCGTGTGGATCGGGCGCGGGTCGCCCAGCAGCTCCAATTCCATGGCGATGAGGTGCGAGACGACGTCGCGCACCGACCAGCCGGGACACTCGGTGGGACGGTTCCACTCGCCCTCGGTGAGCGGCGCCACCAGCTCGGAGACTGCCTCGATGGACTGGGTCCAGGCATCGGCGTACGCCTGAACTATCTGCGTGTCGGTCACGTTTTCGACCCCTTGGCTCCGGGCAACCCGGCGGCGGACCCTGGACTGGCTCTGAAAGACCCCCTATGCGGGGGTTCGCACCACCCACACCGATCGTCGGACCGACGGGTGCGCAAGTGGCACGTTACGCTCCCCTATGTCACCGGGTCAGCGCTTTCACGTGTTGATCGTAGAGCCCTTGCCAGAGCGGGTGGTACCGTGCGCGCCTCACTACTGCAGATCAACGTCGACCTGAACGAATCCGTGGATGCCAGACGCGAACGCGTGGCGCGCCTCGTCCTTGCCCAGAGCGGCAGTGACCTGGTGGTCCTACCGGAGTTGTGGGCCCTCGGCGGCTTCGCCTACGACGCCTGGGCCCCCGGTGCGGAGACCCTGGACGGGCCCACCACCGAGGCGATGTCCGAGGCCGCGAGGGGCGCGGGCGTATGGCTTCACGCGGGGTCCATCGTCGAGCGCGACCCGGACGGCCCCCTCTACAACACCTCCCTGCTGTTCTCCCCCTCGGGCGAACTGACCCACACCTACCGCAAGATCCACCGCTTCGGCTTCGACAGCGGGGAGGCCGTGGCCATGGACGCGGGCACCGAAATCGTGGTCGCCGCCACCGACTTCGGCACCCTGGGCCTGGCCACCTGCTACGACCTGCGGTTCCCCGAACTCTTCCGGGCACTGCTGGACGCCGGGACCGAGATCTTCGTGATCCCGGCCGCCTGGCCGGCCCGCCGCCGCGAGCACTGGACGCTGCTGGCGCGGGCACGGGCGGTCGAGGAGCAGGCGTACGTCCTGGCCTGCAACACCGCGGGCACCCACGGCGGCGTCGAACAGGCGGGCCACAGCCTGGTGGTGGACCCGTGGGGGGAGGTCCTGGCGGAGGCCGGTACCGGCGAGGAGGTCCTCACCGTCGACTTCGACCCCGGCACGGTGGCGAAGACCCGCGCGGACTTCCCGGTGCTGCGCGACCGGCTGATGGGGATTCAGCCCCCCGCCCTGGGCTGACGATCGCGCTCATCCCGCGACGACCTCCGCCAGGGCCCGGAACAGCAGCGCCGTCGACGTCGCGCCCGGGTCCTGGTGGCCGACGCTGCGCTCGCCGAGGTACGAGGCACGTCCCTTGCGGGCCCGCAGCGGCACGGTGTCCCCCGCGCCCTGCTCCGCGGCCTCGGCGGCAGCGCGCGCCGCGGACGCCAGCCCCTCGGCCGCCGCCGCCCCGAACGCGCCGACGGCGGGCGTCCAGGCGTCCACCATCGTCTTGTCCCCGGGCTGTGCCCCGCCCAGCCCCTGCACGGCCGCGAGCCCGGCCGCCAGCGCCGCGCCCAACTGCTCGGCATCCGCCGGCGCATCGCCCAGGGCCTTGCCCATCGCCCGGAACGCGCTTCCGTACAACGGTCCTGACGCCCCGCCGACCGTGGAGATCAGCGTCATCCCGGACCCCGTCAGCACCGCGCCGGCTGTGGCTCGGTCCGGCGCGGACTCCGCCACCGCCCTGAACCCGCGCTGCAGATTGGCGCCGTGGTCGCCGTCACCGATGGCGGAGTCCAGTGCGGTGAGCTGCTCCCGCTCCCGGTCCACCGCCGAGGCCATGGCCAGCATCCAGGAGCGGGCCAGGGTCGCGTCCAGCAGGACGGGGCCTTCCGCCACCTCCTCACACCCCCCAGCGCAGCGCGGGCGTGTTCACCGGGGCGTCCCACAGGGCCAGCAGCTCGGCGTCCGCCCGGCACAGGCTGATGGACACCCCGGCCATGTCCAGGCTGGTCACATAGTCTCCGACGAGGCTCCTGGCGATCCGCACGCCCCGCGCCGCCAGCAGCGAGGCGACCTCGCCGAACACGATGTACAGCTCCAGCAGCGGCGTCCCGCCCAGCCCGTTGACCAGGACGATGACCTCGTCGCCCGGCTCCATGGGCCGGTCCGCGAGGATCGCCGCCATCGCGCTCGCCACGATCTCCCTCGCCGGGCGGATCTTCTCCCGGCTGCGCCCCGGCTCGCCGTGGATGCCGACGCCCACCTCGATCTCGTCCTCCGGCAGGTCGAAGCCGGGACGCCCCGCCGCCGGGGTGGTGCAGGAGGTCAGCGCCACCGCGAAGGAGCGCGACGCGGCATTGACGCGGCGTCCGAGCGCTGCCACCTCGGTGAGGCTCGCACCGCGTTCGGCGGCGGCTCCCGCGATCTTCTCCACGAACAGGGTCGCCCCGGTGCCGCGCCGCCCCGCCGTCCAGGTCGAGTCCTGGACCGCGACGTCGTCGTCGACCAGGACGGTCTCCACCGCGAGGCCCTCGTCCTCGGCGAGCTCGGCCGCCATCCGGAAGTTCAGCACGTCACCGGTGTAGTTCTTGACCACGAACACCACCCCGGCGCCGGCCTCCACGACCCGCGCGGCGGCCAGCATCTGGCCGGGGACCGGCGAGGTGAAGACCTCGCCGGGGCAGGCCGCGTCCAGCATGCCAGGACCGACGAACCCGCCGTGCAGGGGCTCATGGCCGGAGCCGCCGCCCGAGACCAGCGCGACCTTGCCCACGCGGGTCTGCGCGGCACGGGTGATCACGCGCTCCTTGGCGTCCACGCTGAGACCGGGGTGGGCGGCGGCGATACCGGCGAGGGCGTCGGCGACGACGTCGTCGGGGGAGTTGATGAGCTTCTTCATGATGGTGCGGCTCCTCGGGTGACGGGAACACGACACACGCCTGACGGCGGCGAGCTACCATGCCTGAACATGGGCGACGTCGGTATCGTACTCGTCTCGCACAGCCGTGAACTGGCAGCGGGGCTCCGTGATTTGGTCGATCAACTGGCTGCGGGGACGGTCCCGGTCGCCGTCGCGGGCGGCACCGACGACGGCGGCCTGGGGACCAGCTACGCACTGATCTCCTCGGCGGTCGCCGCGGTCGACCGGGGTGCCGGCGTCCTGGTGCTGCCGGACCTCGGCAGCTCCGTGCTGACGGCCCGCCTGGTACTGGCCGACCTCGGACGCGAGGACGTGCTGCTGGTCGACGCGCCGTTCGTGGAGGGCGCGGTCGCGGCCGGCGTCCTGGCCTCCACCGGCGCCGACCTGGCCGCGGTGGCGGAGGCCGCCCGGGAGGCCCGGGGGATCGCCAAGTTCTGAGCTGCCCGCCTCAGGTCCGCGCGGTGCTCCTCGTCAGCGTCAGCAGTTCCCGGGCCGGGCCGACCGGGCGGGTTCCGGTGGGCCACAGGGCGCGCAGCGGGCGGCCGAGGTCCAGGCCGACCAGCGGGACGGCGACCAGCCGGCCCCGGGCGAGCTCGTCGGCGACGGCCAGCTCGCTGAGCACGACCGGTCCCGCGCCGCTCACCGCCGCCGCCTTCAGCGCCGTGGTGGAGGCCAGCACCAGCAGCGGCGCGGCCACGCCGCCGTAGGGGGCGAGCGCTCGGTCCAGGACCTCGCGCGTGCCGGACCCCTCCTCCCGCAGCACCAACGGGGTCGCGACCAGCTCCGCCCCGTCGACCGGGCGGCGGCGCCGGGCCCAGGGGTGGCGCGGGCCGACGACCAGCAGCAGCCGGTCCGCCCCGATCCGGACCTGGTCGAGGCCGCCGGGGGTGCGCAGGCCCTCGACGAAGCCCAGGTCCGCCTCACCCGCGAGGACCTGGGCGGCGACGTCCGCCGAGTTCGCGGCGCGCAGCGTCACCGCCGTGCCCGGCAGCGCGGCGTGCAGGGCCAGCAGCCAGCCCGGCATCAGGTACTCGGCGACGGTCAGACTGGCGGACACCCGCAGCCGGGTGTCGCGCCGCTCGCGGAGCGCGGCGATGCCCGCGTCCAGGCCCTGGGCGGCGGCGAGCACCTGCGCGGCCCACTCGGCGACCAGCGCCCCGGCGGCGGTGGGGCGCGAGCCGCGCGGCGAGCGCTCCAGCAGCGCGACACCGATCTGCCGCTCCATCCCCGCCATCCGCGCGGAGGCGGCGGGCTGGGTGATGCCCAGCTCCGCGGCGGCGCGGCCGAGGCTCCCGAGGCGGGTGACCGCGAGCAGCAGCTCCAGCGCGCCGAGGTCGGGGACCCGGTGGGAGAGCGGGGTCCTGGCATCCGGGGAGGTGGTCATACCTCCAGGTTATGGCCCACCCATAAAGCGTGCTTATGTCCCCATAGCCATAGCACGGCTACCGGCCCTGCCGCTCCTGGACGACGGTGGAGACATGGCCACCACGACCCTCCACCCGAGCTCCCGCGGCACCGTCCGCACCCGCGCCCTGCCCCCGCGCCTCTCCGGGCGCTTCGGGCCGAACTGGTACGCCGCCGTCATGGGCACGGCCATCGTCGCGAACGGCGCGCACGCGCTGCCGGGCTCCTCGGGGTCGGCGTGGCTGACCCACGCGGCCGCGGGCGTGTGGCTGCTGTCCCTGGCGATGCTGGCCGCACTGGTGGTGACCCGGCTCTCCGCGCGGCGGCACCACGACCGGGTCCGGGCCATGGACGACCCGATGACCGCGGTGTTCTTCGGCTGCCCGCCGATGGCCATGCTGGCGGTGGGCGCCGGCGCCCTCGGCGCGGGCGCGCCGGTCGTCGGGGCACCGGTCGGACTGGCGCTGGACGGCGTGCTGTGGACCGTCGGCACCCTGTACGGGCTGTTCCTGGCGGCGCGGGTGATGTACCTGCTGGTCGCGGTGTTCCGGGTGGAGCGGGCCGGCTGCTCGCCGACCTGGCTGCTGCCGGTGGTCGCCCCCATGGTCTCGGCGGCGCTCGGCCCGGCGCTGATCCCGCACCTCCCGGCCGCCGGGCAGGCGCGGGAGACCATGCTCGCGGTGTGCGTGGCACTCTTCGGGGCGAGTCTGCTGGCCGTGCTGGTGCTGCTCCCCGGGATCTGGAGCCGCCTGGTCCACGAGGGGCCGCTGCCGGCGACGCTGATCCCGACCCTGTTCCTGGTGCTGGGCCCGCTGGGCCAGTCGGTCACCGCGGTCACCCAGTTCGCCGCCGAGGCCTCCTCGGTGTCACCGGCCCTGGTCGACCCGCTGCATGCCTTCGCCCTGCTCTACGGCATCCCGGTGATCGGCTTCGCGCTGCTGTGGCTGGCCGTCGCCGGGGCGGCGACGGTACGCGGCCTGCGGAACGGCATGCCCTTCGCGATGACCTGGTGGGCGTACACCTTCCCGGTCGGGACCTGTGTCACCGGCAGCGCCGGACTGGCGAAGCTGACCGGTCTGACGGTGTTCGACGCGCTCGCGGTGGGCCTGTTCGGCGCACTGGTCGCGGCCTGGGCGATCGTGGGCGCGCGTACGCTGCGGGGGCTGGCGAGCGGTGCGCTGGTCGCGCGGTAGACCGGGAGGGCGGCCGCCCTGCGGTCAGGCCGATTCGGGGTAGGAGAGCGAGTTGTCGGCCCAGTCCAGAGCGGTGACCACGGCGTGCTGGAGGCTGCGGGCGCTCCATCCGGGGTCGAACTTCAGCGGCAGGACGGGCGAGACCTCCTCCAGGGTGGAGATCATCGGGTTGTGCGTCGCCGCCTGGTCCACCAGCAGGACGAGCGGCTTGCGCAGCGCGGAGGCCCAGCCGAGCTCCATGCCCACGCCGGCCGAGAGCGGGGACTCCACGTAGGCGAAGCAGAGGTCGGCCGACTGCATCCCGCGGAACGCGGAGGGGACGCGGAAGCCGGTGCCGAGACCGCGCGTGGTCCAGCAGTCGTCGTGGTGCTGGCTGAAGACGGTCACCCCGGCGTCGAGCAGGGCTTCACGCAGGGCGGTGACCTTGGCCCGCAGGGCGAGGGTGAACACGCCGTCGGCGGGACCGGTGAGCCGGAGCGACGGAGCCGCGAGGAACACCCGCAGGCTGCGCCGTGCGTCGGCTGCAAGCTCGTCGTCGGTGGCGCGGGTCTGCGACTGCACGCCCTGCAACTCGCTCATTTTCGACTCCATCGAGTTCGGAATTGTTGACACATGAACGACAAGTCGCCTCGGGGGAAGTAGACTTGAGGTCCAGGCTGTCGGCGCCGACGGCCCATCCGGGGGGATGTCTCGATGGTGCGATGACGCACACATGTGCGTCCATGGGGCCCCAGTGTCATCTAGTTGCCTGGCATTGAGATGAGGGAACGGGGGTTTCAGTCCGACGCGCCCTCTTCGTCGAGCAGGCCCAGGCCCGCTGCCTTCACCCCCGCCTCGAAACGGCTCTCCGCTTCCAGCTCCTGCATGATGACCGCGATGTGACGGCGGCAGGTCCGCACCGACATGCCCAGCCGACGGGCGACGACCTCGTCCTTCAGGCCCTGCGCCAGCAGCCGGATGATGGAACGCTGGAGCTCGTCCAGCACATTCTTGTAACCGGGGCCGTCGGCGATGAACGGGGTCGCCGCCACCCAGAACTGATCGAAGAGGGAGCAGAGGAAGGCGACGAGCACGGGCTCGCGCACGATGAGGGCCCCGGCCGACTCCTCGGGCCCGATCCGCTTGGGGATGAACACCGTACTCCGGTCGAAGACCAGCATGCGCTCGGGAAGCTGCTCGGTCGTCCGCACCTCGGCGCCCGCGTCCACCACCGCCGCCACATAGGCCCGGGTGTGCAGACTCGCCCTGGCCGTGTGCTGGTAGATCTGGCGCATCCGGACACCCCGGTTGATGGCGGCCAGGTCCCGCGGCAGCGCCGCGTCCAGGAGCGTCGCATTACTGGCTCCACCGGGCTGGACGGTCATCAGCTCACGGGAGCACTCCTGTACCTCTTTCTCGATCAACAGCCGTACATCACCCGCTTCGGCTATGGTCTCCAGCGCGAGGGTGTTCTCTCCGCTACTGGCGGCATGCCAGGTCAGGTAGGCCGGCACCAACTGCAGCAGCTTTTCCCTGGCGATGTCCGCCGAATTCCGGTAGGACCGGATGATCGCATCCAGGGGTGCCACGACCCTGGCCGCCGCGACCTCCGGGCTGACCGGGGACAGTCGCGTCGGGTCCCCTTTCATCGGTGCAAGGAGGAAGTTCCGGATCAGATCGTCGCAGCATCGATCGAGTTCGGCCTCGGTCACATGGGCCGCGGCGGCGGCAGCGTCACGCCGGAGCTCCCCATCGCGAAGAACCTGCAGATATACAGTGATGGCCGCGCTGTCCAACTCAGGAGCCAGGTTCACTGGCGGTATGCCCGAATCACTCACTTTTGACACTGATAGTCCTCTGGCTTGAAGAGGCGTGGCCACTTGTTGTCACAGGTCTGCGATGGGACGAATGCCAACCTATCCCCGATTCTTGTTCGAGACTGCACTTAGGGGTGGTCCCAACTTGTTGGCCGGACGTTCCGGGCACGCGGAAGGCCAGTTGATCACGAAGGGAGTGCCGCCATGCAAGCTTCTCGTCGCCTCACCCGCAGGATTGCAGGTATAGCGCTAATAGTGGGCGCCGTCGCTCTCGGGAGTGCTGGAACAGCTACCGCGGCGACCCACACCACCGCTGCTGCGAGCAGCTCTGCCGTATCGCCGTCGAACACCACATGGCCGTCGAACACGACGTGGCCTGCGAACACGACCTGGCCCGCGAACACCGTCTCGCCTGCGAACACGACCTGGCCCGCGAACACCGTCTCGCTCACGAACACCACCTGGCCCTGACGGTCACGACCGCCTGCGCCGGAGGGCATGGACGAATGGGGGGTCGCAACCTCCGCGGTTGCGACCCCCCATTCGTCAGGGTCCTCTGCCCGGCACTCCCGTCAGGAGCTGGTCACTCCCCCCGGCGCTTGGGGCGCCAGACCACCAGCGCACTGCTCTGCTGCGCCGTTGAGTACGGCACCAGATCCCGGCGGTAGGAGGCGTGCACGGCCGCCTCCCGCTGGGTCGCGGTGATGCCCGCACTGGCCACCTCGCCCTGGAGCTCGGCCACTCGCGCCTGGAGCGCGGTCACCTGGTTCTCCAGCTCGATGATCCGCTTGATCCCGGCGAGGTTGATGCCGTCCTCCTGGGACAGCCGCTGCACCTCGCGCAGCTGCTCGATGTCCCGGGCCGAGTAGCGGCGGCCCCGGCCGGCCGTGCGGTCCGGCGAGACCAGACCCAGTCGGTCGTACTGACGCAGCGTCTGCGGGTGCAGGCCGCTCAACTGAGCGGCCACCGAGATGACATACACCGGTGTGTGCTCGGTCAGCTGGTAGGCCGCACGCGCGGGCCCGCGCGCCGCGCCGGGACCGCCAGGACCGCCCCCGGCCCTGCTGCCCGGCAGGGCGCCGCCCAGGCCGACCCCGATAGAACCGCCGTTGCCGTCCATCACCTCAAGCCTCCTCTGCCGCCTTGAACAGAGCCGTCCGCGGGTCGTCCGCAGCCGTTGCCTCGCGGTACTGCTCCAGTGCGGCGAGCGCCGCGCCCTCGGTCTCCGGCGGGACGGCGACCTCGATCGTCACCAGCAGATCCCCGCGGGTGCCGTCCTTGCGGACCGCCCCCTTGCCGCGGGCGCGCATGGTGCGGCCGTTGGCGGTGCCGGCCGGGATCTTCAGGCTGACCGGCGGGCCGCCCAGCGTCGGAACCCGGATGGTGCCGCCCAACGCGGCCTCGGGGAAGCTGACCGGGACGGTGATCGTCAGATTGTCGCCCCTGCGGCCGAACACCGGGTGCTCCTGGACGTGCACGGTGACATACAGGTCACCCGGGTTGCCGCCGCGCTCGCCCTGCGCACCCTTGGCCTTCAGCCTGATCCGCTGGTCGTTGGCGACCCCGGCCGGGATCCGCACCTGCATGGTGCGCGCCGAGGTGGCCCGCCCGCTGCCGTGGCAGATCTCGCAGGGGTCGTCGACGATCAGCCCGCGACCCTTGCAGTCCCGGCAGGGCTCGGACAGCGCGAAGCCGCCCTGGCCGCGCTGGACGTGCCCGGTGCCGACGCAGGTCGGGCAGACCCTCGGCGTGGTGCCGGCCTTGGCGCCCGTGCCCGCACAGGTCTTGCAGGCGGCCTGACTGGTCATCCGCAGCGGGACGGTGGTGCCCTCCACCGCCTCGACGAAGCTCAGCGTGACCTCGGACTCCACGTCCGCACCGCGCCGCGGCTGGGCCGTACGCGTGGTGCCGCCGCCCCGGTTGAAGATGCCGCCGAAGACGTCGCCGAGACCGCCGCCGCCACCGCCGCCACCGAAGGTCCCGCCGCCCTGCTGACCGCCGTTGAAGAGGTCGCCCAGGTCGAAGCCGAAGCCGCCGGTGCCGCCCCCTCCGGTGCGGAAGCCACCGTTGGCGAACAGAGCCCGCGCCTCGTCGTACTCCTTGCGCCGCTTGGCGTCGGAGAGCACGTCGTTGGCCTCGGAGATCTCCTTGAAGCGCTCCTCGGCATCGGGGTTGCCCTTGTTGGCATCAGGGTGGAACTCGCGGGCCAGCTTGCGGTAGGCCTTCTTGATCTCAGCGGTGGAGGCGTCCTTGGGCACGCCCAGGACCTTGTAGTAGTCCTTCTCCACATAGTCCTTGCCGCTCAAAAGGATTCCCTCCTCTCCGCAGTAGCAGTCCTTGTGATGGGACCGTGGGACCGCACCCCGGCAGCAACACCGGCGTACGGTCCCACAGTCTCCATCGGGTCAGTCCTCGCTGTCACCGTCGCCCTTGGCGTCCTCACCGGAAACCTCGGAAGCGGAGGAGCCACCCGGCTCGGGCTCCGCCACGGCGACCCGCGCCGGACGGATGATCCGGTCACCGATCTTGTACCCCGGCTGCAGAATCTGCACGCACGTGGTCTCCTCGACGTCCGCCGAGTAGCTGTGCATCAGCGCCTCGTGCAGCTGCGGGTCGAAGGGCTCACCCTGCTTGCCGAACTGCTGCAGCCCCAGCTTGGCGGCCACCGTCTCCAACGACTCGCCGACGGACTTGAAACCGCCCGTCAGCTCCTCGTGCTCGCGGGCCCGGCCGATGTCGTCCAGGACCGGCAGCAGGTTCTCCAGCAGGGCGGCGACGGCGATCTCACGCACCGTCACCCGGTCCCGCTCGACCCGCTTGCGGTAGTTCTGGTACTCGGCCTGCAGCCGCTGCAGGTCCGCCGTACGCTCGGCGAGCTGCTTGCGGGCATCGGCGAGCTCCTCGACAGCGATGGCGTTGGCCGCGCCCTCCGAGGCCCCGGGGGCGGGCGCCGCCTTGTCGGCGGCACCCTTCCCTTCGTCGGTGGAAGCGGCGCCGGGCTTCTCAGCGAAGCCCTGCGTCTCCTCCGTCACGCCGCACCGCCGTCACGCTTCTCGTCGTCCACGATCTCGGCGTCGACGACATCGTCCTCGGGCGCGCCGGCCGCGTCGTGCGGAGCCTCGCCCGCAGCCGCGGCGCCCTCACCGCCCTGCGCGTACAGGGCCTGGCCCAGCTTCTGCGAGGTGGTCGAGAGCTTCTCGGTGGCCTCGCGGATCGCCGCGCTGTCCTCGCCCTTGAGCTTCTCCTTCAGCTCGTCGACAGCGGCCTTGACCTCGTCCTTGACGTCACCGGGGACCTTGTCCTCGTTGTCCTTGACGAACTTCTCGGTCGTGTAGACGAGCTGCTCGGCGGTGTTGCGGGTCTCCGCGGCCTCGCGACGGCGGTGGTCGTCGTCCGCGAACTCCTCGGCCTCGCGCATCATCCGCGCGATGTCCTCCTTGGGGAGCGCGGAGCCGCCGGTGACGGCCATGCGCTGCTCCTTGCCGGTGCCGAGGTCCTTGGCGG